>Ga0307998_1001394_pt1 | contig 12962 bp, 14 predicted proteins | sample Davwhametageno37_FD_203147 | JGI IMG/M metagenome (GOLD analysis project Ga0307998, IMG submission 203147) | Marine microbial communities from Davis Island wharf, Antarctic Ocean - #37 | ecosystem: Environmental > Aquatic > Marine > Unclassified | place: Antarctic Ocean: Davis Island wharf...
GTGCTTTCCTACGGTGGAATTATCCACATCAGGTTCAAAGGGTTTTTCTCACTATTTTTAAAATAAATAGACCCCTAGCAGTATTTCTTTAAAAGTACGCGAAACTTAGAAATAGTGCAAGAGGCATATAGTAAAAATGAATTTTATATGCAAGAAATAGTCGTAAGATTGTTAGCATGACTCAGCTATAATATAAATTATTAGAAAAACAAAAACAATGGCCATGGAAAAATTCCAAGAACAGCAGAGATTTAAATATGATTGAAAGGAAAATTTGCCCATGGGAACCTTTATATACTTTTACATTAAATCTTTTACAATTAATCTCTAGTCTATTTTATTTAAGAGGTAAGCTTTTTTTAGCCATTACAGCTACATTTATTTTTCATACTTCGATTCATTCACAAGAAAAAGATTTGTTAGCTATATATCAACAAGCACTTTCTTATGATGCGTCACTTTCTTCTGCAAGATTTCAAAATCAAGCCACTCATGAATTAATTGCTCAAGGACGTTCTTTGTTTTTACCAAGCATTAATATGAAAGCAGGTTACGATGAAAATGATAACCAAAGAAAAATTTATACAAATATCGATAATGCATTATTAAGTGGTACGAAAGCAGATTATAACAGTTACGCTTATGGCATCACCATTACACAACCTTTGTTTGATTACAGCGCCTTCGCAAAATATAAACAGATTCTGACTCAAACAAGCCTTTCTGATAAACAGCTAATTTATTCGCAACAAGACCTTATGTATCGAATTAGTTTATTTTATTTCGAATCATTAATGGCCAAAGATCAAGTCGACTTACTTCAGTCTCAAAGGGCTGCTATTCATGAACAATTGCTTCAGGCGGAGGCTAAATATGATGTAGGCCTAATTTCTGTTATCGATATTAATGAAGCTAAAACAAAAGCTGTTTTGGTTGAAGCACAACAAATTTCTGCCATTCATAAATATAAAATTAAGAAACGTCAAATACAATCCCTAACTGGCGAGCTCCCTGGAAAACTAAAAGTATTAAGCCCGGTAATCTCTTTTGAACAAATAGATACTCCTATAGAAAGCTGGGTCTCTATGGCAAATGAAAATAGTCTAGAACTGAGAATAAAGGAAGATGAAATTAAAATTGCAGATCGCGAGATAGATATTAAACAAGCTGGGCATTATCCCACTGTCAATGCAATTGCTAGCCGATCAAGAAATTGGGATAAAGGTGGTTATCCTTATGGAGCGGCGGCCAATGAAGGAATTCGATCTTTTTCTGACGTATTGGGTGTTCAAATTAATATCCCTATTTTCTCAGGAGGCTTGACTAGTTCTAGGGTAAGAGAAGCAAAGTTACTCAAAAATAAAGTAGAGCAGGATGCAGAATATCTTCGAAGGCAGGTTGAGCTTCGAGTGCGTGAGAATTACTTAAACTTAAAATCTACCTTTGAACAAATAAAGTCTTACAAACAAGCCCTAGAATCTTCAAGATTACAACTAGAATCGACTAAAATAGGCTTCAATGAAGGGTTAAGAAATAGTGTCGATATCTTAGTTGCTCAGCAAGTATTTTTTAATGCAAAGAAGGATATATTAGAATCACGTTATAATTATTTAATGAATTTAATTAATTTAAAATTATCAGTAGGCATATTAACAATGCAAGACCTTGATGAAATTAATCAATATCTCATAACGGATTCACTATGATTGCAAAACAAGAGAAGAGTCAATTAATAATAATCGATATGCAAGAAAAGCTAGCCTCTGTTATGCCCAATGAAATTATTAATAAAATGATGCGGCGTTTTGAGATTATTCAAAGAACAAGTTTAGAGCTAGGAATTCCCCAAATTTTTACTGAGCAATACCCCAATGGACTAGGTCATACATTAAATAAAATGCAGCCCTTATTAAATGAAGCGAGATATGTTGAGAAAACTACTTTTGACTGTACCAACGAGCCAGCGTTTGAAAAATGTTTAGTTCGAACAAGATCACAGGTATTTTTATTAGGCATGGAAGCGCATATCTGTATTCTTCAAACTGCATTATCGCTGCTCAAAAAAGGTAAAGATGTATTTATAATTGAAGATATTGTTGCTTCAAGAAACATTTCAAATAAGCAAAATGCATTAAATCGACTTCGAGAGGCTGGCTGTGTTATAACCAATACTGAATCTGTTATATTTGAATGGCTTAAATCATCTGATCACGAAGCATTTAAAAATATCGCTCCATTAATTAAAAATATTGATTAATTAATTTTAATATTTTTTTGCTGGCCCCAGTATTTTCCCTAAGAAAAGCATTTGTTTTCTTTCTTATGTCTTCTCCTAAACCTTTGTTTTGTATTAATTGGAATATAATATCTTCTAATTCCTCAATCTTACTAAATCTAAATACTAAATCTTTCTTCTGACTTTCTTCAATAATACTTTTGAAGTTAAAAATTGAAGGGCCTACTGCAATTGGTCTGTTTAATAACATTGGTTCTAAAATATTCTGAGAGCCGGTATTTTTAATGCTTCCTCCCATAATTACAAGATTAGCCAAGCCATAATATTCGTAAAGCTCACCCATACTATCTCCCAAAACATACTTAGGGGGTGAGGTCAGTTTTTTAAAGTCACTTTTTCTTACATAAGATAATTGGTAAGATTCAAATAATTTAGATACCTTACCAAATCTCTCTGAGTGCCTAGGCACAATAATAATTACAGTGTTTATCAAATTCACTCTTTTAAAAAAATTAAGAATAATGTCTTCCTCTCCAGCCCTTGTACTGCTTACTACAATTACAAATTGTTTGTCTATCCTTAATTGAGATTTAAGCTTATTAATCTTACTTATAATATCTTTAGGTGGTAGGGCATCAAATTTCAAATTACCCATAATTGAGATGGGCTGACTAGTTAATTTCTTAAAGTTTTTTCTATCGCTCTCTGACTGCACATAAATATTTTTTATTTTATTTAGGCTGCCAGAAATAAATTTTTTGTAAGTTATATATTGCTTTAATGACTTTTCAGACAGTCGTGCATTTATTAAAAATAATGGAATTTTTTTTATATCGCACTGATGAATTAAATTTGGCCAGATTTCAGTTTCAATAATTATGCCCATCGTTGGGTTGTGATAATCTAAAAACTTTATTACGGGACCTTTTGCATCAAATGGTAAATAACAGCGCTTAATTTTTTTTGAGGTAGATATAAAAAAATTTCTTCCCGTTAAAGTCCCATGACTTAATAATATATTGATGCCAGGATGTTCTTTAATTATCATTTTAATGAGTGGCGATATTGCATTTGTCTCACCTAATGACACACAATGAATCCATAACGTCTGTGTAACAGATATCTTTTCTTGGTGGCTGGGGTAAATACCCAGTCTTTCTTGCCAAAAACTTAAATATTCTGGCTTAGTTAGGCTCCGATAAAGCAGCTTTAATATCGCAAAAGGTATAAGGAGCCAAATAATTAAATTATATAAAAAAAGAGTCATTATTTTTATCTTCTCATATTGTGTATTTAATTAATATTAATTTAATTTAGGCAACTAGTTGTTGTATATAAATATTTTGTGTTTTCACTATAAAATTGATAAAAAATACTGAACTTTTTAGTAAAATAATACTTGACCAACCACTACTTAATGTTAAAATTTTTTTAAGAATCACAATATGTAGTGGTTTTTGGGGAAAAACTATTTTTCTAAATACCATTAACTTATAAGCACATTTAATAGGGAGCTTTCATGCTTAAAGTAGTAAAAAATAATCCTAATGATCTTGAGTCTGAAGAAAATAAAATTCCATTTCAATCAGTTTCTATGGATATATGGGACAAGAAATATCGACTTAAATCAAAAAAAGGCGACTTTATTGACAATAATATCGATGAAACATACTACAGGGTTGCTGAGGCACTTGCTGAGGTTGAAGCTCCTGAAAAACAAGATCACTGGAAAGAACAATTTCTTTGGGCCCTTCAGCATGGAGCTATTCCTGCCGGTCGCATTACATCAAATGCTGGAGCACTAGAACATAAACCAGCAACAAGCACTATTAATTGTACTGTTTCAGGAATTATTGAAGACAGTATGACTGACATTCTAGACAAAGTTCATGAAGCAGGGCTAACACTCAAAGCAGGTTGTGGGATTGGTTACGAGTACTCAACCCTCCGCCCAAAAGGGGCATTTGTTGCTGGGGCTGGGGCATATACTAGCGGGCCATTATCATTTATGGATATTTATGACCGTATGTGTTTTACCGTATCAAGTGCGGGTGGAAGGCGTGGTGCCCAAATGGCAACTTTTGATATTGCACATCCAGACGTTACAGATTTTATTAAGGCTAAAAGAGAAGATGGGCGACTCAGACAGTTTAATTTATCGTGCCTAATTACAGAAGATTTTATGGAAGCCGTTAAAGCAAATACTGATTGGAAATTGGCTTTCCCTATAACAGAAAAAGAAGCCAAGGAAGACAACCTTGATATTAAAGACTCGAATCAAGTTATATGGAAAAATTGGCCCGTTGAAGGTAAATACCTAACAGCAAAAGAAGGTAATAACGCTGGAAAAGTTGCTTGTAGAGTATATAAGACTATGAAGGCAAAAAGACTCTGGGACATCATCATGTCTTCTACCTATGATTATGCTGAACCAGGCTTTATTCTAGTTGACAGGGTTAACGAAATGAATAATAACTGGTTCTGTGAAGACATTCGGGCTACTAATCCCTGTGGCGAACAGCCTTTACCACCATATGGTGCCTGTTTGTTAGGCTCCATAAATTTAACGAAATTTGTAAAAGAACCTTTTACTGATCAAGCTTATTTTGATTGGGATCAATACAAGGCTGTGGTCAACATTTTCACCCGGATGCTAGATAATGTTGTTGAAATTAATGGCTTGCCGCTTAGTAAACAACGTGATGAAATTGCAAGAAAGCGACGTCATGGTATGGGTTATTTAGGTCTTGGTTCATCATTGGCTATGATGCAAATGACATACGGTGATGAAAAATCCTTAGCACTGACTGAAAAAGTAACAAAAATTCTTGCAGAAGAGGGCTGGAAAACTGGCATTGAATTGGCAAAAGAAAAAGGCCCTGCTCCAATCATGGAAGAATCTTTTGAAGTTACTCCAGAAATCCTTGCCAAGCGCCCTGAGATGTCTAAAGATGGAATCAAATTAGGTGACAAGATAAAAGGAAAGGTATTATTAGGGCGTTACAGCAAATACATGCAGCAATTTCCAAAATCTTTACAAGATGAAATTGCAAGTAATGGGGTTCGATTTACGCACCATAGCTCAATTGCACCAACTGGAACAATTTCCTTATCATTAGCGAATAATGCAAGCAACGGTATTGAGCCGTCGTTCGCGCATCATTACAGCAGAAATGTTATTAGAGAAGGGAAAAAGTCCAAAGAAAAAGTGGATGTTTTCTCTTATGAGCTTTTAGCTTATCGGCACTTAGTCAATCAAGCTGCTATGCCATTTTCTGAAAAAGAAAATGAAAAATTACCAGATTACTTTATTGACTCATCAACCATTCAAGCTAAAGCCCATGTTGATATTCAGGCCGCGTCTCAAAAATGGATAGATAGCTCAATCTCGAAAACTATTAATGTTCCAACAGATTATAATTATGAAGACTTTAAGAACATTTATTTATACGCTTATGAAAAAGGATTAAAAGGTTGCACTACTTTTAGATTTAACCCTGAAGCGTTCCAAGGAGTTCTGGTTACCGAAAAAGATTTAGAAAATACTCTCTACAAATTTACACTAGACGATGGAGCAACCATTGAGGTAAAAGGTAACGATGAGATTGAGTATGATGGAGAAACACATTCAGCAGCAAATTTATATGACGCCTTAAAAGAAGGCTATTATGGAAAATTTTAAGGATAATTAAATAATGGCAATAAAAATTGAGAAAAAAATTGTAGGGTATAGCGTTGTTGATCAAGACAAAGCTACCAATGAAACAGACGGAAAAGAAGCTGATATAGTTCAGCTTGGCGAGCCACTAGGTAGGCCCGACCAAATAACAGGGTCTACTTATAAAGTAAAAACGCCCGTTACTGAACATGCACTTTACATTACGATTAATGACATTGTAATGAACGAGGGAACCCCGCAAGAACACCGTCGCCCATTTGAAATTTTTATTAATTCAAAAAATATGGAGCATTTCCAGTGGATTGTTGCATTAACTCGAGTAATGTCAGCAGTATTTAGAAAAGGTGGTGACATTACATTTTTGGTTGAAGAGCTAGAAAGTGTCTTTGATCCAAATGGAGGTTACTATAAGAAAGGAGGGAAATATATCCCAAGTCTTGTAGCAGAATTAGGTCAAGTTGTTGAGCAACATCTCAAAAATATTGGTATGCTCAAAACTACAGTTCCCGATGAACATCAAGAAAAATTAATTAAAGAAAAGAAAGAAGAATACCTTCAAAAAAATAATCAGGGACTTGATGAGAGTGGATTTCCTAAAGATGCGCAGCTATGTCATAAATGCTCTACAAAAGCAGCAATTATGATGGATGGATGCCTTACCTGCTTAAATTGTGGCGAAAGTAAATGCGGCTAATAAAGTTAACCTGAACTTAGCCAGCAATTTAAGCTCTATTCCAATAATTAATTACAAAAAAGTAATCACTGATGCTTAAAATAACTTATCTAACATTATTGGTATTTTCATTAAACCTCTATTCAGCAACACCTGTAGAAAATAAAAATAAAAGGCTGAATGAGCTTTCTTTCAGTCTTAATCCTTCTATCGTCAAGGTTCATACTGCAAATAAACAGGGTAATCATGGAGTCGGCTCGGGAGTTGTCGTTGCTAAAGACCATGTTGTAACTAATTGTCATGTCATAGCAGATGCAAAAGGTATACACGTTACAAAATATGGTGTTAGTTATCCTCCTTACGCTCTGCTGGCAGACTGGAAACACGATTTATGTATTCTTAAATTCGAATATCTAAAACTAAAGCCTGTTAACTTAGGCAGTAATGATAAATTACAATACGAGACTGAGGTTTTTGGGAAAAATTATGGGGGTAATACCGTTAAACCTCATACTGCAGTTGGAGCAGTTAAAGGTATATTTGATCTTAATGGATATAAAATTATTCAATCATCTGCATGGTTCTCAATGGGAGCAAGTGGCGGAGGGTTATTTAATGATAAAGGCGAGCTAATTGGTATAACTACTTTTAAAACCCCTGGTTTAGGCTCTTTTTATAGTGTGCCAGTTGAAGTTATAAAAAAATTGTTAGTAGATAATAATGATATATCTATTACTACTTTAGCTGAATCTCCTTTTTGGGATGCTCCTGAAAAAAAACTGCCTTTCTTTATGCAGGTGGTTGGCCCAATTAAAAAAGAAAATTGGGTTAAACTAAAGAAAGTTTCTATTGATTGGATTGCTAATAAACCTGATTCTTATGAAGCGGATTATCATTTAGGATTAGCTGATTACCGTTTAGGTGACCTAAAAGAAGCAAAGATCTCTTTTAGGAAAGTTATAGAAAGAAATAATAAACATTTGCAAACTTATTTGTATCTATATGAGATTGCAAAATATGAAGGGGAAAATCAAGAAATGGATGATTATAGAAAAGTTGTTTTTTTACTTGATGGTTCTTTATTAAATGATTAATGAAATATTTTAATCTTCTTCCTTTTTTATTTCTCATCTCATCTTGCTCAAGTCTTTCAATTGATAAAGAAACCACTTTCAAAGATACCGTCTTAAAAATATTCTCCGATAACTATGATGAAGTCAACTTAGTACCAGAAGATTCAATTAAGTACCAATGCGCCAATAATGAATCTTTTTATCTTAGATATCTAGAAGAAAATAATGCTGTTTGGGTCATATTAAAAAATCGGGAATTTAGGTTAGATAGGATTGAAAGTGAAAATAAATCTTATGCTAACAATACTACTACTCTTGAAATTAAAGGAAGTAATGCCATTATAAAAGTAGATACCTCTATATTGTATAAGAAATGTCAAAATAATTACGAAGAAGAACCTATAAAGGACAATAATAATATTGACATAAAAGACCCTAAAGAAATAAACGAAGACTATATATCCTATTAATTTATAGATGTTGTGCCAAATAATGTTTCCTTGAGTTATTCAACTACCTTAAGTAGGTACCTTCAAAATATTTATTTAATTTTTCTTCTATGAAATATCAAGTAAAATAATGTTTTTATTTGGAGGTCAACAATGCTATTACAATCAGACTTTATCGATTTAGAGACTCCAACAGGCGTAATGAGAACATATGTTCATAAGCCAACCAGGCCTGGGAAATATCCTGCTATACTTTTCTACTCTGAAATTTTCCAACAGACAGGGCCAATAGAGCGAGCAGCTAAAATTATTGCTAGTCATGGTTACACTGTATTAGTTCCTGAAGTCTTTCATGAACTCAACCCAATTGGGACAATTTTGGAATATGATGATTTAGGACGTGATAAGGGCAATGCTGATAAAAGTGCTAAAAATATAGAAGGTTACGATTCTGATAATCAAAGTATGGTCGACTGGGTAAAAAAACAAGAATGGTTTAATGGCCATATTGGGGCAATGGGATTTTGTATTGGTGGGCACCTAGCCTTTAGGGCAGCTTTGAATCCTGCTGTGGAAGCGACTGCTTGCTTTTATGCTACCGACCTTCACACGTCTACTATTCCAAATAAACCTAAACAACATAGCATGGAGAGATTAAAAGACATTAAAGGTGAGTTGTTAATGATTTGGGGTAAGCATGACACACACATTCCTAGTGCCGCACGAATGGAAATCCATAAAAAACTATTGGATACAGATATTATTTTCAGTTGGCATGAATTTAATGGGCAACATGCTTTTATGAGAGATGAAGGAGAGCGATACGACGCTGAGCTCGCGTCACTGGGCTACCAAATCAGTTTAAGAATGTTTTCAAGGACACTATTTAGTTAAACACAGTCTGAAAAAGCTTCTAAAGAGCGATGAAAAGAGTCTTTTTCTTTACTTTTTGAACTATCAACTACAGTTTGATCCGCGTTCTCTTGAATATTTTTGTTTTTAGTAGAATTTAACTCACCCTCTGTAAGGGTATTATTATTATTTATCATTTCAATTTCCTTTTGGGAATAAAAAGGGATTGTGTCCCTAAAATAAACAGATACTTTAAAACAATAAAAATTCATTTTTTTATAATAAAATAAAATAGGTTATATTTAAGTTTATTAAACAAATGTATTCTAATATGAAAATCACTATAAATGGAAATATCCGAGAGTTTGGTTATGAATCAATGACTGCAGATCAATTGATTGTTGAGCTAAAACTAACCAGCAAAAGATTTGCTATAGAACGAAATGGGGAAATTATGCCAAAGAGCCTCTTTAAGCAATTTAAAATAAATGATGGTGATTGTCTAGAAATTGTAGGGGCCGTAGGTGGTGGATAAATTTGAAATGAACAAAGATGAGTTAATAATTGCTGGCAGGCTATTTCGATCAAGGCTCTTAATTGGAACTGGAAAATATCGGGACTTTAAAGAGACTCGCGCAGCTATCGATCAGAGTGCATCTGAGATCGTTACTGTGGCTATCCGCAGAACAAATATCGGGCAGAATGAAAATGAGCAATCATTAATAGATTTTCTTCCTCCCAACGAATTTACCTACCTACCAAATACTGCAGGGTGTTATTCTGCAGATGATGCGATTAGGACATTGCATTTAGCTCGAGAATTGTTAGATGGCCATAATCTCGTTAAACTTGAGGTGCTTGGAGATCCAAAGACCCTTTACCCTAATGTGGTTGAAACCTTGAAAGCAGCAGCCGTACTTATTAAAGATGGGTTTGATGTAATGGTCTATACTTCTGACGATCCTATTATTGCAAAACAACTAGAAGATATCGGTTGCTGCGCAATTATGCCTCTTGCCTCGTTAATTGGGTCAGGGATGGGCATATTAAATCCCTGGAATCTGGAAATAATTATCGATACCTTATCCGTACCAGTCATTGTAGATGCTGGAGTTGGAACGGCATCCGATGCAGCAATTGCGATGGAACTGGGCTGCGATGGCGTACTAATGAATACTGCAATTGCTACTGCAAGAGACCCCATTATGATGGCCGGCGCTATGAAAAAAGCAATTGAGGCTGGTCGTGAATCTTTTTTAGCAGGAAGAATGTCTAAAAAATTTTACAGCGCCTCTCCAAGCTCACCTGTGTCTGGATTAATTAAATAAAATGATAAAAATAGCACATCCTGAAATTGAAATTACCATACACAATCAATTTATAGAAGATCGTTCATTAATTAATGATGATCGATATTTTTTCGCTTATACAATTACAATACGTAATCATGGGTTTAATAGCATCCAACTCATGAGTCGTCATTGGATAATTGAAAATTCAGCAGGAAAAATATTTGAGGTAAAGGGAGATGGTGTTGTAGGAGAGCAGCCCATCATTAATGAGGGAGAGAGCTATAAATATACCAGCGGGACTGAAATTGATACTCCCAATGGCTTTATGTCTGGAACATATAAAATGCGAAGTAAGAATGGTCAACTTTTCGATACGAAAATACCTAAATTTGAACTTCGGATGCCCAGGACCTTACATTGAAATTTAGTCATCTATTAATTGTCCCTTTTTTAGTTTTAATTGGTAGCTGCGGACAGGACAATATTCAAGAGCCATGCGACTGTGATAAACCTGTTATTACTCCTGAAGAATCGCAAAAATGTGAAGCAATACCAGAAAAGAAAAAAATTGCAGAATATGGGCTGCTTGAAAAAACATCGTGGGATGCAATTAATAATAAAATGGAAAAAGACCATCTTATTCTTGCATGGCCAGCATGGTTAAGAAGTTGCTCTGTTCTAATTAAAAAGTCATATTGGGAAAAATCTTGTAAATCAGCACTTGAAATTACTAGCAATCCCTCCAATCAAGATTTAATCAAATACTTTCAGCAACACTTTAATCTCTATCAAGCCCGTCAAGAAGATTATTCTACCGAGGGTTTAATTACTGGCTACTATCAACCATTACTGAATGGAAGCCGAAAAAGATCAAGTCAATTTAAGGTACCACTTTATGGGCCTCCCAAAGATCTCATTACAGTTGATTTAAGTGAGTTATATCCAGACCTTAAATATAAAAGATTAAGGGGGCGTATTGAAGGGAATAAATTAATTCCCTACTACTCTAGAGAAGCAATATCTGACAAAAAAATTCCACTTGAGGGAAATGAAATTTTTTGGGTTCAAGACCCAGTTGAGGCATTTTTTTTAGAAATTCAGGGATCAGGAGTTATTGAATTTGAGGATGGTTCGAGAACTCAAGTAGGTTATGCAAACCAAAATGGACATCCTTATAGATCTATGGGGCGTGCATTAATTAATGAAGGGGAACTTTCGAGGCATAAAGTTTCTATGGGTAGCATTAAAAACTGGGCCAAAAAGAATAAGAAAAAATTAAAAAAATTTTTGAATGCTAATCCAAGCTTTGTATTTTTTAGAGAACTACCTAAGGGCTTACCAGGTCCGATTGGTGCTATGGGTCTTCCTATTTCAGCTGAACGTTCAGTAGCTGTCGATCGTAAATTTATTCCATTAGGCGCGCCTATATTCCTCTCAACTACCGAGCCTAATTCAGACGTACCTCTTGAGCGCTTAATGGTAGCTCAGGATACAGGTGGAGCAATTGGTGGCGGAGTACGTGCTGATTTTTATTGGGGCCAAGGAGATAAAGCAGGAAGAAAGGCTGGGTCCATGAAACAAAAAGGATCTATTTGGGTTTTACTGCCTAAAGAATTTAAATTTAAATAAAAAAAGGAAGCCTAAGCTTCCTTTTTTAAATGTTTGGAATAAACAATTACTTGTTCATTACGTACATTGTTACTTCAAAACCGAAACGCATTTCAGTAGCAGCTGGTGTTGTCCACATAATATAATCTCCTTTTTTGTTTTTAAAATTCTATCTATTGGAAAACCTCTAAATAGTTAACATACTATAGATTGACTAGAGATAATCCGCACTTACCTGATGATGAATTAGCCCTAAGTAAAATCATGAATAAATTAATCTTAATAACCCGTTATAAGTATAAAAAAAGGGCTCATTTTCATGAGCCCCTTCCCTATCACGCATTACTTATTACAACAGGAGGAAGTAATAACTAGCTGCGATAAGCTGTTTCACCATGAGAGGTTGAGTCAAGACCCGTTCTCTCGTCTTCTCCTGAAACACGAAGACCCATAGTGACATCAATAATTTTAAATAAAATGTAGCTAACTACACCACACCAGACAACCGTGATACCTATTGATTTGGCCTGAACTACAAACTGACTCATCATAGACATGCCATCACCATAACCAGTTCCCCCTAATTGCGAAGACATTAAAACTGCTAGGCCAAGCGCACCAACAATGCCAGCAACACCGTGAATACCGAATACGTCTAACGAGTCATCGTAACCGAGAGCAATCTTTAGGCTAGTTACTGCCCAGTAGGCGATAATTGAAGCTACAATACCCAGAATAATTGCACCTAAAGGACCAACTACTGCACAAGCAGGGGTAATAGCGACCAAACCTGCAATAGCACCTGAAGCCCCTCCCAGCATTGATGGCTTACCCTTAGATATCCACTCCATTACAATCCAACCCAGCACTCCTGCAGCGGCTGCAACTTGTGTGTTAATCATCACTAAACCAGCTGTTCCGTCAGCAGCCAATTCACTACCAACATTAAAACCAAACCAACCAGCCCAAAGTAACGAAGCTCCGATCATGGTAAATGGTAGATTATGAGGCGCCATAGACTCTTTGCCGTAACCAATTCTTTTACCAAGAACTATTGCACCTACAAGCGCAGCAATACCAGCATTAATATGGACAACTGT
>Ga0307998_1001395_pt1 | contig 12960 bp, 8 predicted proteins | sample Davwhametageno37_FD_203147 | JGI IMG/M metagenome (GOLD analysis project Ga0307998, IMG submission 203147) | Marine microbial communities from Davis Island wharf, Antarctic Ocean - #37 | ecosystem: Environmental > Aquatic > Marine > Unclassified | place: Antarctic Ocean: Davis Island wharf...
CCTGCATGTCGGTGTCGATCACACCGGGAGCCAGCGAGCATACCTTGGCCCCATGGGGCTTGATGGCCTCGTCCAGAGCCACGCAACGCGTGAAATGGTCCATGCCCGCCTTGGCGGCGCAGTACGCGGCCTGCGAGGCCATGGCCCGGCGGCCCAGGCCCGAGGAAATGTTGAGCACCTTGCGCGGCACGGTCCAGCTGTCCGTCGCGCCCAGGAAAGCAGCGGTGAGCTGCATGGGCGCCTCCAGCCCCACACGCAGGGCGGTGGCCAGGTCTTCCGCGTCGCTGGCCGACAGCGGCGCAATGCGCGGGATCATGCCCGCGTTGTTGATGAGGGTGGCGCTGGCAAACGCCTGCGGGCCTTGGGCCTGCAGCCAGGCTTGCAGCTTGTGGGCGGCCTGCTCGCCCTGCGACAGATCTTGCTGCCACTGTTCGATGGCGACGCCTGCGGCCCGGGCCTCGGCCGCCAGGTCGTCATTGGCACTGCGTGCGATACAGATCAGGGTGTTGCCGCTGCGCAAAAGCTGCTGGGCCATGGCCAGGCCCATGCCGCGCGATGCGCCGGTGAGGATGTAGAGGTGGTTTTGAGGCATCCCGCCATGTTACTGCGCAGTACACGGCGCGGGGCGCTATTCCTAGCCCGTGGGGGACTCGAGCGTGGCCAGCAGCAGTGCCAGTCGCGTGTCCAGCGCCGCCAGGTCGACCGCCTTGAGGGCTGAAAGGATGCGGTGTTCGTTGGCCACATGGGCTTCCACGGCGCGGTCGATCAGCTCCAGCCCCTGAGGGGTGAGCTGCACGAGCGAGCTGCGTGCATCGGCAGGGTTGGGCAGGCGTTCGATCCAGCCCTGGGCTTCGAGCTTGGCCATGCGGTGCGTCATGGTGCCCGATGTGACCATGAGTGTGGAGAACAGCGTGGTCGGGGCCAGGCAGTAGGGCGCGCCACTGCGGCGCAGCGTGGCCAGCATGTCGAACTCCCAGGTGCTCAAGCCGAACTTGGCAAAGGTCTCATCCAGCCGCCGCTGCAGCAGCACGGCGCAGCGCTTGATGCGACCGATGGGGCCCATGGCGCTGGTGTCCAGGTCGGGGCGCTCGCGCTGCCACTGGGCCAGGATGGCATCGACGGCATCGGGTTGGCGTGGGTTGGCCATGGGCTTGTGGTGGTTGATTTATCTTGAATTCGAGATTGTATGGTAGAGTTTTTGTCTTGATTTGAAGATAAATATATGGCTGCTTCACGTGCTTCTGCAAGTTCCTCGACCTGGCTGGATGCGCTCACCACAGCGCTCGGACCGGTCATCTGGGGCTCGACCTACATCGTCACCACCGAGCTGCTGCCGCCCGACCGGCCTTTCACCGCCGCACTGCTGCGCACCTTGCCCGCGGGCTTGCTGCTGGTGCTGTGGTGCCGCTGCTGGCCGGCCTGGGGCGACTGGGTGGGGTGGCGGCGCCTGCTGGTGCTGGCAGCGCTGAACATTGGCGTGTTCCAGGCATTGCTGTTTGTGGCGGCCTACCGGTTGCCCGGTGGCGTGGCCGCGGTGGTGGGAGCCGTGGGGCCGCTGGTGGTGATGGGCCTGACCTGGGCGTTGGACCACCGGCGCCCGCCCGCACTGGCGCTGGCGGCCGGGGCGCTGGGTGTGCTGGGCATGGCGGCGCTGCTGCTGTCACCCGCTGCGCGCTGGGACATGGTGGGTGTGGCTGCCGCGCTGGTGGGTACGCTGTGCATGGCAGCGGGCACGTTCTGGTCGCGGCGCTGGCGGTCTGACTTGCCGGTGCTGGCGTTTACCGGCTGGCAGCTGTTGGCAGGCGGCGTGATGCTGGCGCCGGTGGCCTGGGCGGTGGACCCGCCTTTGCCCACACTCACTTCCACCCACATCGCGGGCTATCTGTACCTCAGCCTGGCAGGTGCGCTGGTGGCCTATGCGCTGTGGTTCCGTGGCATTGCGCGCCTGCCGTCGGTGGCGGTGTCGTCGCTGGGGCTGCTGAGCCCGGTCACGGCGGTGCTGCTGGGCTGGGCGCTGCTGGGGCAGGCCATGACTGGGGTATCGCTGGTGGGCATGCTGGTGGTGCTGGCGAGCATATTGGCCGTGCAGTGGGCCATGTCGCGCGCCGTGCCGCCGGGCGGGCGCTGACCAGTAAGTATTGTTTGCTATTGAATAGATAGCGATTGGCGCATGTTCTACTAGCGCTAGCGGGCAATTTGGCTAAAAATCGGCCGCACACTCCAGCGCTACCTGCTCCCCCGTGCTGGGGTGCCCAAAGGCTAGGTGACTGGCATGCAGCAGTAGGCGTGGGGCTTGTGCCTGCGTGGCGGCATCGGCATACAGCCCGTCGCCCAGGATGGCGTGGCCTATGGCGGCCAGGTGCACGCGCAGCTGGTGGGTGCGGCCGGTGATGGGCTCCAGCTCGATGCGCGTGGTCTGAGCCGCAGCGTCTTGCGCCAGTGCACGCCAGCGGGTTAGGCTGGGTTTGCCCACGGCGTGGTCGATAACGCGCAGCGGGCGCCGCTCCCAGTCGGCGGCGATGGGCAGTTCGATCTCGCTCCAGTCGCCGCCCGCTGTGCCCAGCAGCCCTTGCACTACCGCCTGGTAGCGCTTGTGCACCTGTCGCTCGGCAAAGGCGTGGCTCAGGCGCCGCTGTGCATCGATGTGGCGGGCCATGAGCACCAGGCCCGAGGTCGCCTGGTCCAGCCGGTGTACGATGAGCGCGCCGGGCCAGTGCTGCTGTGCACGGGCGCTCAGGCAGTCTTGTTTGTCGGGGCCCCGGCCGGGCACGCACAGCAGCCCGGAGGGTTTGCACAGCACCAGTAGGTCGTCGTCTTCGTACAGCGCCTGCACCCCATCTGCCACGGGTTCAGGCAGGGTCATGGCCCACGATCAGCCGCTGCACGGTGGCGCAGAGTTCTTCCACGTCGTTGGGTTTGTGGATCAAGGCCCGGGCGCCTTCGGCCAGCGCGGCCTGTTCGATCTCCGCCGTCACATAGCCCGAGGCCAGGGCCACGGGCAGGTCGGGGCGTATCAGGCGGGCCTCGCGCACCAGGTCCACGCCACAAAAGCCGGGCATGTTGTAGTCGGTGACCAGCAGGTCATAGGCCTGCGGGGCGGCCCGCAGTGCAGCCGTGGCCTCGTGCGGGTCGGTGTAGCCGCTCACCTCATAGCCCCGGCGGCGCAGCAGGCGCTGCACCAAAAAGACCAGGGCCTGGTCGTCGTCCACGTACATCACATGGTGCTTCTTGCCCTGCGCACTGCCGGGTGGTTCGGCAGGCGCTGGCGCTGAGGCCATGGCCGCCAGCGGCGCTGCCTGCGCGGCAGGGCTGGGCTGTGCACCGGCAGCCGCACCGGTGGCCACTGGAAAGTACAGCGTGAACCGGCTGCCCTGGCCCGGCGCGCTGTGCACATCCACCCCGCCTTCGTGCGTGCGCATTACGCCATGCACCACCGCGAGGCCCAGGCCCGTGCCCTGGCCCACGGGCTTGGTGGTGAAGAAGGGCTCGAAGATGCGCTCCAGCGTGGCGGCGTCCATGCCGGGGCCTGTGTCGCGCACTGTCAGGGCCACGTAGTCGATGGGCGCGAGGCCCAGGCGCTCGGTCAGGCGCTGGTCGGGCTGCACGGTGGCGGCCTCTACATGGATGCTGCCGCGCTCGGTACCAATGGCGTGGACGGCGTTGGTGCACAGATTGAGCAGGGCCTGCTCGACCTGTGTGGCGTCGGCCAGCACGGGTGGCAGGCCCGCCTGCAGTTGCATGTGCAGCTCAATGGCGGGGGGCAGGGTCACGCGCAGCAGGCGCTCGGTGTCGTGCACCACCTCAGCCAGCGACACTGCCGAGCGCTGCGGGGGCTCGTTGCGGCTGAAGGTGAGGATCTGCCTCACCAAGTCGCGCGCGCGGCGGCCGGCCTTGTCGATCTCCAGCAGGCTCTCCAGCACGGGAGAGCCCGGCGCGTGGGTGGCGCAATCGGCCTTGGCCAGTTCCACATTGCCAAGGATCGCGCCCAGGATGTTGTTGAAGTCGTGCGCAATGCCGCCGGCCATGGTGCCCACGGCCTGCATCTTGTGCGACTCGCGCAGCTGGGCTTCCAGCTCATTGCGGTGCGCCTCGGCCTTCTTGCGGCCTGTCAGGTCGCGGGCAAACACGGTAGTGGTCTCGCCGTCGGCATGGCGCTCGAACGACACGCTCACCTCCACAGCCAGCTCTTTGCCGCTGGCAGTCAGCGCGGTCATCTCGCCCAGCAGGGCCTGCGTGGTGAGCTGGGCAAACGTCAGCGCCTGCGCCGCGTCGGGCAAAAAACGGTCGAGGGTGCTGCCCAGCGCGTCGCTGGCACTGCACTGGAACAGCGCCGCCGCCGTGGGGTTGAACACGGTGATGCGCTGGTGCTGGTCCACGCAGATGATGGCGTCCAGCGCGGAGTTGATGACGGCCTCCAGCCGCTTTTCGCTGGCGCGGATTTGCTCATTGCGCTGCTGCAGGGTCTCGGCACTGTGCTGCAAGGCCTGGCGCTCGGCCAGCAGCGGGCCCTGGTCGATCACCGCGCACAAGAACTGCGACAGCGGCGGGCCGCTAGTCTGCGGTGCATCGATGTGGGCAATGTGCAGGTCGCCGGTGATGCGCGTGGCATTGCTGATGGTGAACACCACCTCCTTGACCTCGCTGTGCCCCAGGTCCTGCGCCTGGGCAAAGGCCTCACGCACGCGGGCGGCATCCTGTGGGCACACAAAAGGCATCAGCGCAGTCAGCGGCCGGTCGCGCTCGGTGGGCTGGAACGATCGGTGTGCCATCGAGTTGGCCTGCACCACCATGTCGTGATCGTCCACCACCATGAGGGCCAGCGGTACGCTGGCAAACAGAGTCTCGAAGCGTTCGTACGCACTCTCGGCCACGGCCTGGCTGTAGCGCAGTACCTTGTTCTGGTTCTCTAGCTCGGCCTGGTAAGCACGCAGCTCCGCCACCAGGCCATCGGCAGAGGCACCGGGCGTGCGGGAGTGGGGGGCAGGCGGGCGGGGCATGTGCTCTGCGGCTGCGGGCTGGCGGCCTGCAGGGTCCAGAAAAGACAGGTCGGGTTCACTCATGAAGGGGCGCGGTCAGCCGGGTGCGTGCCCGGGCTCTCTCAAGTGTACGCCTGCCCATCTGGCACCACGCGATGGCGGTGGCACCATCAAATTGCGATTTCAACGCGCGTTTGGGTCGATTGTTGATGAATTGCGAACAATCCGTTTCTTTGGCAGGGCTTACCGAACCACTGTGGGGTGCCTACAGTTCCACCATCGACACATCCCTCGATCCACAACTTCTATCAGGACCCTGCCATGACCACTGACACCACTCTCGCCCAACCCTTGCTGAACAAGCTGCAATGGCGCTACGCCGCGAAGAAGATGAACCCTGCCAAGAAGGTGCCGCAAGAGAAGGTGGAGCGCATTCTTGAAGCCACCCGCCTGGCGCCTACCTCCAGCGGCCTGCAGCCGTTCGAGATCATCGTGGTGACCGACCCCGCCGTGCGCGCCAAGATCCAGCCCATCGCCTGGAACCAGGCCCAGATCACCGACGGCTCGCACCTGCTGGTGTTTGCGGCCTGGGACAACTACACGGCCGACCGCATCAACATGATGTTCGACCTGACCAATGACCAGCGTGGCTTCAAGAACGAAGGCTGGGAAAACTACCGCCAGATGCTGCTCAGCAGCTACCCCCAGCGCGATGCCGAAGTGAACTTCCAGCACGCAGCCCGCCAGGCCTACATCGGCATGAGCGCAGCCCTGATCGCTGCAGCGTTTGAAGAAGTGGACTCGACGCCCATGGAAGGCTTCGACCCCAACGCGCTGGATGAAATCCTGGGCCTACGTGCGCGCGGCCTGCGCAGCGTCGCCATCTTGCCGCTGGGCTACCGCGCCGACGAAGGCGACTGGCTGGTGAGCCTGAAGAAGGTGCGCCGCCCCCGCGAGCAGTTCGTGACCGAAGTCTGAGGATCTCCTCCTCAGGCACAAAAAAGGCTGGACAGGGGTCCAGCCTTTTTTTCGTGGGGAGCCTCAGCGTGTGGCGGGCGCTGCATCCGTCACGCGGCGCATGGGGGTGAGCACAAAGGCCAGTGCCGCCAGCACCACCAGCGTTCCGCCGCTGGCCGCGAACAGCTGGGTGAGCGTGATGCTCTTCATCACCCAGCCCGTCACGGCGGCAGAGATTGGCGCCAGGCCCATGAAGATGAACATGAACAGGCTCATCGCGCGGCCCAGCAGGGCGGGGGGGACCCGGTGCTGGATCCATGTGAACACGCTCACCTGCATGAAGCCGCCGAGCAGTCCGATGACCAGCATCAGCACCGCGCCTTGCCACACGGCGGTGATCAGACCCAGCGGCATGAACAGCGCGCCAATGATGGCGTCGAACGCCAGGATAGTCATGCCCAGGCTGCCAAACCGCAGCCGGGGCACCATGCCCGACACCACCATGCCCAGCAGCGTGCCCGCGCCGTGGGCGCCCACGATGATGCCGAAGGCGGCGGCACCGAGCTGCGGGCTGCTGCTGGCCAGCACCGGAATGGCGATATGGATGGGACCCATGATGAACAAGGCAATGGCGCTCCAATACAAAAAGCAGGTGCGCAGCTCGCTGTCACGCCAGAAGTGACCGAGGCCCTGCGCCACCGAGGCGAGCACCGCCTGTGGCGCGGCCGTGGGGGCGGAAAGGTCCGCAAGGCCCGCACGCGTCTGCACCTTGGACAGCGTCCAGGCCGACACGGCGAAGCTCAGCGCATCCAGCGCGAAGGCGATGCCGATGCCAGTGGCGTTGGCATGTGCTGGCGCATCCGCGGCGGCTTGGGCTGCGCCACCAGCGCCAAACAGTGCAATCAACAGCCCCGCGAGCAAGGGCCCCAGGAACATCGTCAGCTGCCGCAGGCCCAGGCTGATGCCGTTGGCGGCCTGCAGCTGGGGGCGTGCCACCACCGACGGCATCATGGCCGTGCCCGCCGGAATGCTGAAGGCCGTGGCAAGCCCAATGCCCAGCGACAGCGCGTACACCATCCACAACGACAGCGTGCCCGCAAACACCAGCCCCGCCAGCGCGGCCAGCAGGACCAGGTTGACGTATTTGGTGATCATCAGAACCTGCTTGGGCGAATGGCGGTCTACCAGCGCGCCGCCGATCAGGATGAACAAGGCGCGCGGCACGCTGATGAGGGCTAGCACGGTGCCCAGCACCAGCGTGTCGCCGGTCATCTGCAGCACCAGCCAGGGCAGTGCGATCAGCGTGAACTGGTCGCCCAGCATGGACAGGGCCGAGCCGCCAATCATCCAGCGGAAGTTGGGGTCCTGCAGCAGCGCGGCGCGCGGGTCTGCGGGTGGGATTGCAGGGCCTGCGCCGGGTGGGTGGGCAGGACGGGGTGAGGTGTCAGGTCGCATGAACGAGGTCTCCCAAAGAATGACGGGTGTGCGTGCGCCCCGTGAGCAAGCGGCCCACAGCGGTAAAACGCACGCAAAGGTGGTAACTGGCCAGGCACAGGGCGGTCGTGGCCAGCACGTTGATCAGCATCTTGGCCAGGGCTGGAACGGGCAGGCCGTACAGCAGCGCACCCAGGCCGATCGTGAGTGGCAGGTGCACCAAGTACACCCAGTACGAGCTGTCGGCCAGGTAGGCCAGCCAGGCGCGGGGGTGACCGACATGGCGCAGAAACAGCCCGATCAGCGCAAAGCTCCAGAGCCACGATGCGCTGTTGTAGGCCAGCGCCATCCAGAACTGCAGGTGACGGGTGGCAGACACCGGCGCGACCAGCAGGTCGGTAAATGCCCCGGTGACCAGCACCAGTGCAAAGGCCGATGCTTCCGGCTGTGCCAGCACTTCCGACAGCAGCGCAGTGACCAGAAAGCCCACCAGCCCAAGGCCCACCAGCGCAGGCCAGTGCCGTTCGTAGCGCTCCATCAACGCCTTGCGGTGCACATGCAGGCACAGGCCGAAGCCGTAGAACAGCCCGTTGTGTATCCACTCCGCCAACGGCGGCAAGAAGGACCCGCTGGGCGTCACGATGCCATGGTCGTAGCTGGCGCCAATCCAGGCCAGCGGCAGCGTGAGCAGCACCAGGCCTGCAGGGGTACCACCCAGCCAGAGGGCACAGCGTTGCAGGGCCTGCTGCACTCCTGCGGGCAATGCGCGCACGGCGGTCCATGCCACCGGTGTCAGAACTGCGAGCCACAGCAGCATCCACAGGAACCACAGGTGCATGGTGGCCGGGCCCTGGGGTACGTTGGGGCCTCGGGGCAACAGGCTGCGGTCCACACCCCAGGTGCCATAGGCCATGCGGTGCAGGAACATCAGCCCGAGCAGCGCGCAAGCGACGAACAGCGGCGGCCAGAACAGTACAAACGGCAGGCCCAGACGGCGGAGCCGGTTGCGCACCATGCCGGTCAGCCCATGGCGGTGTACCAGTGCCGCCACAAAGAATCCGGCGAGGATGAAAAACAAGGGCATGCGAAAGGCATGAATCACCGCCACCAACAGGTCTGCCAGAGGGCTGGACTGGTCGTCGTGCCAGGGCAGGGGCGAAGGCCGGCTCATGTAGACGACCGAGACATGCAGCACGATGCCCAGCCACATCATGGTGGCGCGCAGGTTGTCCAGGGCGTGCAACCGCCGGGTGGGGGCGGAGGGGTTGGGAGAGTGCGTCGATCCGTTCATGGGGGTCGACTGTGGGGCCTCACGTTGCGTGAGGGTCAAGCACTTTTCAGTGGTTTTTTTGCAGACGGTGTGAGTGTCTCAGCGGCGCGCAGAGACTGTCGCAGCGATGGCGGGAGTGGGTGTGGCTAGCGCGAGCGCCGCCTGCAGGTAGGCGCGCACGGGCGCGCTCAGCGGCGAGCCCGCCTGCAGCAGCGGCTCGTTGGCCGACGCGGTGAGCAGCTTCCGGCGCAATTGCGCATCGCTGCGGGTCAGCTGGTCGAACAGCGTGTTCCAGCGCAGGGCTGCCGCCGCTGCGTCGGGGTGGTTCGTGGGTATCTGGCGGGCCAGTAGCTGTTGTACGTCGCGTTCCAGCGCCGCCCATGCGGTGTGCGGTACGTGGCCCAGCATGCGCAGGTCGTCGCGGGTCAGGTACCTCTCCAGCAAGGCCAGGCGCAGTTTGATGGCCGTTTCCACGTATTCGATCATGTCGCCGGGTGGCGCGTGGTTGCGTCCCTGGGTGCTGGGCTCGGTGCGGAACATGTGGCCCCAGCGGTCCAGCAGGTCCAGATCGCCCCCCATCCAGTGCAGCATCAGTGCCATCCAGCGGTAGGCCAGTGCCTGGACTTCTGGGGAGTCGGGCGGCAACTGGCGGTCCATGGCGCTGCGCACCAGGTCCTTGACCACGATCCAGTCGCCCTCGATCAGGCCCCAGTTCGTGAAGATCTGCTTGAGTTCTGCACTGCTGAAATACTTGCCATAGGTGGTCATGAGCGCGAGCGCTTCCAGCCAGTTGCCCATGTCGGGCTCAGCACCGGCCATGAGGCCGTCGCGCAGCATGGTCAGCCGCCCGCGCAGTTCGGTGGCCTGGGCAATCTGCTGGTCCAGCGCACGGATCTGCTGGCCAATGATGCGCTGGGGCGCCACCCCTTCGCCTGCCAGCAGCTCGGCAATGTCGCTGAGCGCAAGACCCATCTGGCGCATGGTCTGAATGGCATGCAGCCGCTGCACATCGGCCTGGCTGTACAGGCGATACCCCGCCTCAGACCGGCCCGAGGGCTTGAGCAGGCCGATCTCGTCATAGTGGTGCAGCGTGCGCACCGTGAGGCCGGTGCGCCGCGCGAGGTCACCGACCTTCAGCAGCATAGGGTCAGCGGCCCACGGAGATCAGCTCGATCTCGAAATTCAGCGTGGCGTTAGGGGGAATGACGCCACCCGCACCCCGGGCACCGTAGGCAATGCCGGGGGGGCAAGTCAGCTTGGCCTTGCCGCCCGGCTTCATGCGCTGCACGCCTTCGGTCCAGCAAGGGATCACGCCATTGAGTGGGAATGAGGTGGGTTCGCCGCGTTTGTAGGAGCTGTCGAACTCCTTGCCGTCGAGGAACGTGCCCTTGTAATGCACCTTGACCGTGTCGGTGGCCTTGGGCGATTCGCCCGTGCCGTCTTTGAGCGATTCATAGACCAGGCCGCTGGCGGTGGTGACGGGGTTGGAGGACTGGGCCATGGCGGCGGGAGCCATCACGGCGCTGGCAAGCAAAAGGCACAAGAGGTTTCGCAAAGGGGGCTCCTAAAAGGTGTGAATCACAACGCAAGCCGCGATCTTATTCGTGTTCATGCATCTGCCTGTGTGGGCCGTCCAACGAAAAAGCCCTGGGCGGTTGAGCACCAGGGCTTTGAATGGCAAGGCCGTCGTGGCCTTCGCCGCAGGGTCAGGCGTAGTCGCTCACCGGAATGCAGCTGCAGCTCAGGTTGCGGTCGCCCCACACGTTGTCCACGCGGCCCACGGGCGACCAGTATTTCGACTGGCGCAGAGCAGCCACGGGGTAGGCGGCTGCTTCGCGGGTGTAGGGGCGGTTCCACTCGCCGCTCAGCAGGCTTTCTGCGGTGTGCGGCGCGTTCTTGAGCGGGTTGTTGTCCTGCGGCAGCGCGCCGTTTTCGATCTGGCGGATCTCTTCGCGGATGGCAATCATCGCGTCGATGAAGCGGTCCAGCTCGGACAGGGTTTCGCTTTCGGTGGGTTCCACCATCAGCGTGTTGGGCACCGGGAAGCTCAGCGTGGGCGCGTGAAAGCCATAGTCGATGAGGCGCTTGGCCACGTCTTCGGCCATCACGCCGCTGGTGTCCTTGAGGTGGCGCAGGTCCAGGATGCACTCGTGGGCGACGTGGCCGGGCTTGCCGTCCTTGCCCTCGCTGGCGTACAGCGTGGGATAGTGGTCCTTGAGGCGGGCGCTGATGTAGTTGGCGCTCAGGATGGCCGTCTCGGTGGCTGCTTGCAGTCCTTCAGCTCCCATCATGCGGATGTACATCCAGCTGATGGGCAGCACGGCGGCATTGCCCAGCGGGGCGGCGCTGACGGCACCCACGCCACCCGCCACGCCTGCTGTGGCGTGTCCGGGCAGGAAGGGCACCAGGTCTTGCACCACGCACACGGGGCCCACGCCGGGGCCGCCACCGCCGTGGGGAATGCAGAAGGTTTTGTGCAGGTTCAGGTGGCTCACGTCGCCGCCAAATTCGCCGGGGGCTGCCACACCCACCAGGGCGTTCATGTTGGCGCCGTCCACGTAAACGCGGCCACCATGGCTGTGCACCAGGGCGCACAGCTCCTTCACGCTGGTCTCGAACACGCCGTGCGTGCTGGGGTAGGTGATCATCACAGCCGCCAGGTTGGCGCTGTGCTGTTCGCACTTGGCTTTCAGGTCCACCAGGTCCACGTTGCCATTGGCATCGCAGGCAGTCACCACCACCTGCATGCCCACCATCTGGGCGCTGGCGGGATTGGTGCCGTGCGCGCTGCTGGGGATGAGGCAGATGTTGCGGTGGCCTTCGCCACGCGACTCGTGGTACCCCTTGATGGCCAGCAGGCCGGCGTATTCGCCTTGCGAGCCTGCGTTGGGTTGCAGGCTGATGCCCGCATAGCCGGTGGCCTGGCACAGCCAGGCGCGCAGTTGCTCGTCCAGCTCCTTGTAGCCCACCAGCTGGTCAGCGGGGGCGAAGGGGTGCACGTTGGCAAACTCGGGCCAGGTGATGGGGATCATCTCGCTGGTGGCGTTGAGCTTCATGGTGCAGCTGCCCAAGGGGATCATGCTGCGGTCCAGCGCCAGGTCCTTGTCGGAGAGCTGGCGGATATAGCGCAGCATGCCGGTTTCGGAATGGTGTGTGTTGAAGACGGGGTGCGTGAGGTAGCTGCTGGTGCGGCGCAGCTCGGTGGGGATCAGCGACTCGACGCCCTTTTCAAACGCATCGAAGGTGGGCAGCGCCTGGCCGTCCTTGGCGAAGATCTTCCACAGCAGCTCGATGTCGGCGCGCGTGGTGGTCTCGTCCAGCGAGATGCACAGGTACTCTTTGAAGTAAATCCGCAGGTTGGCGCCGAGGCTGATTGCCTTGGATGCTATGGATTGTGTAGCGTTTTGAGTATGCAGACTCACGGTGTCGAACGCGGCCTGTGCACTCACAGGCGCACCCAGCTGCTGCAGCCCTTGCGTGAGGATGGCGGTGTAGCTGGCCACGCGCTGTGCAATGCGCTTGAGGCCTTCGGGGCCGTGATACACGGCATACATGCTGGCGATGACGGCCGGGAGCACCTGGGCCGTGCAGATGTTGGACGTGGCCTTTTCGCGGCGGATGTGCTGCTCGCGTGTCTGCAGTGCCAGGCGGTAGGCGGGCTTGCCATGCACGTCCACACTCACGCCCACCAAGCGGCCGGGCAGGCTGCGCTTGTATTCATCGCGGCATGCCATGAAGGCGGCATGCGGGCCACCAGCGCCCATGGGCATGCCAAAGCGCTGGGTGGTGCCCACCACGATGTCTGCACCTTGTTCACCGGGCGGGGTGATGAGCGTGAGGGCCAGCAGGTCGGCGGCCACGATGAAGGCAGCTTGCTTGGCGTGCGCCTTTTCCACATCGGCGCGCAGGTCGTCAATGCGGCCGCTGGTGGCGGGGTACTGGGCAAGCACGGCAAAGTAATCGCCATTCAGCAGAGTGTTCCATTCCTCGGCCGAATTGGCCAGGCGCACCTCCAGGCCCAGGGGCTTGGCGCGGGTCTGGATGACTTCAATGGTTTGCGGGTGGGCGTCGCCTGCCACCACAAACACGTTGCTCTTGCTCTTGACCGAGCGCTTCGCCAGCGTCATCGCCTCGGCGGCTGCGGTGGCTTCGTCCAGCATGGATGCGTTGGCAATCGGCATGCCCGTCAGGTCGCACACCATGGTCTGGAAGTTGACCAGGGCCTCCATGCGGCCTTGGGAGATTTCGGCCTGATAGGGCGTGTAGGCGGTGTACCAGGCGGGGTTCTCCAGGATGTTGCGCAGGATGACGCCAGGAGTGTGC
>Ga0307998_1001396_pt1 | contig 12958 bp, 12 predicted proteins | sample Davwhametageno37_FD_203147 | JGI IMG/M metagenome (GOLD analysis project Ga0307998, IMG submission 203147) | Marine microbial communities from Davis Island wharf, Antarctic Ocean - #37 | ecosystem: Environmental > Aquatic > Marine > Unclassified | place: Antarctic Ocean: Davis Island wharf...
CCGCAATCGGCTGGATGCCATCGTCAACTTCAAGGCGCTCGACGAGCAGATCATCCTGCGCGTGGTGGACAAGTTCCTGCTGCAGCTGGAGACGCAGCTGGCCGAGAAGAAGGTGGAGGTCACCTTCACCGACGCCCTGCGCAAGCACTTGGCCAAGAAAGGCTTTGACCCACTGATGGGGGCTCGCCCTATGCAGCGCCTTATCCAGGACACCATTCGCCGCGCCTTGGCCGACGAACTGCTGTTTGGCCGCCTGACAGAAGGCGGGCGCCTGACGGTGGATATCGAGATGAAGAAGGACGACAAAGGTGTGGAAACGTCAGAGGTGCTTTTGGACATCCAGCCCTTGCCCAAGAAGGAGCGTTCAGCGAAGTCCGAGCCTGCAGAGCCAGAAGAGGCGACCGCCGACTGACCCCAGTTTCCCCTCAGTTCAGCAAAAAGCCCACGGTTCATGCCGTGGGCTTTTTTATTTTGCAGCGGTCGCAGGGGGCTTGCGCATCGCTGGTGTTCTGTGGAGGGGGCCTAACGTGTAGGCGTGCGGGCGGCAGGTGCGCCAGCACGCCCCGCCTTGACCGGTTGCGTGGCCTGCGCTAGCAAGGGAGCACATTGCGCGTCGTCGTCAGCGCCTGGTACCGTTACAGGCAGCAATGCCAAGGCTGCAGGCGCGGCCACCGCGGCGGCGATGGCTGCACCTGCGCGCAACAGCAGGGGGCCGGGTTCTATGCCCACATCGGGTTTGCCTAGCGTGCCGCGCACGTAAAGCGGAGTGCGCAGGGACAAGAACTTCCACTCCAGCGAGGCAGGCTTCACGCTCAGGTTCAGACGCTCCTCTCCCATGTCGATGGTACCCGTGACATCCACTACCGCCTCGTTGGTGCTCAGCTTGGCGGTACGGACAGTGGCAAGGCCTTCACGCACCGTCAGATCTGCCACCGCGCAACGCAGTTGCACTTCTTTGTTGTTGCCAAACAGTTTGCCCACCACGATGCTGCCAACGTTGAGCGCAGCGCGGTCCAGCAGTTCGCGGCTCAAAGTGCCGTCGCGCACATACAAGCGCGCCTCGCCGCTGCTGGTGCCCAGCCACTGCGCCACTGAATTCCCCTGACCATTCAGCGCCATGGCGCCATCGAGCCGCCCCAGGCTTTTGTGAGTCAGTTCCACCTCGGGGAACAGCGCAGCGAGCCGCAGGTTTTGCACGCGGGTGTCCATGTGTACCGTCAGCGGTCGGTTGCGGCTGTCCAGCACCAGTTTCGATTCGATCTGGCCTTTGGCTACGCCAAAGTGCAAGGGTTCCAGTCGCAGTACGGCACCGTCCAATACTGCATGCACGCTAAGGTCCTCCAGCGGCAGGCTGTTGGGCCGGATCACACGCTGCCCCGTGAACTTCAGATCCATATCCATCGTGCTCCAGCGTTCGGTGGCAAACGCAGCGTTGGGCAGTACCTTGCCCTTGCTGCTAGGCTGGGCACTTGCTGTGGTAGCTGTACCGAGCACTGGACCCAGGTCTACAAGGCGCAACTGATTGGATGTGATGGCACCCGAAAGTTTGCCGCGTGGCGCACCCGACACGAAGCGCAAATTGCCATGGAGATCGCTCTGGCCTACCGTACCTGTGAAGTCACGGTAGTCCCACACTGCACGGCTTGGTTGCAAGCTGCCCTGCAATCGACCCTGGGTTTGAAACGGGGGCGTGTTGGGCAGGACAAGACCCGTGAGCGCATATAGATCCGCCATGCTGGCCCCCTTGAGCATGACCTGAAAATCCATGCCAGACAGCGCGCCCGGGTTGGCCAGAATGCCTTCAACCGCTGTTTCTAAATTGCCTGCCTTGGCGGTGAATTGCAGGGGGTAGTTCACCTCCTTGTCGCGCAGCGTGAGAACAGAGCCGGCCTTGCCCTGACCTTCTATGCGCGCCTTGCCCAGCGTGCCCGTGAGGTCGAAGCGCATTCCATAGACAGGGGCGCCAGCAGCGCTGACGGTGTCGGAGGCAGGCGATGGTGGGTCCTGTGGGCTCGGGTCTTGCGGATTCTTGTTTATGGTGTCGATGTGGGCGGTAAGGTCCAGGTCCTGGGCTGCGTCGGCGTAGGCCAACTGTCCCTTGCGAACCACCAACTTACCAACGTCGACCGCCCAGCGGGGCGTGGTGTTGTCGGGGGCTCGCTGGGGCGCCAGTGTCCAGTTGTTGTTACCGTTGTGCAGCTGGACCAAAGCGATATCGAGGCCTGCGAGTTCGAGGGTATCGATGGCCACCCCCCTCGCCCACAGGGGCCAGAGTTTGATTGATGCGCGCGCCATCTCGGCTCTTACGGTGTGGCGTGGCTCGGCGGCCTTTCCAGGGCGGACAAACCCCGGCGGGTCTTGCATGACCAATTGCGTGGCTTGCACCGTAACTCCAGGTATCCACCGATGCCACCCCTCATCGAGCGGCTGAGGCCAGTGCCAAGAGGCCGACAGGTCACCCTCCACCGCAAACAGCCGTCCGGTCGCCTCACTGATGGTTTGGTTGAGCCAGGGTTTGGCACGGTTCCAGTTCCAATGACTGATCACTACGGCGCCGATCAGCAGCAAGCCCACAACGCCACCCGCTACGCCCAGTGCCACGCGCGCCCCCGCGCAGAGAAACCAAGGTCGTGGCTTGGTCACTGATGTTGTTGGTGCTGGAGTGGTGGTGGAATCAGTCTGAGGTTCTGTCATAGATAGACCATGCTAGTCCGCCGTGCGTGTTTTTTGGCCGTTCTGCCCTGCGTGATAGCCTATTGGCGTGCTTGTCCTACAGGAGTGCAGTGACTAAGGCAGATGCGTCGCAGGTGGTGCGTCCAATTGGCTCCATGGTTCGCGGTACTGGCCTTTGCCTTGATGGCCCGTCGATCCCCCTAGAATTCGCACGCCATGCACAACCCCCGCCATCCCCAAGTACTGCCTGTGCGAGATGGGGTGAGTCCCAGCTGCTTGGTGCTGCCCTCGCGCGGGCACGGCAGCATTCTGGATTTTTTGGCAGAGCGACTGTCGGCCGTGTCCCGTGAAGGGTGGCATGAGCGCATGAAGGCGGGTGTCGTGGTGGATGAACGCGGGCATGCCGTGCTGCCTGATCGGCCTTTCGAGGGGGGGCTGCGCCTGTACTACTATCGCAGCCTTCCGGCCGAGCCCGCCTTACCGTTCAGTGAAACGGTGGTGTACCAGGACGAGCACCTGGTGGTGGCGGATAAGCCGCACTTCATGCCGGTAACGCCCTCAGGCCGGTATCTGCACAACACCTTGCTGGTACGCCTCAAACGCCGGTTGGGGTTGCCTGAGCTTTCGCCACTGCACCGCATTGACCGTGATACCGCTGGGTTGGTGATGCTGTCAGTGCATCAGGCAACGCGCGGGGCGTATCAGGCGCTGTTCCGCGACCGCCAGATCATCAAGCGCTACGAGGCCGTTGCACCGTGGCGCGCCGACCTGAGCTTCCCGCGTGACCATCGCAGCCGGTTGGAGGAGAGTCCGCAGTTCTTTCGCATGCAGGAGGTGTCGGGTGAGCCCAATAGCTACACCCATATCCAAGTGCTAGAGGTCGCTGGCGACTGGGCTCGGTACCTGCTGTCGCCCGTCACTGGCAAGCGCCACCAGTTGCGAGTGCATATGGCAGCCCTGGGCCTGCCACTGCGCAACGACCCTTTCTATCCCATCGTCAACGACCCGCCCGAAGGCGACTACTCGCGGCCTCTGCAGCTGCTGGCGCGGTCTCTGGCGTTTGTGGATCCAGTTACCGGAGAGCACAGGGTTTTTGAAAGCAGGCAGGCGCTGAGCCTGCGTTGAACGCGCTGGGACCTCGACGCAGGCTTGCATGACGACTTCTGTGTTTGCAACAGCGAGTTGTTGCTGCGGGGAATTTCTGCAAGGGTTTTCCCTATCCCTGGAAAGGCCATTGCGCTGGCGTTGGTTTTGTTTTTGCGCGAGATCGGGTAACTTGATTCTACGTATGCATGTTGATGCATAAATTACCAAAAAGCACCAGATGATTCCCTCAAGCACCCGCCATTCCGTCGCCTTCAAGCTGTCTTTGACGGCTTTGCTCAGTCTGTTGGCGGTTTTGTTGGCCACGATGGGCATCGTCAGTACCCTGCTTTGGAAAGACTTCGGCCGCCTCGCGCGTGGTGATGCCATGCAATACGCCGCCCAGGTACGCACTTTGGTCCAGACTTTTGATGAAACGGCACAGGAGCAGGCCAAGCGCGACTTCACCCTGTTCAAGGCGAATTTCCCAGGTCAATTCACCGTGGCAGAGTCGCCTGGGGCCGATGGAAAGCCCGAGGCTGTGCTGTCGTTCCAAGGGGCCTCCGTCAACGGCGACTTTGAAGTGGTGGACCGATTCTCTAAGGACAGCACGGGTGCCGTGGCCACGATTTTCGCGCGCACTGGCGACGATTTCATTCGTGTGACCACGTCGCTCAAAAAGCAGGACGGCGAGCGCGCTTACAAGACCTTGCTGGACCGTAAGCACCCTGCCTATGCCCTCATGAATGAGGGCAAAACCTATATTGGCCGTGCCAGTCTGTTTGGCCGTGAGTACATGACCGTTTATGAGCCCATCCGTGATGGGACTCGCACCATTGGCATCCTGTTCATTGGCTCCGACATGGGTGCCATTCTGGGCAAGCTCGACACCGTGATGGCAGGACAAAAACTGTTTACCTCGGGTGCTGTGTATGCCGTCAATCTCTCATCGGGCCCCGCACGGGGCAGTGTTTTCGGGTTGCCCGGCGCTGGCAAGTCCCTGAAGTTGGATGACAAGGACGCCAACGCCAAGGCTTGGCTGGCGTCGTTGGCTGCGGTCCAGCCCTCTGGCGATCTGGAGTCCGATTGGTCGCCCCGTGGCAACGGCGAGAGCGATACCGCCACCCGCTACGTGGCGGTTGAGCACTATAAACCTTGGAGCTGGGCCATCGTTGCCGAGGCAACTTTGACAGAAATGATGAGTGAAGCGCGCGGCGTGCTCACCTGGCTTTGGCTGGGTGTGGCGGTGGCACTCGCGTTGCTCACTGTGGTGCTGTTGGTGGCTACGCGCAGGCTGGTGGGTGTCCCCGTGCAGCAGCTAAGTACGGCCCTTGGCTATCTGGCGCAGGGGGATCTCACGCACGCTGTGTCCGTTCGGTCGCGTGATGAAATCGGCTCTCTGGCCCAGGCCATGGAAGGTTTTCGCGTCCGGTTGGTGGAAAGTCTGGGCACGGTGCGTATCAGTGCCGACAGCGTATCTGCTGCCAGTACGGAGATTGCACAGGGCAACCAGGACCTATCGGGCCGTACCGAAAGTCAGGCCAGCGCGTTGGAGCAGACGGCGGCCAGCATGGAGCAACTGGGCGCCACCATACGCCACAACGCCGACAGCGCAGGCCAAGCCAACCAATTGGCCGTGGGAGCCAGCCGGGTTGCCCAGCAGGGTGGTGAGGTGGTGTCCAAAGTGGTCCGCACAATGCAGGACATCAACAACAGCAGCCAGAGGATTGCCGACATCATTGGCGTGATCGACGGCATTGCTTTTCAGACCAACATCCTGGCACTCAACGCGGCGGTCGAGGCGGCACGCGCGGGTGAACAAGGTCGCGGCTTCGCGGTGGTGGCCGCCGAGGTGCGCAATCTGGCCCAGCGCACGGCTGCTGAAGCCAAGGCCATCAAAGAGCTGATTGGTGCCAGCAGCGCCATGGTGCAACAGGGCTCGGTGCTGGCTGATCAGGCGGGCACCACGATGCAGGAAGTCGTCAGTTCTATCCAGCGCGTGGCCGACATGGTCTCTGAAATCAGCGCGGCCAGTAACGAGCAGACCGCCGGAGTTGGCCAGGTGGGTGAGGCTGTCACACAGCTCGACCAGACCACGCAGCAGAACGCGGCGCTGGTGGAGGAAATGGCCGCTGCTGCCAGCAGCCTGCGCACTCAGGCGCAGCAGATGGTGGAGGCCATTGCACGGTTCAACCTGGGCGGCGGCGAGGGGCTGCGCTGACCCCTGCGGTGGCTATGGGATCGTTGTCACCGACTCTGGTGTTGAGCGCCTGTTGTTCTCAGTAACGTGTCGGTTTGGAGGCTGATCACCGAAATGGAATGGGTTTGGCGGGCGACGGCGCTGCTTGTGGCAGCCGCGAGTTGAAAAAGCCGGCCAGTCCCCGTTGTACGTCGGGGTGAAGGCGCCACGCTGTCCAGCCCAGCCCCAAGCTTCGCAGGTACACGGTGACGTAGGCCTCTTCCAATGGGTATTCGATGGCGAGAGTGGGGTTGTCCTGCCGCATCACGGGAACTCCGTCGCCGTTGTCATCTTTGGGAGCTGTTGTGACTTCGGGCGTCATCTGAGAGCGCAACGTGGCCAGTTCTCGGATCAGATTTTCGATCTCGGGTGCCGTCAGGGTCTTGTTGATTGCCAGGGTGGCCTGTGTGCGGTCGTCGCTCAGTTGCATGGAGCTTTTCCTTCTTTCGCTGGGAGTGGTTAACCCTTTATTGTGCTGCTTTCGGCTGGGCGTTTGCTGACGATGCCAAAACTCCCAATCAGAACCATTGCCGGGGGGGCGGTCGGGAAGCGCGTTGGCGTGGCTACAATAGTGCTCACATTGGAGCTCCTAAATGGCGTAAGCTGTGTAGCGGTTCCAATCGCCAGACTGAAATCCCGTTTTCCATCAACGGGTTACACAAGGCGGGTGTAGTTCAATGGTAGAACGGCAGCTTCCCAAGCTTCATACGAGGGTTCGATTCCCTTCACCCGCTCCAGCCCTCGTTGGCTGAGCTAAATCCCCCTCCGCTTCAACTGCCAGCACTGCGTCTACCGCGCGGATTGCCCGCTCTCGCTTGGCGGATTCCTGCAAGCGCTCGTTCCGCATATTCATAGCCGTTTTGCTTGGTTGGGCCGGGGGCCTGTCTCTTCTAAATTCTGTACATCGGGCGCCGTAAGCCCCGGCATTTCAGCAACACGGAAAGGAAGACGATGTTCAGCGCACCACAAACCACCACTTTTGCGCACTGAGTGCGCATATGGCTCCGTTCCTTGGCGATGGGCGGTGCCATGCTGGTCTGCAGCGCGGTAATTGCCGCCACCCCCATTCCCGCAGGCCCCCTGGTCACCACCGAATGGCTGGCGCAGAACTTGGACAACCCTCAGGTACGCATTGTGGAAGTGAGCGTGAGCCCGCGCCTGTACGAGCGGGGCTATGTGCCGGGGGCGGTCAACTTTTCGTGGCACCAGGATCTGAACGACCGGGTGCGGCGCGACATCGTGGGCAAGGAGGCGTTCGAAGCCTTGCTTTCAAAAGCCGGGGTCAAGCAGGACACCACGGTGGTGCTGTATGGCGACACCAACAATTGGTTTGCTGCCTGGGGTGCGTGGGTGTTTGACATCTATGGTGTCAAGAACGTGAAGCTGCTCGATGGCGGCCGCAAGAAGTGGGAGGCCGAGAACCAGCCGCTGAACAACCGCGTGCCCGAGCTTGCCGCCACCAGCTACAAGGTGACCAAGGTGAGCACCGACCTGCGCGCCCGCCTGTCTGACGCCCTGGCGGCGGCCGAGGGCAAGAGCAACGCGAAGCTGGTGGACATCCGCTCGGCCGACGAATACACGGGCAAGATTTTTGCGCCTGCCGGGGTGCCCGAGCTGAGTATTCGCGCAGGCCACATCCCCGGTGCGGCCAATGTGCCCTGGGGCCAGGCGGTGAGGGAGGACGGCACCTTCAGGTCGGCCGAAGACCTGAAAAAGCTTTACGCCAGCGCAGGCGTGGACGGCAGCAAACCCATCATCACCTACTGCCGCATTGGCGAGCGCTCCAGCCACACCTGGTTTGCACTGTCCAAGATCCTGGGCTACAGCGTGAAGAACTACGACGGCTCGTGGACGGAGTATGGCAACGCGGTGGGCGTGCCCATCACCAACCAGGCGGGCACCATCTGGGCCGCCAAGTGATGGGGTTTGCCGAAAGAACCTTTTGGGAAGAAGGTGCAATGCAAAACAAAGAGAGTTTCTGATTTTTGGTAGGGGGTCTCTTTTACAGCCCGCTTCGTGCGGGCTTTTTTATGCCGGGGGGGCATGGCGTTCAAGGTCAATTTTTCTCATGCAGGCGCCCTGGTGCTGGTGGTGGCGCTGGGGGTGGCGCTGGGGGTGGCTGCCCATGCAGTGCAGGCGCTGCCCGGCGGGCGCACGCTGGCGTTTGCGCTGGCCACGGGCTCGGTGCTGGGGCTGGTGCTGCAGCGCACGCGCTTCTGTTTTTATTGCCATGCGCGCGACTGGTTTGAAGATGGCAACCCGCGCGGGCTGCTGGCCATCGTGCTGGCGCTGGCCGTGGGGGTGGTGGGCTATACCGTGGTGCTGGGCAGTTGGCTGCCCGTGCCTCAGCCTGGCAAGCTGCCGCCCGACATGCACATTGGCCCAGTGAGTGGGGTGCTGGTGGCGGCGGGGCTGTCGTTTGGCGCGGGCATGGTGGTGTTGGGCTCGTGCATCAGCGCGCACTGGTACCGGCTGGCAGAGGGGTCCATGGTGTCCCCGTTTGCGCTGGTTGGATCGGCATTGGGCTTCGTCCTGGGTTTTAAGACCTGGAACCCCTTGTACAGCCTGGGCGTGGCGGATGCGCCCGTGATCTGGTTGCCTGCCCACCTGGGGTATGCCGGTGCCTTGCTGGTGCAACTGGGCTGGTTGGCCCTGTTGGCTGCCTAGCTGTGGCGTGGCTTTGCGCGGGAGTCCGCCATCGCTTCCGCGTCCGCGTCGGGTACCGTGCTTGCCGTGCCTGGACTGCGCGCTGTGTGGCGCAACCTGTGGACCGGGCGCTGGCGATACTGGCTTGGCGGGCTGGCCGTTGGGCTGATTGGCACGTTTGACATCGTGCGCATGCGCCCCCTGGGCGTGACGGCCACGCTGGGCAGTGCGGCACGCCAGTGGGCGCAGGGGCAGGGCTGGATTCCCGATCGGCTGGATCTGCTCGATGGCTTTGCGGGCTGAGCGACCGTGCCGCAGCCCACCTGGTTTACCCCCAATGCCTTGTTGTTGGTGGGCCTGGTGGTTGGGGCGTTGGTGGCCGCCCTGGCCAGCCGCCAGTTTGCGGCGCGCTGGCCCACGTGGCGCGATGCTGTGAGGGGGCTGTCGGGCGGTGTGTTGCTGGGCTGGGGGGCAATGACCGGGCTTGGCTGCACCATTGGCACGCTGCTGTCCGGCGGCATGGCGGTTGCGCTGTCGGGCTGGGTGTTTGGGCTGGCCGTATTTTTTGCGCTGTGGGCAGGTCTTCAGATCAAGCGGCAGTGGCTGAGCAGGGGGCTACAGCAACGCTAAGAGCCTGTTGACGATCCTCTGGGAGATCGTCAACAGGCTCTAAGACCGCCGCGCAGGCCCATCCGATACACTGCGCTCCGCATGGACGCGCATACGAAAACGATGACCCTGATGGCTTGGCTCCGGCTGGCGGTGTTGGCCACCAGTGTGGGTGGCTGCGCTTATTCACCCCCTGCGCCGTTCATTGTTGTTGGCAACGAGAAGTCGGTATCCATCAACTGGGAAAATTCAACGCTGGGCCCTGACGGAGCCCTCAATGCGGCCGAAAAGCATTGCGCACGATATGGCCTGGGGGCAGAACTGTCGGCCCAGGTCAGTCGCTTTGAAGTGATCTACCGCTGCGTGTAAGCCCCTCGCTGCAGACGCGCAAGAGACTTCGGGCGCCAAAGCGCGCAGGTACGCAATGCACCTGCGCTTTCAGACATTTGGGGCCCGAAGCGCTAGAAATACCTGCCTGTAAAGCTATAAAAATAGTAGCTATTCACCGGCAGAGCGAAGCGACAGCCCCCTGGCACTCGCTCACTTGCCGCCCTGGATGTCACCCAGACACAAGTATTTGATCTCCACATAGTCGTCCATGCCATAGTGCGACCCCTCGCGGCCAAGGCCCGACTGCTTGACGCCGCCGAAGGGGACATGCTCGGTGGCCAGAATGCCCACGTTGGCACCGACCATGCCGTATTCCAGCGCCTCGGTCACGCGGAAAATACGTCCCACGTCGCGGCTGTAGAAATAGCTGGCCAAGCCAAACTCGGTGTTGTTGGCCGCGTCAATGGCCTCCTGTTCAGTCTTGAACTTGAAGACCGGAGCAAAGGGCCCAAAGGTTTCCTCGCGTGCGCACAGCATGTCGGCAGATGCATTGGCAACCACCGTGGGCTCGAAGAACTGCCCAGAGCCCAGCCTTTTCAGGCGCTGGCCACCCGCCACGATCTGACCGCCCTTGGCGATGGCGTCGTCCACGTGGCGCTGCACCTTGGCCAGCGCGGCTTCCTCGATCAGCGGGCCCTGGTTCACACCGGCTTCAAAGCCATTGCCCACCTTGGCCGTCTTGACCTTGGCGGCGAACTTGGCCACGAACTCGTCGTATACGCCTTCTTGCACATAAAAGCGGTTGGTGCACACGCAGGTCTGGCCCGCGTTGCGGTACTTGCTGGCAAAGGCGCCTTCCACGGCGCTGTTGATGTCGGCATCGTCAAACACCAGGAAGGGCGCATTGCCGCCCAGCTCCAGCGACATCTTCTTGACCGTGGGGGCCGACTGCGCCATCAGGATGCGGCCCACTTCGGTGGAGCCCGTGAAGCTGATGTGGCGCACCACGTCGCTCGCGCACAGCACCTTGCCGATAGCGATGGAGTTATCGCTGTCGGCGGGCAGGATGTTGAAAACCCCTGCCGGGATGCCTGCGCGCAGGGCCAGCTCGGCGGCTGCCAGGGCGGTGAGCGGCGTCAGCTCGGCGGGCTTGATGACCACCGGGCAGCCCGCAGCCAGCGCGGGCGCGACCTTGCGGGTGATCATGGCCAGCGGGAAGTTCCATGGCGTGATGGCCGCGCACACGCCGATGGGTTGCTTGAGCACCAAGAGGCGGCGGTTGTTGTCGAACTGGGGCAGGGTCTCTCCGTTGATGCGTTTGGCCTCTTCGGCAAACCACTCCACAAAACTCGCGCCGTAGGCGACTTCGCCCTTGGCCTCGGGCAGGGGCTTGCCCTGTTCGGCGGTCATGATGCGGCCCAGGTCGTCCTGGTTAGCCATGAGCAGGTCGTACCACTTGCGCAGGATGATGCTGCGCTCCTTGGCCGTCTTGGTCTTCCACGGGCCCCAGGCGGCGTTGGCGGCGGCAATGGCGGCCTCGGCGTCCTGCGGGCCCAGATTGGCCACGTCGGCCAGCTTCAGGCCCGTGGCTGGGTCGTTCACGTCAAAGCGGCTGCTGCCCGCCACCCACTGGCCGTTGATGAGGCCGTCAGTCTTGAGCAGCGTGGGGTCGTTGAGCAGGGCGAGGGGGGATGTCTTCATGTCCATGGGAGTGCTTCCGGGAGAGGTGACGAAACAGAGGGCGAGCAGAAAAGGGAAGGGGAGCAGAGCGGGTAGCCAACGACCCGCGTACATCTAGCCAAAGGCTAGCATGGACGGGGCTGCGCCATGCGTCGCCAAAGTGGCACCGGCAGCAGGGGCGTGGGTGCGGATGCCCGCACTGGTGAACACGGCCTGCGCCGTCATGCGCGCCGGCCCCGCAGCCACTCCAGCGCCAGCAACAGGCTGGTGGTGAAGAGGATGAGCAGTGTGGCCACGGCGGCAATGGTGGGCGAAATGTTCTCGCGGATGCCATTGAACATCTGGCGCGGCAGCGTGGACTGGTCGGCCCCGGCCAGGAAGAGGGTGACAACCACTTCGTCGAAGGAGGTGGCAAAAGCAAACAGCGCGCCGGAGATCACGCCCGGCGCAATCACCGGCAGCGTCACGCGGAAAAAGGTGTTGAGCGGTGTCTCACCCAGGCTCAGCGAGGCGCGCACCAGGTTGTGGTTGAAGCCCGCCAGCGTTGCCAGCACGGTGGTCAGCACAAAGGGGGCACCCAGGGCTGCGTGCACGATGATGAGGCCGAAGTAGCTGTCGGCCAGGCCCAGCGGCGCGAAGTACAGGTAGGTGGCTACGCCCACCACGATGATGGGCACCACCATGGGGGCAATCAGGATGGCCATGAGCAGGCCCTTGAACCGGAAGTCCGCCCGCGACAGGCCCACGGCGGCCAGGGTGCCCAGCACAGTGGCAATCAGCGTGGCTGCGGGCGCCACGATGAAGCTGTTGCGCGTGGCACGGGCCCATTCGGCCGACTCGAACAGGTTGCGGTACCACTTGAGCGACCAGCCGTGGATGGGGTAGGCGAGGAACGAGCTTTCGGAGAATGACAGCGGCACCATCACCAGGATGGGGACCAGCAGGAACACCAGCACGGACACGCTCAGCGCGCGCACGGCCCACCAGCCGAGCTTGTCGGCCAACGTGGCGTACAGGGGGAATTGGGGCATGCGAAACATGGTCAGCGACTTTCAGCTTTGGAGGGAGTGATCAGCCCAGACTCAATTCGGCTTTGCCAATGCGGCGGTACACGCCGTACAGCAGCAGCGTGGCAGCCAGCAGCAGGGCGCCCAGCGCGCAGGCCATGCCCCAGTTCACTTCCACATTGGTGTAGCGGGCGATGTAGTAGCTCAGCATCTGGTCATCGGCCCCGCCCAGCAGCGCGGGCGTGACGTAGTAGCCAATGGCCAGGATGAACACCAGCAGCGCACCCGCGCCAATGCCGGGGTAGGTTTGCGGCACATACACCCGAAAGAACGCGGCAATGGGCGAGCTGCCCAGCGACACCGCCGCACGCAGGTAGGTGGGCGGCACGCTTTTCATCACACTGTACAGCGGCAGGATCATGAACGGCAGCAGGATGTGCACCATGGCAATCACCACGCCCGTGCGGTTGAACAGCAGCGCCAGCGGCTGTTCGATCAGGCCCAGGCCCATCAGGCCCCGGTTGACCAGGCCTTCGGATTGCAGCAGCACGATCCAAGCGGCCACACGCACCAGGATCGAGGTCCAGAAGGGCACCAGCACCAGGATCATCAGCACGTTGGCCGAACGCGCAGGCAATGAGGCCAGCCACCAGGCCAGCGGGTAGCCCACCAGCAGGCACACCAGTGTGAC
>Ga0307998_1001398_pt1 | contig 12956 bp, 13 predicted proteins | sample Davwhametageno37_FD_203147 | JGI IMG/M metagenome (GOLD analysis project Ga0307998, IMG submission 203147) | Marine microbial communities from Davis Island wharf, Antarctic Ocean - #37 | ecosystem: Environmental > Aquatic > Marine > Unclassified | place: Antarctic Ocean: Davis Island wharf...
CTTGTGCTAATATAGTTGCTGTAGTTGTTCCATCACCAGCTTCTTCGTTTGTTTTGCTAGCAACTTCCTTAACCATTTGAGCACCCATGTTTTCAAATTTATCTTCTAAATCTATTTCTTTAGCAACTGAAACACCATCTTTGGTAATTCTTGGTGCACCATAAGACTTGTCAATAACAACATTTCTACCTTTTGGTCCAAGTGTAACTTTTACTGTGTTCGCAAGGATATCAACACCTCTTATCATTGCGGCTCTTGCTTCAGAGTCAAATTTTATAACTTTTGCCATTTTATTTTCTCCTTTAAATTAAATTATTTTCCTGAAATACCCATAATGTCAGACTCTTTCATTATGCTGTATTCCTTTCCATCGATTTTGATTTCAGTTCCTGACCATTTGCCAAAAAGAACTTTGTCTCCAACTTTCACATCCATTGGGATTAACTTCCCATCTTCAGTTTTTGCTCCACTACCAACAGCAATAATTTTACCTTCTTGAGGTTTTTCTTGTGCTGTATCAGGGATAATGATTCCTCCAGCAGTTTTTTCACTACTGTCCAAGACTTGTATTAAAACTCTATCGTGTAACGGTTTAAATTTCATAAGTTCTCCTTTTAATATGCGACTCATATAGCTACTAGCCTCACTATTTCAAGGTTAAGAAAGAAAAAAATCTGGGCCAAAAAACCAGAGAAATTGTGTTTTTAATAAGTTATACCTCCCATAATGACTAAAAATTTAGATAAAGATGGCTTAAGGTCAGTTGTTGAAAATTATGATATTTTTTACATCGATTTGTGGGGTGTTGTTCATAATGGAATAACTCTTCATAAAAATGCAATTGAAGCCTTAGAGGAAATAACTAAAGCAAAAAAACAATACGTTTTATTAACAAATGCACCAAGACCCAAAAAAACTGTAAGGGTAATTTTAGAAAAAATGGGAATGAACAAAAAGATTAGTGATAAAGTTTACTCATCTGGAGAAGCTTCGTTAAGCTATCTAAAAGAAAATTATTCAAAGGAAAAATTTTATCATATTGGACCACCCAGAGACTTTGATTTATTTTTAGATTTTGAAAAAAACAGGACTGTAGATATTAAAGAGAGCTCTTATTTGTTATGTACCGGTTTATTCGAAGAAGAAGCTGAAGATTTAGATTATTATAAAAATTTTTTTAAAGAACATATTAATAAAAAATTGATTTGTACTAATCCAGATTTAATTGTTGAAAGAGGTAATAAAAGAGAACTGTGTGCAGGATCTGTAGCATTGATCTTCGAAAAAATGGGAGGAGATGTCTTATATTTTGGAAAACCTTTTCCTGAGGTTTATAATAAGTCAATTGATAATAAAGATAAAAAAATTTTATCAATTGGTGATAATTTGAATACAGACATAAAGGGAGCAAATCTTTTAAATTATGATTCATTGTTGATATCAAATGGTATTCATAAAAATGAAATTAAGGGAGAGGGAATAGATGTGGTTTCAAAAAAATATGAAGTTGATGTAAATTTTATTCAAACAGAACTCAAATGGTAAAAATGAAGTTATATAAAAATTTTGATATTTCAAAAAATCACAAAAGATCAATTATCTTAATTGGAAATTTTGATGGTGTTCACTTGGGTCATCAAAAGTTATTTAAGTTAGCAAATACTTATAAGAAAAAATTAAACTTAAAAATTGGTGTTTTGACATTTGAACCAATGCCTAAGATGTTTTTTAACAAAAATATTAAAAACTTTAGAATTTCAAGCATAAATCAGAAGAATATAATTTTAAAAAATTTTGGAGTTGATTTTGTAATTACCCAAAAATTTGACAAAAAATTTTCTAGAATTAAATCTAGTTTTTTCATTAAAGAAATTTTATCTAAAAAATTAGATGCAAAATATATATTTGTCAGCAATAATTTTAGATTTGGTAACAAGAGAGAAGGTGATGTTAATCAATTAATTGGAGATGAAAAAATTTATGATTATAAAATAATAAAACCTCAACCATTAATATTAGGTAAAAAAATTATTTCCTCTACATATATTCGGTCTCTTCTAGAAAAAGGTAATTTAAATAAAGCTAATAAATTATTAAGTAGAAACTGGTCAATCGAAGGAATAGTTCAAAAAGGAAGACAGCAAGGAAAAAAAATTGGTTTTCCAACCTGCAATATCGATATTAAAGATTATGTAATTTCAACCCCAGGAGTATATGCTGTCAAAGTAAGGCAAAAAAATTCTAATAAATATTTGAAAGGGATTGCAAATCTAGGTTATAGGCCGACTTTTAATCAAAAAAAAATCTTATTAGAGGTTCATATTTTTAATTTTTCTGGAAATCTTTATAATAAGTATTTATCAGTTGAATTCATAAAATTTATTAGAAAAGAAAAAAAATTTAAAACCGTTAATCAATTAAGAAAACAAATTCAAAGTGATCTAAAGATTGCAAAAAAAAGTTAAAATGAGCAAAGAAAATATAAATTTACCTAAAACTGCTTTTTCTATGAAAGCTAATTTACAGAGTAAAGAACCTGAAATTTTAGAATATTGGAAAAAAATTGATCTTTATAATGAACTGAGAAAATCTAACAAAGGTAAGGAAAAGTTTATACTTCATGATGGCCCTCCATATGCAAATGGAAACATACACATGGGTACAGCACTAAATAAAATTTTAAAAGATATTATTGTTAAATTTCATCAGATGGATGGAAAAGATTCTGTGTATGTTCCGGGATGGGATTGCCATGGATTACCTATTGAATGGAAAATTGAAGAACAGTATAAAAAAAACAAAAAAAATAAAAATGAAGTTCCGATAACAGAATTCAGAAAAGAGTGTAGGGATTTTGCTCAAAAATGGATAGAAGTTCATAAAACCCAATTTAAAAGATTAGGTGTTATAGGTGATTGGGATAATCACTATGCTACCATGAGTTTTGATGCTGAAGCACAAATTGTAAGAGAGTTGGGAAAATTTTTAAAAGAAGGAAGTCTTTATAGAGGATTTAAACCTGTTCTTTGGTCTACAGTTGAAAAAACAGCATTAGCAGATGCTGAAGTTGAATACCAAGATCATAAATCGGACACGATCTATGCTGCCTTCCCTGTTAAAAAGACCAGCCTAAAAGAATTAGAAGGAACAGAAGTTGTTATATGGACAACTACACCCTGGACAATACCTGCAAACAAAGCTTTAGCTTACAATGAAGCCTTAGACTATTTAGTCATTCAATCAAATGATGATGGAGATTTTAAAGATAAAAAAATAGTGATTTCAGAAGCGTTATTAGACTCTGTAATTAAAGATTGTAATATTAAAAGTTATAAAGAAATTAAAAAATTTAAAGGAAAAGATTTTAAAGATACAGTTTGTAGTCATCCATTTTTAAATCTTGGTTATGATTATGAAATCCCAATGCTTGAAGCAAGATTTGTTACAACTGAACAAGGAACAGGCATTGTTCACTGCGCCCCTAGTCATGGCCCTGATGATTTTAACCTTTGTTTAAAACATGGTATTAAAGCAATTGAGACAGTTGATGGTGACGGAAAATATACTAAGAATATTCCTTTATTTGAAGGAACTCATATTTTTAAGGCAAACCCAATTATTATTGAAAGATTAAAAGAACAAAAAAAATTGTTATCTAGTGGAGAGTTAATCCACTCATACCCTCATTCATGGAGATCAAAAGCTCCACTTGTCCATAGAGCAACTCCACAATGGTTCATTTCCATGGAAAGCCATGGTCTAAGGAAAAAAGCACTAAAAGCTCTCGATGACACTAAATTTTACCCAGACAAAGGTAGAGAGAGAATAAAGGCAATGATTGAGACACGGCCTGATTGGTGTGTTTCAAGACAAAGAGTTTGGGGAGTTCCGCTTCCTATATTTGTGCATAAAACAACCAAAGAAATTTTAGCTGATGATGAGGTAAATGAAAATATTGCTAGTATTTATGAAAAAGAAGGTTCTGATTGCTGGTTCTCTGATGATCCACAAAGGTTTTTAGGAGCTAAATATAAAGCAGAAGATTACGATAAAATAGGTGATATTGTTGAGGTGTGGTTTGATAGTGGATGCACACACGCATTTGTTTTAGAAAAGAGAGAAGATCTTCAGTGGCCTGCATCAATGTATTTAGAGGGATCTGATCAGCATAGAGGCTGGTTTCATTCATCGTTACTAGAGTCATGTGGAACTAGAGGTAGAGCACCTTATGAATCAATATTATCACATGGATTTGTCGTAGATGGAAAAGGTCTTAAGATGTCTAAATCTGTAGGAAATGTAATAGCCCCAGAAGATATTTTAAAAAAATATGGAGCAGATATTTTAAGAATATGGGTTGCTTCATCAAACTATGCAGAAGACTTAAGAATTGATTATTCTATTTTAGAGCAGCACGCAGATTCCTACAGAAAGATTAGAAATACATTTAGATATTTGTTAGGAAATCTAAATGATGACTTTAAAAAAATAGATATTGAAAAATTAGATATAAAGCAATTACCAGAATTAGAGCAATATATGCTTCACAGAGTTTATGTCTTAAATGAAAATTTTAAAAATTATTTTAAATCATATGACTTTCACAATCTTTATAAAGAACTTTTAAATTTTTGCACAGTAGACTTATCTGCATTTTATTTTGATATTAGAAAGGATGCTTTGTACTGCGATTCAAAAGATTCAGAGAGAAGAAAAAGTAGTATCATTATATTAAATATAATCCTAGAATCTTTAACTAAATGGTTTGCGCCAATACTTTCATTTACAACAGAAGAAATTTTTACGTTAATAGATAAAGACAAAAAAAGTATTCATCTAGAAAAATTCATGAAATTTCCAAAATCATTTGAAAATGAAAAACTAAATAAAAAATGGCTTGAGCTAAAAAAAATTAGAGATATTTGCTTTATTAGTATTGAAGCTAAACGAGCCAGCAAAGAAATAGGATCAAGCTTAGAAGCAAATTTAGTTATAAGTTTAAATAAAAATTTACATGAAATTTCTAATAATATTAATTTTTCAGAATTATGTATCACATCTTCTGCAGTCGTAGAGTTATCAAGCTCAAAAAATGTAACGGTTAAAACAGTGAAAGCCGAAGGTATCAAGTGTCCAGTCTGTTGGAAAATTAATAAGGAAAAGTGTGAAAGACACGATAGTTAAGCAATAGAAGTGATGAATAGGGTTAATTTAAAAAGTTTTTCTTTGAATTTTATAATTTTGATAATGATTTTTTTAATTGATCGAATGTCTAAGTTATATATTTTAAAATTAGCAGACGTAGAAAACTCAGTAGACATATATGTTACGTCATATTTGAATCTATTTTTAATTTGGAATAAAGGAATAGCTTTTGGCTTATTTTCAGTGAATGAAAATATAATCTATAATATAATCACAGCTATAATTAGCCTTATTATTATTGGTATTATATTTATAATGTGGAAAAATAATAATATTCAGCGTTATTTTTTAGCTGTAGTTGCAGGAGGAGCATTAGGTAATCTTTATGACAGAATAGTTTATACAGCAGTTCCAGATTTTATTGATGTACATTTTCAAGGGTTTCACTGGTTTGTTTTTAATGTAGCAGATATATTCATTACCATTGGAGTTTTATGCCTTATTTTAGTAGAACTTTTCTATAATAATAAAATTACAAATGAAAAAAACTAAACCAATATTAGCCATCTGTATAACACTGTTACTACTAAATGCTTGTGGCACAATTAGCGAAGGGTTGGGTGGAAGCAAAAAAAAAGGAAATGATGAATTTTTGGTCGAAAAAAAAGCTCCCTTAATACTACCACCTAGTTTTGGAAAATTACCAGAACCTGTAACAAAAACAGATCAAAATGTAATAGTAACAGAACAAGATACATTAAGTATAGAGAAAATGGTGAGTCAAAATCCTCCAACAGATACAAGTAAAGAAAACAGTCTAATTGAAAAATCCATCATTGAAAAAATTAATAAACAACAAATTAAAGAAATTAATTCAAACAAAGTTACAAAACAAAAAAAAGAAACGCCGCAAAAAAAAGGTTTTTTTCAAAAGTTAAAAAAAAAATTATCTAAAAAATAATGATATTTAAAAATTTTTTAAATATCAAAAATAATAAAATAATAAAAAAAGACTTTCATGATTTATTGAAAGATAATCCACCTGTTTTTGAAACTTTAAAACCAAACTACAAATATAGTTATTCTAAAAAAAGAATTTCAAAGTATAAAAAATTTTCTAATATAAGAATAATTGGAATAGGTGGATCAATTTTGGGAGCTGAAGCAATTTATGATTTTTTAAAAAAAAAAATCATAAAAAAATTAACTTTCATAAATAATTTAAATAGCAACTTGGATTATTTTCAGGATAAAAATGTTAATTTAAATTTAATTATATCTAAATCTGGAAACACATTAGAGACAATAGTAAATGCAAATACTTTAATAAAAAGTAGAGAGAGCAATATTATAATTACTGAAGATAAAGTTAGCTATTTGACTAATTTAGCAAGCAAACTTAAAGCAGAAATTTTCGAGCATAAAAACTACGTGGGTGGTAGATATTCTGTATTATCTGAAGTAGGAATGTTGCCTGCAGAATTGATGAATTTAGATGAAAAAAAATTCAAACAATTTAATAACCTGATTAAAAATAAAACTTTTGTAAATAATCTTGTCAATAATGTGGCTGCTACTTTAAATCTAATCAAAAGTGGTAAATACGCATCTATAATTTTAAACTATGATGAACAGTCACAAAATTTATTTAAATGGTACCAGCAGTTAATAGCAGAAAGTCTTGGTAAAAAATCTAAAGGGATATTGCCAATTGTTTCATCTATGCCAAAAGATAATCATAGCCTAATGCAGTTATATTTAGATGGCCCTAAAAAAAGTTTTTATACCTTTTTTAACGTTTTAGACAACAAGGTCATTAAAACAAATAATAATATTCTTGCTAGTCATGAATACTTGAGAAATCAGTCAATTGAAAAAATTAAACAATCTCAAATGTTGGCTACGGAAAAAGTTTTTACATCAAAAAAAATTCCCTTTAGAAGTTTTAGAATTTTAAAAAGAGATGAGAAATCACTAGGTGAACTATTTTGCTTCTTTATGCTGGAGACTATTTTACTTGGAAGGGCTTTAAATGTTAATCCTTTTGATCAACCATCAGTCGAATTAATAAAAAAAGAAACAAAAAAAATTTTAACCCAAGGTATTACCAAAAATAATTTTTGAAATACCATAATTTTTTTTTATTATAATATTAAATTCGCTAGGAAATATATCCTCTTCTTTTTTATGTCTATGAATTATTATAATACCATTATCTTTTAGTAATTTTAATTTGATGACTGTATTTAACAGACCTATTATCTTTTTTTCTTTGTATGGTGGATCCATAAAAATAATATCAAATTTATTATTTAATAACTTAAGAGTATTTTCTGCAAAAATATTTTTTTCTATGATGTTAGTAGAGCTCTGTTGTTTTAAATTATATATATTTTTTTTTAGAACAGTTAATACTTCTTTATAGTTTTCTGAAAATGTAACGGTTGCAGCACCTCTTGATAAACATTCAAGCCCAAAAGATCCTACTCCTGAAAATAAATCAAGAATACTTGAATTTTCAAGGTTTATGTTCAATAATTTAGAATGTTTAATTATATTAAAGATAGATTCTTTTGTTAAGTCTTTAAGAGGTCTTGTTAATTTATCTTTAGGAAGTAGAATTTTTTTCCCTTTGTAGTTTCCTGAAATTATTCTCATTCATCAATTACCTTATATCCAATATCTTTTCTGAAAAACCCACCACCCCAATTAAGTTTGTTAATATGATTAAAGATTTTATTTCTACTCTCTTTAAAATTAGAAGACAAACTAACAAAGTTAATTACTCTTCCACCATTTGAATAAACCTTATTCTCGATTATTTTAGTTCCAGCGTGATAAATAAAATCACCATCATCTAAAACAAATTTTTCAATATTTTCAATCAGTATATCACTGCTATATTTACCCGGATAGCCTTTTGAGCAAATAACAATGCATAGACTTTTTTTGTCATGCCATTCTATTTTTAAGTTTTTTAAAGTTTGGTTACAGCATGCTTCTATAATTTCCAGTAAATCTGATTTTAGCTTTGGTAAAATTGTTTGACACTCAGGATCTCCCATTCTTACATTATACTCAATTAAATATGGTTCATCATTCACTATCATTAAGCCTGCATATAAAAAGCCTTTATAGCTAGACCCCATATCTTGCAAAGCTTTTATAGTTGGCTTTATTATTCTATTTAATATTTTTTCTTCAAGAACTTGATTTATTAATCGTGAAGGAGAATATGCCCCCATACCACCAGTATTGTCACCTTTATCACCTACCAAAACTCTTTTGTGATCTTGTGCAGTTTCAAAACTTTTGATTTCTTTACCATCACTAATTATAAAATAGCTCATTTCTTCACCAACAAGAAACTCTTCTATCAATACATTCTTAGCTAACCCAAATTTTCCATTAAAAATTTCTTTTATTGCATTGTTTGCACTATCTTTATTCTCACAGATATAAACACCTTTTCCAGATGCAAGCCCATCTGCTTTAACAACAAGTGGAAACTGCGTTTTATCTAAAAAAGTAATTGCTTGACCAGAGCTTTCAAATATTCCAAATTTAGCAGTAGGAATTTTATATTTTTCACAAATTTTTTTAGTAAATATTTTTGAACCCTCGAGTTGAGAAGAGATTTTATCAGGACCAAAGATATCTATTTCAGTATCTTTAAAAAAATCTACTATTCCGTCTACCAGTGGTTTTTCAGGCCCAACTATAATTAAACTTATTTTATTATTTATCGAGAATTCTTTAATCTTATTAAAATCAGTGAGATCAATTTCAACATTTTCAGCAATTTCAGATGTGCCTGCATTACCAGGAAAACAATATATTTTTTCGATCTTTGGGGATTTTTTAATATATTGGCATATTGCGTGCTCTCTTCCACCACTTCCAATTATTCCAACTTTCATATAAATGTATATAAACTAAAAATGAATAAAAAATTAGCAAAATTAAAATATTTACCAAATAATTTTGAAATTATTGAAAATGGAGATCATGTTCTATGTGCTATTTCCGGTAAACCCATAAGCCTAGAAAGCCTTAACTATTGGAACGTAGAGTTGCAAGAACCTTACTATTCTTATGTAGAAGCACATATAAAAAAAGAAAATAATTAAAAAATTACTTCCATCGATTATGAGACCATATCCACTTACCTGGGTCTTTTAAAATCATTTTTTCTAACCAAATATTTAAATCCCTAGTAATTTTTTCAGTCGAACTATCTTTTGTAAATTCTATTGGTTTTTCAATCTTAATATTAAAATTTATATTATTGAATCTTTCAATATAAATTGGAACAACCTTACAATTAAATTTTTTAATAAATTGAGCAGGAATAGTTGTTGTAAAAGCATCTTCATTAAAAAATTTAGATCTTACGCCCTCTGAAACCCGCTGATCGATCATCAAAGCTATAGAGTGACCATTTTTATATAACTTTAATAGCTGCCTAACACCACCAACTCCTTTTTTAATTTGATTTTTGCAAATATATTTTTTTCTTATTCTCTCCATTAATACATTCAAAAATATATTATTTAATGGTCTGTATATCGCTGCTAAATTTACACCAGATTTCTCAATTTGCATCGCCATTAGTTCAAAATTACTAAAATGACCTGACACAAAAATTACAGGTGTTTTTTCATTTTTTATTTGCTCAAGAATTGCCCCACCTTCTAAGTTAATATTTGATTTTAATTTGTTATTTCTAAAATTTTTAAGAAACATGTATTCAGATAAGGTTCTCCCATAATTATTCCACATACTTTTTTTAATACTATTTATTTCTTGTAAATTAATTTGAGGAATAGCTCTTTGTATATTTGATTTAATTATTTGTTTTGATCTAAATAGAGGACCAAAGAATTCAAATAATTTACCACTTATAAAAGACGATATTTTTAACCCAAGAATTTTATAAACCAAGAAAAGAAGTGAGATAATTATAAATTCAAAAAAATACTTAATTTTTTTCATTTAAATCAATTAATGTTTGTGTAAAATTTGTTTCATCTAATATCTTAAGAGTAGATTTAATAAATAAAACATCAGTTTTATCAAAAGAATCTAATCTCAAATAATCTTTTTCTGTTGTTATAATTTTAGCATCATATTTTTTTGCTTTATTAACTATTTCATCAAAATCTTTTTTTGAATATTGATAGTGATCTGGGTATTCTAAATCATCAACAATATTTAAATCATTATTTTTTAACATGTTTACAAAAGTTTTATGGTTACCTATGCCCGAAAAAACCAAGTAATTACATTCTTTATTAAAGTCATCAATATTTAATGGAACATATTTTCCCTGATTTATATTAATTTTAGGATTAATTTTTCTAATTTGATCTTTAATATCAATTAAATATTCTTCATTTCCATTTAAAAAAACAGCATCATAAAATTTTAAGTTATTAATATCTTCTCTTAAAGGACCAGATGGTAGAGTAAGTCCATTTCCAATCCAATTAAGATTATTAAAACATACTATCTCCAGATCATATTTAATTGAATTATCTTGAAGTCCATCATCAAAAATAGCTATTTTAAAACCCTGTGAAACTGCCTCATCCAGGGCTGCAACTCTCTTTATGGAAGTAAATAATTGACCATTTTTACTGAGTAATTTTTGCTCATCAATTTGATCTGCATAAAATTTTTTAATGAAACAAGCTTTAATATTTTTTTTTTCAAAAATTTCTTTTATTTTAATAGCCAGAGATGTTTTCCCAGTTCCACCAATATAAATATTACCAATGCAAATTGTTTTAATCCCTGGCTTCGTTAACTTAGGTTTTAATCTTATTTTAGAAAATAAATTTAAAATAATAGAAAAAGGTAAAAGTAGATAAGAATATAAATGTGGTTCTTTATAGTCCCAAAATTTAGGTTTTTTTGATTTCATTATTTAATAAACTGTTTATCTCATCTTTAGTTTCGTTGAGTATTTTTTTTCCTATTTTTTTTATTTTTAAATAGTTCTTTTTACTATTTGGCTTAATTAATAATTTATTCACTAAATTTGTTAAGCTAGATAAATTCTTAACTTTGTGAGTAATTTTCAATTTATCTAGTAGTTTATATATATCTGAAAAATTATCTATATTCGGGCCATGTAAAACAGCTGCACCATGTCTTGCGGGTTCTAATGGGTTTTGACCACCTTTTCCAACAAGTGATTTTCCCATAAATACTACATCAGAAGAGTTATAAAATTTCTTTGTTTCTCCATAAGTGTCCACCAAATATATATCAGCATTTTTTATTTTTTTTGGATTTGAACTATGTAAAACTACATTTAATTTTAAGCCATTTATTTCTTGAACTATTTTATCTACACGATGTACATGTCTTGGGATTATTATAGTTAATAAATTCTTATATTTTTTCTTTAGATTTAGGTGAACTTTAGAGCACAAAACCTCTTCACCCGAGTGTGTACTTGATGCACACCAAATTTTTCTATTTTTCAAATTCTTTAATAGGGCTCTATCTAGTTTAATAAGTTTATCATGTTCGTTATTAACAAACTTAAGATTTCCCATTATTTTAATTTTAGAAACGTTTAATTTTTTAAGATAGTTAAAGGTTTCATTATTTTGAGGATATGCTCTTGAAATATTTTTAAATACAGAATTTGAAAAACTTTTGATATAATTCCACTTATCAAAAGTTTTTTTAGTGATCCTAGCATTAAGAAGCAATAGGGGTGTATTTTTTTTTGTAAGAACACTAAAGATACTTGGCCAAATTTCTGACTCGACAAATATTGCAATGGCAGGTTTCCAATAATTCAGAAATTTATGAGAATATAATACAGAATCTATTGGAAAAAACTGATGAACTGTTTTGTTAAACTTAAATTTTTTAAATATTTCAGCAGAACTTAGTGTGGATGAAGTTATTAAAATTTGTTTTATAGATTGATTTTTTTCAAGCTCATAAACTAAAGGTAAAATACTAAGAAGTTCACCAACACTTGATCCATGAAACCAAACTAAATTTCCAGCAACTCTTTTTTGTGATGGAAAACAGAATTTTTCTTTAAACCTGTTTTTGTCTTCTTTGTTTTTTAATATTCTAAAACTAATTATTATTGGGGAGAATATTAATAATATTAAGATGAGTATTTGGTATAAAAAAAACATTATCCTTTTCGAATTTGTTTTTCATAAAAGTTCTTGTAGACACCTGAGCTCTTTAGTAATTCATCATGTTTGCCGTTCGCCGCTACATTCCCCGCATCAATAATATATATTTGATCTGAATTCAAAATTGTTGAAAGTCTATGAGCAATTACAATAGTAGTCTTGTCTTTAGTTAATATTTTTAAAGCATCTTGAATTTTACTTTCTGTTTCAGCATCTAGTGACGAAGTTGCCTCATCTAAAAGAATGATAGGACTTTTTTTAATCATGGCTCTTGCTATGGATAATCTTTGCTTCTCTCCACCCGATAATCTAATTCCATTTTCACCTATTATTGTTTCATATTTGTTTGGTAGTTTTTCTATAAACTCATGTGAATATGAAAATTTTGCTGCAGCAACTATCTCTTCTTCTGTGACGTCATTCTTAGCATAAGCAATATTATTTTTTATTGTGTCATCAAATAAAGTTGTATCCTGGCTTACTAGAGATATTTTATCTCTAAGAGATTTAATTTTTATTTTATATATAGACTGATTATCAATAAGAATATCACCAGTTTGGGCGTCATAAAACCTAGGTATTAAATTTAAAATTGTTGATTTTCCAGATCCGCTATGCCCAACTAAAGATGTCATCTTG
>Ga0307998_1001401_pt1 | contig 12940 bp, 11 predicted proteins | sample Davwhametageno37_FD_203147 | JGI IMG/M metagenome (GOLD analysis project Ga0307998, IMG submission 203147) | Marine microbial communities from Davis Island wharf, Antarctic Ocean - #37 | ecosystem: Environmental > Aquatic > Marine > Unclassified | place: Antarctic Ocean: Davis Island wharf...
CATTCTTAACAATTATTTTCTCAATGAATTTAGTGACAGCAAAAACAATAGGAATACCAGACCCAAATTTTGAGCAAGATCTAATAAGTTTAGGATACGACATTACAAGATGGAGTTGTTCTTAATAGTAATATTAATACTGTTACTTCTTTAGAAGCTAACAATAAAAACATAAGTGATTTAACAGGAATAGAAGATTTCACTTCTTTAGACTCGTTGTCTTGTACTTAGAATCAACTCACAAGTTTAGATCTTGCTCAAAATACTTATTTAAGTTATTTGAATTGCTATAATAATCAATTAACAAATTTAGATGTTATACAGAACGTATCTTTAATCAGTTTACAGTGTGGCCTAAATCAACTATCCAGTTTAAATATTTCTCAGAATACTGCTTTAACTAGCTTAGCTTGTCTTAATAATCAACTAACAAATTTAGATGTAATCCAAAATATTGATTTGGAAACATTAGGTTATGGATGGAATCTATTACAAAATATTGACATTTCTCAAAACTCTCAACTAAAAATATTTAGTTGCCAAAATAATCTCATAAACTCTATTGATGTTTCCTTGAATCTAAACATTGAAAGTATTCATGCTGCCAACAATCAATTAATTGTTCTTGATATTAGTAATAACATACTATTAAATTCACTTGACGTTTACTATAATCAAATTTCTAGTTTAGATTTTAGTCAAAACGCACTAATGTGGTCTGTTACTTGTTTTAATAATCAGCTTTCGGAGATTGATTTAAGCCAGCACCCTCTATTAACCTTGTTAGTTTGTAGAGAAAACAATTTAACTTGTCTAAACATCAAGAATGGAATGAACTCTAACATAGAACATTTAGATGCTACTGACAATTCAAACTTAACTTATATCGAAGTAGATAATCCAATTTGGTCAGCTCCATTGGGGATTCTAATAGACCCTCAAACCTCATTTAACACAAACTGAAACAATCCTTGTGCTGTGGGAATAGAACAAAAGTATTTATCCATCCTGTCTATTTACCCAAACCCAACAAAAGAATCTATCAATATTGAATTAGGAGCCATTTTAAGCGATGTAAAAGCAACTTTAACCAATGGTTTAGGTCAAGTGATTTTTACTAAAGAATACCCTTCTACTGACTTTATTAGTTTAGATATTAATACCACAAAAGGAATTTACTTTTTACAACTCCAAACAGAAAGTGTGGAAGTAATTACCAAGAAGATTATAAAAGAGTAATTTCTATTACAGAAATTAAATAACGATCTTATTTAACTCTTCAGATATTTGACCAGCCAATAGTCTTCGACTATACTTTTCATAATTCTTACTATTAACAGTAAGAGAATTATTTTTATAGTGCTGGTAATATTCTTTTACACCTTTTTTTAATGATTTGGTATCATTAAAATTACAAACAATTCCAGCTTCAGTTTCATTCAATATTTTAGCTGCATCACCATCAGATTTACCTATACATAAAATTGGTCGTTGGGCTCCAATATATTCGTATAATTTCCCTGGAACTACTCCATCAATATTTGGCGTATCATTTAATGGCAATAATAATACTTGAGATTTTATTATTTCTGTTATTACTTTTTCATGTGGTAAATGATCAATCATATTGAAATTACTATTCAGATCATTCTTATCAATTGCTTCAACTGATTTTAAGGCAACTTGTCCAATAAATTTAATTTGTAAATCCGCTCTAAAACCCTCCTCCTCCTCACACAATTCTTTTAATACAGGCCATAACGAATAAGGATTCCTATCCTCATTTAATGAACCCGCATGTGTTATTGTAAATTTATCATCCAATATAACATCTTCTAAATTTAAAAAATCAGCTGGATCAAAACCATTTGTAATAACCATTGGCATTCGGTCAGATATTCTATGGAAGTCTTCCGCCCAACTCCAACTCACCGTAATTATTTGATTTGCTTTTTTCAGAACTTGCTGTTCCATTCTTTTATGCTTTCTATTTCCCCATTTTGTCAATTTCAACTTATGGTAAAAATCAATATTAGTCCAAGGATCACGAAAATCACTTAACCAAGGTATTTTTGTTTTTGCAACAACTTTCATTGCTATCATATGAGTAGAATGAGGTGGTCCTGTTGAAATTATTGCATCAACTTTGTTTTCTTTTAAATAATTAATTAAAAATTTAGAAGTAGGTTTTATCCAAAATTTTCGAGCATCCGGGATAAACAAGTTTCCTCTAACCCAAACAGAAAGATTATGCATAAAAGAATTCCCTGTTGAATTCTGATCCATTCCTAGAACCAGTTTTTCATCTTTCTTTTTTTTAGTGAGTCTTTTATAAATTGAAAAAGGCTCCCAAATTGGAACTCTTAACGTTTCTATTCCATCAGGAATTTCTTTAAGCATTCCTTCATCTAAAACAGAAGCTTCACCATTTTTAGTTGTACAAATTATTGGTTCCCAACCATACGCTCTTAAATATTTGGTCATTTTCAACCAACGCTGCACTCCTCCACCTCCCATTGGAGGCCAATAATAAGTTATGATTAATACCTTCTTCATTTCAACACTACAAGGTATTATATAAATTCCCAATCTCTTTTGCCAAATTATCCCAAGAATAATCTGCCTTGAATTTTTGTATGCTTTTTTTGCAATTAGCTTTCATGTCATCATTGAAGAAAGTTTCTATTCCTTCTGATATTAACCCTGCTTCTGGCGCATCAACCACAATACCAGTTCCATATGGTTCTACCATGTCCTTTAGTCCTCCAACATCAGTAACTAAAACAGGTGAGTCAAATTGATAAGCCATTGCTACAACTGCACTTTGAGTTGCCGTTTTATATGGTAGCACATTCAAATCTGCAGCAGAAATAAAACAAGAAACCTCATCATCAGCTATGTACTTAATATGTTGAGCAATTCGTTCTTTATTGCTATTCGAATCTATCTGCTGTTGATAGCTATCAAATTTACCGTACGACTCGCCTGCAATCAATAAGTAATACTCATCACTCAATTTATCAAACGCATCAATAACTAAATCCAATCCTTTATAATTTCTTATTAATCCGAAAAAAAGTAAGACCTTTTTATCTAATGGAATGTTTAATTTTTTCCTTGCCTCAGTTTGAACCATAGCATCTCCAAATTGGCTATAAATAGGAAAAGGGTGAAGAATATATTTTGCGTCAGGAATAAAGGAAAGCAAGTCATCTCTTACCGCTTTAGACATGACTACAAATGCATCGTTTTGTTTTAAAAAATAACGCGTAAGACTCTTATCGCCCAAACGGTTTTCATGAGGTTTTACATTGTGTAAAACAGAAACAACTTTAACTCCTTTTCTTCTTAATCGTTTTGCTACAAAACCTAAGCAAGGAGCTAAAAATGGCATCCAATATCCCATTAACAAGAGATCAGGCTCTTGTTTTCTAATTGTTTTAACCGTTTTAAAATATGAAAACGGATTAATAGAGTCTAAAATTCTTTTTGAAGGAGTCTTTATTAAATTATCGTTCTCTGTAACATATTGAGAGGATCCTGGAAATAATATTTGAGGGTATTGTCTTTTAAAATTATACGCTTCAATCTCTCCTCTAGTTTTTAACGCTTCATACATTAATGAATTGTACTGTGAAATCCCTCCACGATATGGATAAAAAACAGACAGATAAGCACTTTTCATAATTCGAACATTTTATCTATCACTCTACGCATATCATTCTCAGCTTTCCATCCTAATTCTTTTTCAGCTTTGCTTGGGTCAGCATAAATACAGTTTAACTCTGAAGGTCTTAAAAATTGTTCGTCTTGCACTAGATAATCTTTCCAGTTCAAATCATTTTTCTCAAAAGAATACTTTACAAAATCTTGTAAACTATAACTTTTACCTGATGCAATAATATAGTCACTAGGAGCGTCCTGTTGCAACATTCTATACATTGCGTCTACATATTCTGGAGCCCAACCCCAATCTCTAATTACATCAAGATTTCCTAAATGCAATTTTTCTTTAGCGTTTGAAAATTTAATATTCTTAACAAATGAAATTATTTTTTGAGTTACAAACCGTTCATGTCTTAATGGAGATTCATGATTAAAGAGTATCCCTGAACAAGCAAACATATCATAAGCTTTTCTATAAGTAGAGATTTGCCAAAATGATGTGCACTTAGCTACTGCATAGGGACTCAATGGACTGAATGAAGATGATTCCGTCACCATATTAGTTCCATTATCACCAAAACACTCACTTGAGCAAGCGTTGTATATTTTACAATCTAATGAAAGCATTCTTACAACTTCAAGTAAATTCTGAAGGCTGACAACAATACTCTCCATTGTCTCAAAAGGTAATTTAAAAGATAACCCAACAGAGCTTTGTCCTGACAGAAAATATATTTCATCAGGCTTATGATTAGAGATGACTTGCATCATGCTTCTAAAGTCATTCGGAACAAGTGTTTCTAATTCAACTTCTTTTTTGATCCCTAAACTTTGCAGTCCTGAAAAATTATTTAATTCAGAATCTCTTGAAGTTCCAACAACAGCGTATCCTTTACCCAATAATAGCTGACTTAAGTAAGCGCCATCTTGACCCGAAACTCCAATTATTAATGCCTTCTTACCCATTATCTATATTTCTTTTTCGATGTTATATTGATTTCTGGTAGTTGACGTCCTTGATATTAACTCTCCTAAAAACCCTGCTATAAACAACAATGATCCAATAACCATTGAAGTTAATGCTAAATAAAACTCTGCTCTATCCGCAATTAATCTGGCTCCAGTATCTATAAATAATTTATTTACGCCTAACCATAATGAAATTAAAAATCCTATAGAAAACATTACGGTTCCCAAAGAACCAAATAAGTGCATTGGTCTTTTACCAAATTTAGAAATAAAGGTAATTGATAGTAAATCTAAAAAACCATTAATAAAACGTTCTAATCCAAACTTGGTAACACCATATTTCCTCTCTTGGTGACTAACTACTTTTTCAGTTATTTTAGAAAAACCTGCCCATTTTGCCAAAACAGGTATATAACGGTGCATTTCACCATAAACCTCAACAGTTTTTACAACATTTTTTCGATAAGCCTTTAGCCCACAGTTAAAATCATGAAGATTATTAATTCCAGACATTTTACGTGTAGCGTAATTAAATAGCTTAGTAGGAATTGTTTTGGTTAATGGATCGTAACGCTTCTTTTTCCAACCAGAAACTAAATCCCAACCTTCCTCCATTACCATTCGATACATCTCAGGTAACTCTTCAGGACTATCTTGTAAATCTGCATCCATAGTAAAGACAACTTTACCTTCAGCAGCTGCAAAACCAACGTTTAAACCTGCCGATTTACCATAATTCCTTCTAAACTTAATTCCTTTAATATTCGCATTTTGAGTTTTTAAATCCTCAATAATTTGCCAAGAACTATCTGTACTTCCATCATCAACATAAATAACTTCATATTTAAAGTTATTATCGTGCATCACTTTCCCAATCCAATCTGTTAATTCTTTTAAGGATTCCTCCTCATTTAGCAATGGAATAACTATTGATATGTCTAATTCTTGATTCATTTTCATCAAAGATAGTGAAGTTGTTGAATAAAAAATATTTTTTTTCAATGGTTTAGCAAATATCTAAAAGATAATTCTACTTTTACAGCGGGCAAGTCTTATACGATCAGCTCCTTCTGAACTTCCCCAGGCTGGGAACAGAGCAAGGATAAGAGGTTGTAGCGGTGCGATATAAGTAGCTTGCCCACTTTTTTTCTCTTTTACTTAAAACCAACACGGCAAACAACTACTGTTTAGCTGTTTATGTATTTTTTTAAATTCTAGCTTCTAACTACAATCAAATCGTTTTCTTCAACAATACCTATTTCAACAGTACTTTTATCTAAATTTTAGATTTAATTAAATTGAGAAGCATCCTCTCCTTTTCAATATTTGTTTAACAGAATCTTAATGAGTTTCCTATATTTGAAAGGAATTTAATTTTAAATGTAATGAATTTTTTTATAGACACCGCAAATTTAGAGCAAATTAGAGAAGCTCAGGATTTAGGAATTTTGGACGGAGTAACCACGAACCCCTCTTTAATGGCTAAAGAGGGAATTAGTGGTGATGAAAATGTTTTTAATCATTACAAAGCAATTTGCAAAATTGTAGATGGTGATGTTAGCGCAGAAATTATTGCTACTGATTTTGAAGGAATGATTAAAGAAGGTGAATATCTAGCCGCTTTACACCCTCAAATTGTGGTTAAAGTTCCTGCTATAAAAGATGGAATTAAAGCAATAAAATATTTCTCTACTAAAGGAATTAGAACCAATTGCACCTTAATATTTTCTTCAGGTCAAGCATTATTAGCCGCTAAAGCTGGAGCAACTTATGTTTCTCCATTTGTTGGAAGACTAGATGACATCTCTACTGACGGGATGAAATTAATTGATGATATTCGATTAATTTATGACAACTACGCTTACGAAACTCAAATATTAGCGGCCTCTGTTCGCCATACCATGCACATTATACAATGTGCTGAAATTGGTGCTGATGTAATAACAGGACCATTAAGTGCTATAGTTGGCTTATTAAAACACCCTTTAACAGATAGCGGTTTAGCTCAATTTTTAGCTGATCATAAAAAAGTAAATTCTTAATGTTACTTCAAATACATCCTGACAATCCTGACAAACGAAAAATAGATCAAGTAATTTCTATTTTAAAAAAAGGGGGAGTAATTATTTACCCTACTGATACTGTTTATTCAATGGCGTGCGATTTAAATAATCGTAAAGCAGTTGAACGAATGGCACAAATTAAGGGTGTAAAAATAGAGAAGTCCAACTTCTCTTTAATTTGTTCTGATCTAAGTAATATTTCAGATTACACTATTCAGTTTGGTAATAATATTTACAAACTAATGAAAAGGGCTTTACCAGGTCCTTATACCTTTATTTTAAATGCGAACAACAGTGTTCCTAAATTGTTTAAATCTAAAAAGAAAACAATTGGAATTAGAGTGCCAGATAACAATATTGCCCTAAGTATCGTTGAATATTTAGGAAACCCCTTAATTTCGACATCGGTACGCGATGATGATGAAATTTTAGATTACATTACAGATCCTGAATTAATTCAGGAAAAATATGAAAAATTAATTGATGTAGTTATTGATGGTGGATTCGGAAATAATGAAGCTTCTACAATTATTGATTGCACTAATAACGATCCTGAAGTATTAAGAGAAGGAATAGGAAATTTAGATATATTATAAATTGTGAGCAAACAAACAAACGAACAACTAGCACACTGGAAACAAAAATTACATGAAGTTATTTTTGAAGCAGACACACGAGCCGGAAAATGGTTTGACATTATCTTGCTTGTCTTAATTTTATTAAGTGTTACCACAGTAATGCTAGAGAGTGTTAATAGTATTGAAGTTAATTACGGTAAAGAGTTAAGAATATTAGAATGGGTTTTTACTGTTTTATTTACGCTTGAATATATTGCAAGATTAGCCGCTATTGAAAAACCACTAAAATATGTTTTTAGCTTTTATGGCGTTATTGATTTAGTATCCATCATACCAACTTATTTAGGCATATTTATTTCTGGAACTCATACGCTTTCAATCATTAGAAGCATAAGACTCTTAAGAGTATTTAGAATATTAAAATTAGCTCAATTTATTGGCGAAGCTGATGTATTAATAAAAGCGTTAAAAGCAAGTAGAGCTAAAATTGTCGTATTCTTATTCGCAGTATTAAGCCTAACTTTTATTTTAGGTACAGTAATGTACCTTGTAGAATCACCCGAAAGTGGTTTTACAAGCATTCCAAGAAGTATTTATTGGGCAATTGTTACATTAACCACAGTAGGTTACGGAGATATAACTCCTCAAACCGTATTAGGACAAACCCTTGCCTCTTTTATTATGATTATTGGTTACGCAATTATTGCTGTTCCAACTGGTATTGTTGGAGCTGAGTTATCTAAATCCGATTTAAAAACAAACACACAGGCATGTTCAAGTTGCTCGTTAGAAGGACATGATGATGATTCCGTACACTGTAAATATTGTGGAGAAAAATTATAGGTTAAACATTCGATAACAACCTTTAATGGAGTGACTATTAATAAAAAAACATTTTTCAATACCTTTACCTTCTATAACTGATCATTCTATGACACTTCGACTTCGCTCAATACAGAAAAAAATTTTACTTATTACAACCATTCTTTTTTCTTTAAGCAGTTTTGCACAAATAAGTCATGGAGGAAACCCTCTTAGTTTTAATAAAAACTTAGGAATGGCGCCAGTCCATACTACTCCCCCATTAAACATTTTACCTTATGTTAATGAAGATAAAGTTACGGATCAAGATAAAGATATTGCTTGGCGATTTGGTATTGAACAGTTTGTCAATTTAAACCTATCCAATTCAGGCTTATGGACAAAATTAAGCAACGGAGATAAAGTTTGGAGACTTGAAATAAAATCACCTAACGCAAAGACCGTCAATTTAAATTATAGCAATTTTAAATTACCCGTTGGAGCAACTTTTTTTGTCCACAATAAGAATCAAGTGCTTGGGTCTTTTACTCATTTTAACAATAAAGTTAATTCAGAATTTTCTACTTCGTTACTTATAGGAGATAATGCTATTTTAGAATATTATGAACCACTCTCAGCTCAAGGACAAGGAATTATTGAGATATCATCTATAGTACATGGCTATAGAGATTTATTTAACCACTTAAAAGGTTTTGATGATTCTGGTACTTGTAACATTAATGCTATTTGTGACACAACAGATTGGGGTAATGAGATTCGTTCTTCTGTAATGTTATTAACTTCAGGTAACTCACGATTTTGTTCTGGTGCATTGGTTAATAATACATCGAACGATGGTACTCCGTTCGTTTTAACTGCTAACCATTGTGGCCCTTCAATTAATAACATTTTCATGTTTAATTACCAATCTCCTACTTGCGCTACAAATACAGATGGATTTACTTCACAAACAATTAGCGGTTGTACAATTAGAGCAAGTGGAAGCCCTTCAGACTTTTTTTTAGTTGAATTATCAACTTTACCTCCTCCGAGTTACAATGTTTTTTACTCTGGTTGGTCAAATGTAAATACTGTACCGACAAGTGCTACAGGAATACACCATCCCAGGCTAGATGTTAAAAAAATATCTCATGATACTGATCCTTTAATAGAATCTGGATACTACTCTACTGGGAATGACCACTGGGAAGTCTTGGATTGGAATTCTGGAACTACCCAAGGTGGCTCTTCAGGATCTCCTTTATTTGATCAAAACCACAGAATTGTAGGTCAACTTCATGGAGGAGCCGCTGCTTGCGGAAATGATGCCCAAGATTATTATGGTAAATTCTCTTATTCTTGGGACACAGCCCCTGCGAGTAATAGTCAATTAAAATTTTGGCTAGACCCAACCAATACTGGAGATTCAGTTCTTGATGGTTTTGATCCAAACGGACCTAACCTTACTAATGATGTAGGACTTCTTAATGTTTCTAGAATTGAAAATTTTATTTGTGGCGATTCTATCTCTCCAATCATTTCAATACGAAACAACGGAACAGCTAACCTGTCAATTTTAGCTATTAACTATGAATTAGATGGAGGTGGTCTGAACACTATTAACTGGACAGGAAATTTACCCTCTTACGGGATTGACATTATTAACTTGCCAACCAGCTACATTCCTAATGGTCTACATACATTTACGGTTAGCTTAACCAACCCTAATGCTACAGCAGATGAGAGCCCTCTAAATAATGATGCTTCAATCAATTTTAATTCAAACGAATCTCCATTATTTGCTTCATTAACACTTAATACAGATGATTACGGATCTGAAACAAGTTGGTATATAAAAGATAACTTAACAGGTAAAACCATAGCAACAAGAAATGGCTATTCCAATGTGTCTGGAGGAGAAACAATAAACGAGAATTTATGCCTCTACAATAGATGTTTTACATTTGTACTGAAAGATGCTTATGGAGATGGATACTGTTGCGCTTACGGAAATGGAAGCATGTATCTACTTGAAGATGCAACTGGCGACACTTTAGTAGTAGAAAATACGAATTCGTTTAATGCTGCGAATGGTGATAGCTTAACGTTTACATTTTGTATGGGGGCAGCTAATGGTTTAAGCGAATTAACTTCAGATGATTTTAAACTCTACCCTAATCCAACCAGTGGTATTTTTACAATTATAAGAAATCAACCTACTCTTGCTAACATCGTTATTTATGATATTTTAGGGAAGAAAGTCTTTACAAAAGATAATGAGACTAGTAAAGAAATTCAATTAGATTTAACAGATGTAAATAAAGGAATTTACTTTATATCTATAATATCAGACAATGAAACAGTAGTAAAAAGACTAGTAATTAACTAATTACCTTATCACACTCTCTTTTAATAATATTCTCTTCCTTCCATTCCTAGAGTTATTGTAAATCATCCAATTTTAAGAACAATCTAAAGCTATGATAAAAATTAAAAAAAGTGATATAGCTATTACTTTTTTTACAAGAATAGTTTTTCGATTAGTTTACGCGTTAAGCATTAAAAAGTTCACCTTTAATAAGCTCCATTTCTTTTTCTTAAGAACCACTCCAAACTTAATAAGGCTAATAATAGAAAGAAGATCCATTTTAAGCTGATAAATTCTTTTAAATCATCCTCTTCATATATTATTGAAGCAATATCTTCATTCGCCATTAGAGCTTTCGCTAGCCCTTCTATGTTAGTTGGGTAAAACAATTCTCCTCCAAATTTTTGTGCTATATTTTGTAATAACTGATGATTCGCCCGTGTATTGTTAGCCTCTAAAAAAAGTGGTTTAATCTGAAGCCTTCCCTTTTCTGTATAATCTTTATTTCCAAAAGTTACTTGTGCCGTGTAAGCGTAAATTCCAGAAGGCAAAATTCCAGCATTTAAAACATAAGCACTAGTAGTTCTATTGAATATAAAATTATATTTAGTCCCGTTTTCGTCTAAAAAATCTATTGTAATTTCTGGGTCATTTATCAACTCGTAACTATCATTATAGAGCTCAGCATCAAATCTAATTTCTTGATTTTCAAAAAATATATTTTCAGAAAAAACTCTAAACTTTCCTTTATCTTCTCTAACAGAAAGGAATTGAACTGTTTTATTTATTAACTCATCAAAACTTTGATGGTTCTTATTTCTTAAAAAATCTTGCATTCTCCATTTCCAAATACCTTCGGCAGCAAAAACAGCTTCTTTCTTATTTTCATTTTGAAAAAACACCATTAATGGCACTTCTGTTTCTAAACTTCCTATTTTTTGATTTAACAAGACATAACCATTCGTATGCATTTTAAACTCACCAAACGGACCAGAAACTGGTGGCATATCATTAAAACTTTTTATCGTTTTTTCTGACAGCGTAAACAATGGGTAATTAGAGGCTGCTACTGGTGAAATTTCATTAAATCGATTAGTAGACCCACTAATAGTTAAACCTGTTTTAAAAGAATTAAACAACTGAACAGATGTTTGATTTCCCAACATATAAAGGATAGGAACATTCCCCTTAAAAACTTTTTTTAACGAAGAGCTAATAACTCTAGGTAATTGATGAAGAATAACTAAACTATACGCTTCTGTATTGCCATCAAAGTCACTCATCAATTGATTGGTTACTTTATAGTTTTCATTGCTTTCAATACTAAACTTTAAAGCTTTTACATCAGGATGAGGAGCATTCGCCAAAATAAGTACATTTTGTCTACTATCCAATACTTCTACGTAAACATCTTTCATATTATTTACACTACTCACCTCACCATCTATATGCGTTAAAGCTATCCGATAATGTTGAACTCCAACTTCTTTAGCTTCGAGCAAAACATGTTCAGTAACAGAAAATTCTTTGGTAGGTATAGTATACTGTTTAGAAAATAACTGAACCTCCTTTTGCGTAATCGTTAAATTCGTTAAACTTCCTTCACACTGAAATGATTTTACGTCAATTTCTATTGGGAATTTATTCCCTAAAAATGTCAGCTTATTATACGTTGCTCCTTTTAATATGAGGTCTTTCTGCATAGCAGTATCTCCTAAAGCAATAGTGTATACCGGAAATTCTAATTCCGAATTAAAAATAGGATTAGACCCTTGATTGAAAATACCATCTGAAGCTAAAATTAATGCCCCTACATTTCTATTGTAAAATTTGTTCTCAATTTCCTTAAAAGCATTTGAAAGACTTGTTATTTTTTCTGAATAATTAATATTGACACCCTCTGTTAAACCCTCTCCGAAAATGTAGCTTTTAACTTCGTAAACAGCCTCTAAACTCTTTTTTAAATTTTCTAAATCCGTTAAATATTTATTCTGATAAAAAGTAGAGTCCTTATTCAGTAAAATAGAAAACGAATTATCTTGAGCAATAACTATAACTGGCTTTTCAATTTTATTAAAAAGTGTTTTAATAAATGGGGTTAACAATAGAAATGCTAAAACACTGACCAACAAAAATCTTGAAAGCGCCATGACCTTAATTAGCCAAGATGCTGTTTCAGAAAATTTCTCTTCTTTATGATAAAGAAAAAAAGCATATACCCCACCAAGAGCAATACAAAATACGCTAAGCCATAATGGTAGTTCTGTAATTATATTTATTGACAGGAGTTTAAACATTTATTTAATTCGAGTAAAATTATGGAATTATTTGTAATGAAATCGAGATAACTATATTCACTTAAAAAGTGGTTTTTAATGCGTTTATAAATAATCTAATAATTGATTTACCCTACTCTATTCTTTTAACACTATGGTTTATTTTTCATTAATACCAGGCATCATAGTAGAAAGTAAAGTATTTGTCTTTTTTTATTT
>Ga0307998_1001402_pt1 | contig 12937 bp, 10 predicted proteins | sample Davwhametageno37_FD_203147 | JGI IMG/M metagenome (GOLD analysis project Ga0307998, IMG submission 203147) | Marine microbial communities from Davis Island wharf, Antarctic Ocean - #37 | ecosystem: Environmental > Aquatic > Marine > Unclassified | place: Antarctic Ocean: Davis Island wharf...
CAAACTGCAGGATGTGTTTAGTTGATGTTGAGGGCGTTCCAAAAGCGCAACCAGCTTGCTCTACTCCTGTTGCAAATGGTATGAAAATTCATACTAGAAATGATAAAGCTAAGAGCGCACAAAAAGCGGTGATGGAGTTTTTACTAATTAATCATCCTCTTGATTGTCCAATTTGTGACCAGGGCGGTGAGTGTGAGCTGCAAGATGTAGCAATGGAGTATGGAACTGATGTTTCAAAGTTTAATTTAGGAAAACGCATAGTTGCAGACAAAGGCATTGGCGCACTAATTCAAACTGATATGACTCGATGTATTCACTGTACACGTTGCGTTCGTTTTGGCGCAGAAGTTGCAGGTATAGTTGAAATGGGTGGAACTGGAAGAGGCGAAGGCGTAAAAATCGAACCATTTTTAACAGAAGGCATTCAGTCAGAGCTTTCTGGAAATATGATTGATGTATGCCCTGTAGGCGCTCTAACCTCCAAGCCATTTAGGTATGAAGCCAGAACCTGGCAAATGAATGCAGTTGAAACTATTGCAAGGCATGATTTGGTAGGCTCAAATATTTATACTCAAACCTATAGAGGTAGGGTTAAAAGGGTTGTTGCAAGAGACAATGAATTAGTAAATGAAACCTGGATTTCTGATCGTGATCGTTTTTCCTATGAAGGACTCAATCATGAAAGTAGAGCATTGCATCCTAAAATTAAAAAGAACAATAAGTGGCAAGAAACCAGTTGGGAGGTTGCTCTTGATTTTGCGATTAGTGGCCTGAAAAAAAATACACAAAATGCAGATCAATTGGGCGTATTAGCTTCAAAAAATTCGACGCTAGAAGAATATTATTTGATGCAAAAATTAGCCCGTGGTTTTGGCTCTGAAAATATTGATTATCGTTTGGATAAAGCAGATCTTAGCATCGGAAACACCATGCTTTCAAATATTACATTAGCTGAAATGGAGTCAACAGATCACGCTTTAATTGTTAATTCATATCTTCGATTAGAGCAGCCAATGATCAATCACCGTATTAGAAAGGCGACTTTAAATGGCGCCTCTGTTAATACGATTAATAATAAAAAGTTTGACTTTAACTACCAAACTGATTTGGAGATTTTATCTTCCCCACAAAAAACTTTATTAATGCTTCAGTCTATCCTCAAGTCTCTTCATGAAAGAACTAAGACTACTGTTCCAAAGTACTTATCTAAGATCAAAGTTGATGATAGTCAAAATAAAATTGCTGATGATTTAATTGCCGCTGAAAGGCCAGTAATTATCTTAGGAGAGCACGTAAATAGTAATATATCTTCTTCAGATATTGCCAGTATTATTTCTGAAATTGCAGCCCTTGCTAATGCAAAAATTGCCAACTTAAGTTTGAATGGAAACTCACTATCTGCTGAAAAAGTTGGATTTAAACCGTCCAATAATGGAAAAAATGCAATCTCAATGTTTACTGAAAATACTAAAGCATTTTTGTTAATGGATGTTGATTTCAACTATGACTTTATTGATCCAAAGTTAGCGGCTGATACTTTTAATAACGATGATGTCTTTGTTATTTCACTTAATAGCTTTGAAGATGAAATAACTCTTATGAACTCTGATGTAATATTACCGCTAGCTGGCTTTTATGAAAGTTCAGGTACACATATAAATTTTGATGGGGTTGCTCAATCATTTAGTGCTTCAGTTAAAGGCCCAGGAGATTCAAAACCTGGCTGGAAAATTATTAAAGTACTCGCAGACATATTGGAGCTTAATGGTTTTGAATATACTGATTCAACACAAGTTGCTGATGATGCGCTTTCTATGTCTTCAGCTAATAATAATGATCTTGTTGAGAATAATATTAAGGAAACTGATGATTCTAAAGTTGCAGTTCATTGGCAGTATTCCCCTTACGCAATTGATGGAATAACTCGCAAAGCTAAAGCACTCCAAGAAACACCAATTGGAAAAATGAATGATGCATTTATTTCTCTAGCAACGGCTAAAGAATTAAAGCTCTCAGAGGGCGATTTGTATCATGGAGTTCCAGTTTCTATTAATGAAACTGTAGCTGAAGGATGCGTCTTTGTTCACACTTATCAATCGAGAAAAGGTTAGGTATATTGACTATGTGGCAATCATTAGTAGACAGTATTCATAATTTAATTCCTTGGTTTGATGGTGGACTAGCAGACGTAGTAATTATTTTAATCAAGGGCCTTGCCCTGATATTTCCATTAATAATTGCGATGGCTTATATGACTTATGCTGAGCGTAAAGTTATTGGCTTCATGCAGCTTAGAATTGGCCCAAATAGAGTGGGGCCTTTGGGATTATTACAACCGTTTGCCGATGTTTTTAAAATGATGTTTAAGGAAATAATTTTTCCTACTAAGTCAAACATTTATCTTTTTCTTTTAGCGCCAATATTGGCTTTTGTTCCGGCAGTTGCAGTTTGGGCAGTTGTTCCATTTGGAGAGGGTTTTTATATTGCTAATCTTGATGTGAGCTTACTTTATGTTATGGCGATTGGCTCAGTTGGTGTCTACGGAATAGTTCTTGCAGGCTGGGCATCTAATTCTAAGTACCCACTTCTTGGAGCATTACGAAGTACAGCTCTTCTGATTTCTTATGAACTTGTAATTGGATTTGTTATTGTTACTGTGGTAATGATTGCAAGCTCGGTTAATTTAAATACTGTTGTAGAAAAGCAAGCTGGAGGAATACTCAATTGGTATTGGATTCCACTATTTCCAATGATGATAGTTTTTTGGATTGGAGCCTTGGTAGAAACAAATAGAGCGCCATTTGATGTTGTTGAAGGTGAGTCAGAAATTGTTGGTGGTACACATGTTGAGTATTCTGGAATGCCTTTTGCGTTGTTCTTTATGGCAGAATATTTCAATATGATTTTTATGGCAATGCTGGCGGTCTTATTATTTTTTGGTGGATGGCACTCACCATTTGAAGGCATTCCTCTTCTTGAAGGTTGGTTTGAATTTGTTCCTGATTTATTTTGGCTACTCTTTAAGATGAGCTTCTTTTTATTTTTATATTTTTGGATTCGCGCCTCTTTTCCAAGATTTAGGTATGACCAAATTATGCGTTTATGTTGGAAGATTTTCTTACCCTTAACAATTGTGTGGATCTTTGTGGTTGCATTGATGACACAGCTTCATATAGGACCTTGGTTTTAAGGAAAAATAATATGATAAAAAAAGTCAAAAAATTAGTAAAAGATTTTGGTTTAGGTGAGCTCCGAACTGGTCTTAAAGTGACTGGTAAAGAATTTTTAAATAAAAATATTACAGTTCAATTCCCTGAAGAACGAACGCCAATTTCACCAAGATTCAGAGGTCTTCATGCCCTTCGTCGTTATCCAAATGGAGAGGAAAGGTGTATCGCTTGTAAGCTTTGTGAGGCAGTTTGTCCAGCAAATGCGATAACTATTGATTCGGAAATGAGAGAAGATGGGACTCGCCGGACAACCCAATATGATATTGATCTTTTTAAATGTATTTTTTGCGGCTTTTGTGAAGAGGCATGCCCTGTTGATGCAATTGTAGAGACTCATATTTTTGACTATGCATTTGAGTCAAGAGAGGGCAGTATTATTGATAAAAAAGGGCTTTTGGCTATTGGTGATGAAAACGAAAAAGAGATTAGTAAAGCCAGGCTTGAAGACTCTAAATATAAATAATAGGTAGCTATGGAATTTTCATCAATTTTATTTTATGTTTTCTCTTTCTTCTTTATCGTTAGTTCGATAATGATGATTACATCAAGGAATACTGCAAAGGCTGCTTTATTCTTGATACTAACTTTTTTTAGTGCCGCTAGCTTATGGCTGCTTCTTGAAGCAGAGTTTTTAGCGATTACACTGATTCTAATTTATGTTGGCGCTGTTATGGTGTTATTTATGTTTGTTATTAAGATGCTTGATACAGATAAATCAACGCTTCGAGCGCAGTTTACGCGCTACCTGCCATTGGGAATTTTTGTTTCTATAATTGTGATTGCGCAAATGGTACTCGTCCTTAATGCCGGTCAGTTTGATATAGCAATGACAGGCGTTCCAGAAAAACATGATGCTTCATATAGTAATATTACTGCTATTGCAGAGCAGCTTTATACGCTTTATGTCTATCCTTTTGAATTAGCAGCAATACTTCTTTTAATAGCAATTATTGCAGCAATTACTCTTGTTCATCGAAATGAATCTAGAAGTAAAAAGCAAAATATCTCAGAGCAAATTAATGTTCAGGCAAAAGATAGAATGAGGATGGCTTCTATTAAGCCAAAGTCGGCTAAGGAGTCAAAATGATAGCACTATCTGATTACCTAATTCTGAGCTCGATAGTCTTTTGTATCGGTCTTGCTGGAATCTTTATTAACAGAACTAACATCATTATGCTTTTGATGTGTGTTGAGTTAATTTTGGCAGCTGTTAATACTAATTTTATTGCCTTTTCATATTATGGTGGTGACCTTGCTGGGCAAATATTTGTATTCTTTATTTTGACAGTTGCAGCTGCAGAAGTAGCTATAGGGCTTGCAATCCTGACGCTAATGTTTAGAAGTCGTGGCTCGATTGATATTGATGTAACTAACACGTTGAAGGGTTAGTTATGCTTAATATTTATTTTACAATTGTACTAGCACCCTTATTTGGATCAATCATAGTTGGCCTTGCCGGTAATAAACTCGGACGAAAAGCTTCACATTCAATTACGATATTAGGGGTAGCAATCTCTACTGCACTATCACTATATGTTTTTAATCACCATGTTTTAAATGATGGTGAGATTTTTAATCAGAACATATACACATGGATGCAAATTGGAGGGCTCAATATTAGTGTTGGCTTTTTAGTTGATAACTTGACTGCTCTAATGTTGGTGGTTGTTTCATTTGTTTCACTAATGGTGCACATCTACACTATAGGTTATATGCATGAAGATAAGGGATACACTAAATTTTTTAGCTACATATCCCTATTTACTTTTGCAATGTTTACACTTGTAATCTCAAATAACTTTATGCAGCTATTCTTTGGCTGGGAAGCGGTTGGTCTGGTTTCATATCTTTTAATTGGATTTTGGCATCATAAGGAATCAGCAGTTCAAGCTAACTTAAAAGCGTTTCTTGTAAACCGAGTTGGTGATTTTGGATTTCTTCTGGGAATTGCAATGGTTCTCATGTTTTTTGGCACTTTAGATTACGCTGAAACGTTCAGTCAAAAAGATCAAATTATTGGACAAACTTTATTTGGAGGTGTTTCTGCTATAACAGTGGTTTGCCTTCTACTTTTTGTTGGAGCAATGGGAAAATCAGCTCAAGTTCCTTTGCATGTTTGGCTGCCAGGTTCTATGGAGGGTCCTACTCCTATCTCCGCTTTAATTCATGCAGCAACAATGGTAACGGCTGGAATTTTTATGGTTTCAAGAATGTCACCCTTATTTGAGTTGAGTGATGTTGCACTAACAGTAGTCATGATAATAGGAGCAATAACAGCTCTATTTATGGGCTTACTGGGTATTGTTCAAAATGATATTAAGAAAGTTGTAGCATATTCCACGCTCTCACAGCTAGGTTATATGACTGTTGCTCTTGGAGTAAGTGCCTACTCGGTTGCAATTTTTCACCTAATGACGCATGCTTTCTTTAAAGCTTTGCTTTTTTTAGCTGCTGGATCAGTAATTGTTGCCCTTCATCACGAGCAAGATATTCGAAAAATGGGTGGCCTAAGAAAGAAAATGCCAATAACGTACGTTACTTCACTTTTAGGTACCTTAGCTTTGATTGGATTCCCAGGCTTTGCGGGATTTTATTCAAAAGATATGATAATTGAGGCTGTTCATTACTCAGATTTACCGTTTGCTGGGTGGGTTTATTTTGCAGTTGTTCTGGGCGTATTCATTACTGCTTTTTATAGTTTACGACTATTATTTTTAGTGTTTCATGGTAAGTCAAGGCTTGATAGCGATACCGAAGAGCATGTTCATGAGACAGCTCCATCAATTACGGTTCCTTTAATATTGCTAGCTATACCATCAGTATTAATTGGGTATTTTACAATTGAGCCAATGCTTTTTGGCGGATGGCTAGAAAATGCAATATTTATTGATCCTTCTCATCATGCCGTTTCAAAACTTGAGGATCACTTTCATTCAGCGTTCTCTTTGATTACGCATTCTGTCATGACACTTCCATTCTGGATGATGATTGGTGGTGGATTAACAGCGTGGGTTTTCTGCATATATCGAACCGATTGGGCAGACCTCATTCAGAGTAAATTCAAACGTATAAATTATGTGTTAAATTCCTTGTATGGTTTTGATCGATTTAACGAAATTGTCTTTGTTCGTGGGGCACTTAAAATTGGTAATCTGTTATGGAAAATTTCAGATATGGCAATCATTGATCAGCTTTTGGTTAATGGAAGCGCAAGATTTGCTCGTTATGTAGGCGCTTTTATTCGACCAGTTCAAACTGGTTATGTCTACCACTATGCTTTTTTTATGATTATTAGTTTGATGTTTGTTTTAGGCTGGGTTCTTGTTGCCTCAGATTATTCATTTTTTAGTTAGGGTAATAGTATGGATTCATTACTAAGTATTTTGATTTGGCTTCCTATTTTAGGGGCTGGTTCAGTTCTATTAATAGGAAACAATAGAGCTCAACTTGCTCGTTGGATAAGTGTTGGTATTTCTATACTAGTTTTCATTTTATCAATAAATTTATTTTTAGATTTTGACACTTCAACCTCTTCAATGCAGTTTGTAGAAAAGGCAAGTTGGATTGCTCAATTTAATATTTTTTACCATCTAGGTGTTGATGGAATATCAATGCCACTAATTATTCTCACTACTTTTTCAACCATATTAGTAATTGTTGCGGGGTGGGAAGTTATAAATAATAGAGTGGCAGATTATATGGCGGCTTTTTTAATTATGGAAGGCCTCATTATTGGTGTTTTTTCGTCAATGGATGCTATCTTATTCTATGTTTTTTGGGAGTCATCACTAGTACCAATGCTTTTAATTATTGGTGTCTGGGGTGGTCAAAATCGTGTCTATGCCTCGATTAAATTCTTCTTATACACTTTCCTAGGATCAGTATTTATGCTGGTTTCACTTATATATATGTACAATTTAAGTGGCTCATTCGCAATTTCTGAAATGTACACCTTGCCACTTACTATGGTTCAGCAGAGTTGGATTTTTTGGGCTTTCTTCCTTGCTTTTGCGGTAAAGGTGCCTATGTTTCCTGTCCATACATGGCTTCCAGATGCTCACGTCCAAGCGCCAACAGGTGGCTCGGTTATCTTGGCAGCTATAATGTTAAAGATGGGTGGTTACGGATTTTTCCGCTTCTCACTGCCTATTACGCCTGATGCGTCATCATCATTTGCAACTGTAGTAATTGTTCTTTCGTTGATTGCAATTGTTTATATTGGTTTTGTGGCGCTTGTTCAAAAAGACATGAAAAAGTTAATTGCTTACTCATCAATTTCCCATATGGGTTTTGTCACTTTAGGTGTTTTTGCGTTATTTTCTATTATGGAAATGGGAGTAAATGGTGAGCTAATTTCTATTAGTGGTGGAAGTATTGAAAGCGCTTATCTTGGGCTGGAAGGTGCAATGGTTCAAATGATTTCTCATGGTTTTATATCTGCAGCAATGTTCTTAGTTGTTGGCGTACTTTATGACAGACTTCACTCCAGAGACATTTCTACCTATGGTGGAGTTGTAAATTCAATGCCTAAATTTACAGGCTTTGCTGTTCTGTTTGCAATGGCAAATGCTGGCCTTCCTGGAACGTCAGGTTTTGTTGGTGAATTTATGGTTATCCTTGGTGCTTTACAAGCTAATTTTTGGTTTGCATTTCTGGCTTCAATGACTTTGATTATTGGCGCAGCTTATACATTGTGGATGGTCAAGCGTGTTTTTTGGGGAGCAATTACTAACCCAGAAGTAAGCACTTTGAGCGATATCAATTCTAGAGAATTTGGAATTTTAGCTATTTTAGCTATTGCTGTATTATGGATGGGTTTATACCCTCAACCTGTAATTGAAGTAATGCATGCTTCAATCGTTAATCTACTTGAGCAAGCTCTTACAACTAAACTACCTGTTTTATTATGATGAACTTTAATTTTAATGTTGCAGAACTAATCTTTGCTTTGCCAGAGTTATTTCTATTATTTGCAATTTCACTTATTTTATTATTTGACCTTTTTGTAAGCCAACGTTTAAAGCAATTTACTTATTATTTGACACAGTTAGCACTTTTAATAACAGGCTTCTTAGCATTTAATTTAATTGGTGAGAATGCAACAATTTTTTCTGGCACTTTTGTCCTTGACTCTTTAGGCTCAACCTTTAAAGTTTTCATACTGGGCTTTGCAATTATTGCCCTTGTTTATACCCGTCATTATCTTAAGGCCCATGACCTCTTAAGAAATGAGTATTTTATTTTGGCGATGATGTCAATACTTGGAATGATGGTAATGGTTTCTGGACATAGTCTTCTTACTTTGTACTTGGGTTTGGAGATAATGTCGCTTTCATTGTATGCACTTATTGCTACAGCAAGAGACAGAGCCAGTGCTATTGAAGCTGCCCTTAAATATTTTGTTCTAGGCGCTATTGCTTCGGGATTATTGCTTTACGGAATGTCCATGATTTATGGAATAAGTGGGAGCCTTGATATTGCTCAGATCTCAAGTTTTGCAAGTGCCTCAACTTTAGGATCTCAGCAAACATTAATTCTTAATTTTGGTTTAGTTTTCTTAGTCATTGGCATTGCTTTCAAACTTGGAGCTGTACCTTTTCATATGTGGGTTCCAGATGTATATCAAGGCTCCCCAACTTCAGTTACCATGTTTTTATCAACCGTACCAAAAATTGCAGCTATCGCATTATTGATTCGATTACTAATTGATGGGTTAGGAGATCTTCAGCATTACTGGGCAGATTTATTTATGATTTTAGCTGTCCTCTCAATTGCAATAGGATCATTAGTTGCATTAACTCAAACCAATATCAAGCGAATGCTTGCATACTCAACAATATCCCATATTGGCTTTGTGTTGCTAGGTTTTGTTACAGGAGTGGTTGATGGTTATGGCGCTGCAGTCTTTTATGTGCTGGCTTATATCTTGATGAGTCTAGCCGCTTTTGGTTCAATTATTGTTCTAAATAGGAAGGGATTTGAGGCTGATCAAATTTCTGATTTCCAAGGTTTGAGCAAGCATTCTCCATGGTTTGCATTAATTATGTTGGTGGTTATGCTTTCAATGGCTGGAGTGCCTCCATTTATTGGCTTTTATTCTAAGTTATTTATTCTTCAGCAAGTGGTCGCACAGGGTTATGTAATTCTTGCTATAGCAGCGGTAATTTTTGCTGTGATAAGTGCTTACTATTATCTGCAAATTATTAAAACAATGTATTTTGATGATGTAGATAAAGAGATACTTGTATCTGCTCCGCTAGATATGAAGGTTGTACTTTCTATAAATGGCATTCTTATTTTAGTCGTTGGCTTGATGCCAAGTTTCTGGATGGAGCTATCTGTTTCACTATTCTAAGTTTTAAAAAAATGATTGCTAAACTTCTATGTAGAATATCTGAATGATTATTGCACATCGAGGTATTTCATTTGATTTACCAGAAAATTCTTTGCCAGCCTTCAATGCTTCATGGGATGTTGGAGTTGATGGGATAGAGGGTGATTTTCATCTTACCAAGGATGGTGCCATTGTTTGTATTCATGATGATGATACTCAAAGAGTCTGCAATAAAAAGTTAATTGTTAAAGACTCAACCCTTGAAGAGTTAAAGCAACTCAACTTATCTCATAAACTTTCTAATAATTCAAAAGTAAAAATTCCTACTCTAGCTGAAGTGCTTAACGTGTTGCCTTCTGGTAAGAAAATATTTATAGAGATAAAGTGTGGTATTGAGATTATAAAGCCCCTAATTAAAGAGCTTTCTCAATCTGAAATACATACCGAGCAAGCTGTGATTATTTCATTTGATGAGAGAGTTATTAAGACTTTTAAATCAGCAGCACCTAATTATAAGGCTTACTGGTTATATTCATATGAGCCGAACTATGACTTAAATAAAATATTAGATGTACTGAATGATATTAAGGCCGATGGCCTCAGTTCAGATAATGAAAACTCAAAAACTTTAATTGATCGAATTATGGATGCTGGTTTTGAATACCACTCATGGACAATTGATGATATTTATATTGCTAATAAATTGATTAGCTGGAGAGTACAATCTATCACATCAGATAATCCAGGCCAAATCCAAAATGAGTAATAAGATATTTTCAAGTGTTTCTACAGCAATTTTATCTGCCTTCTTTTTCTCTCTTGCAGCTACTACTGCTCCCTATTTCTATGGTGTTGGAGGAGGCGTATTTCTTCTTCTTTCTGTTCGCTATGTTAGTACTTTTATTTTTGCAAGTATTTTAAATAAATCACCTAAGAAAATTAAAAGCAAGGCAACACACATTAGATTAATACTAATTAGTATTTTTCAAGCGATTTTTATTGCATCGTATATGTATTCAATAAGCTTGATTCCATTAAGTTTAGCCGTAGTAGTGATTTATACTTTCCCAATTATTACCTTTTTTGTTAACTCAATACTTAAGAGCAGATCCATTGATTTTTTATCAGCTGCCGCACTTCTTGTGTCATTATTTGGCATTTGGATTTTAGTTCAAGGAGATTCAAGTAATTGGAATTTATGGGGCGTTTTTTGGGGCCTTATTGCTTCTCTTGCCCAGGTTACTGTAAATATTTTATCTCGTCATAAAAGTGTAGAATCAGGATGGGGCCTAATTCAATATATTATGGTATTGCCTTCAGTAGTTTTTGTGTTGATATATTTTATAGTCACTTTAGAGCCTATAGCTTCAGTATCTTCAGAGATGTTACTTTGGAGTATTCTTTCAGCAATGGGGATGACTGGAGGTATTTACTTTTTCTTTAGGTCAATATCTATTATTGGACCCGTGCGAACATCAAATGTGATGTACTTAGAGCCTATTTTTACTATTATTTTAGGTGTAATTCTTCTTCAAGATATGCTGGGTATGAATCAGTGGCTTGGTATGTTTATTATTTTTACTGCAACAATCTCACTTGAGAGGTGGGGCAAAAAATATAATTAAGTTAAAGAATTAAAATATGAAGATATTAATTGCACCTGATTCTTTTAAAGAAACCTTAACAGCTTCTGATGCAGCAAATGCAATTGAGGAAGGTTTTTTAGGTATTTTTCCAGATGCTAATATTTTAAAATTACCTATTGCTGATGGTGGAGAGGGAACAGTTGATGTCTTAGTTACTGCTACTCAAGGTAAGTATTTTTCAACGAAAGTGTCAGGCCCTCTAGGAGAATATATCAATGCCAAGTGGGGTATGCTCGGTAATTCAAAAACAGCAGTAATCGAAATCGCTGAAGCTTGTGGCTTGCACCTAGTTCCACTTAAAAAAAGAAATCCAATGAATACCTCTAGTTTTGGAGTTGGTGAGCTCATATTTGCTGCAATTGATGAAGGCGCTGAGCATATTATTATTGGTTTAGGAGGAAGTGCAACAAATGATGGAGGAATGGGTTTTTTACAGGCAATTGGAATCCAATTTTTAGACTCTTTTGGTAAGGAACTCACTGGAGGTGTAGAAAGTTTAAATACACTTTCAGATATTAATATTATTTCTATCGACTCACGCCTCAAAGGAGTCAGTTTTGAGATTGCATGCGATGTGGACAATCCTCTCATTGGATTGCAAGGTGCATCAGTTATTTTTGGATCTCAAAAAGGTGCTGATGAAAAGATGATTAACCAATTAGATAATCTATTGAGTCATTACTCTAGAATTGCTTCCAGTAAATTAAATAATAACCTTTCAATGCAGCCAGGAGCAGGTGCAGCAGGTGGCATAGGTTATGGTTTTCTTACTTTTTTAAAGGCGGATCAAAAAAGTGGAGTACAAATTATTCTTGAAAAACTTAATTTTGAGCAACATCTATCAACTACAGATCTTTTAATAACAGGCGAAGGTAGGTTTGATAGTCAAAGTCTTAGAGGTAAAGCTCCAATGGGAGTAATTGATTATGCAAGAAAGCATAAATGCAGTATCTTTGTAATTGCAGGTAGTGCAGAGGATGATGAAATACTTGAAAATAAATATGATATCGACAAGGTATTTAGTATTATTTCTAATGACCTATCATTTGAACAGTCAATTGCAAATCCCGATGATAGTCTAATAGCTACTGCAAGAAAAGCAGCCCAGCACTATAAAAAATATTATTTGAATCTTTAATATCCTAGATCAGGGTTTATTAAATTATTTAATTTTTCATCAGCAATGTATCTTTGCATATTCATTAGAACAAGCTCAAGTGTTAGAGGAATATATGTATCACCATCATCAGCAGATATATGCGGCATCACCATTAAGTTCGGTGTGTCCCATAATATTGAATTTGAAGGGAGTGGCTCAGGATCAAAAACATCAATAATAGCAGCCTTGATGTGACCAGAATTTAAGTTCTCTACAAGAGCATCATAGTCCATTGTGGCAGCCCTTCCAACATTAACAATACCTACTCCTGGCTTCATTAATGATTGACGCCTTTTATCTAATAAATTAAATGTTTCAGTTGTATTCGGTGTAGACATAAAAATGTAATCAGCTGTAGGGAGTACTTCATCTAATTTATCTACCTTAACCATTTGATCGACACCTTCTAAAGGCTTCCCATGACGACTTACCCCAATTACCTTCATGCCCAATAATTTGCATTTTTTTGCAGCAGCATGTCCTATATTGCCTGTACCTATAACCAGCAATGTCTTACCTAATATTGGAGATGAATAGAGAGATTCCCAATGCTTGTTTTGTTGATTTT
>Ga0307998_1001403_pt1 | contig 12931 bp, 9 predicted proteins | sample Davwhametageno37_FD_203147 | JGI IMG/M metagenome (GOLD analysis project Ga0307998, IMG submission 203147) | Marine microbial communities from Davis Island wharf, Antarctic Ocean - #37 | ecosystem: Environmental > Aquatic > Marine > Unclassified | place: Antarctic Ocean: Davis Island wharf...
CTTATACTTAAGTGACTCGCAATCACCAAGATGCATATCAATACGATTATCTAAATTGTAGTCATTTACTTTTTTCTTTCCTATGTCAAGCATACCTGGAGAGATGTCTAGACCAATTATTCTTTCAGTTTCTAGTTTGGAGAGTGCAATAACTAAATCTCCAGTTCCTGTAGCAATGTCAAGAATTGTCTTAGGCGCTTGTTTTCTTAGGATATTAACTACTCTTCTCCTCCACAAAATATCTATACCTAAAGTAATTATCCGATTGAGTAAATCATAACTTTTAGAAATCCCATTGAACATATGGGTCACTTGATTTTTTTTGCTTTCAGAATTGTTTTGATTAGGCTTAATTATTGCTTTCATATATGTTTACAAAGATAGTGATTAGGACATCATATTTCTGTTAGAATTCTCAACTGAAATCTAATATTTGTATATTTGAACTGTATTTCGATACATTCTTATGAAAATAATTATTGCAGGAGGTGGTGAAGTTGGTTTTCATTTGGCCAAACTTCTTTCTATTGAGTCCCAAGATATTACTCTTATTGACAAAGATAAAGATCGCCTAAATTATGCAGAGTCACACTTGGATATTCGTGCTCTTCGAGGAGATGCTATGTCTTTAAATCTTATGGAAGAAGCTCAAGTTTCTAATTCTGATTTATTCATTGCAGTAACTTCAGAGGAAGCAACTAATATTACAATTTGTGCACTAGCAAAACAATTAGGAAGTAAGCGAACTATCGCTAGAATCACTAATATAGAGTTTATTAATTCTAAAAGTGAAATAAGCTTTAAAGCTATTGGTGTAGATGAATTGATCTCTCCAGAAGAATTAGCAGCAGTTGAAATCCAACAATTATTGGATCAATCTGCATTTTCAAATACTTACAATTTTGAAGATGGTGCATTGACTGTTATAGGAACTAGTTTAGGAGAAGATGTGCCTTTTGTGGGTAGAACTGTTAAAGAAGCAGCTTCTATTTTTCCAGATGTTCGCTTTATGCCTATTGCTATTCAACGAAAAGGAACCCATCACACAATTATTCCTAGAGGTGATACTAATTTTGAAGCAGGTGATACAGTTTTCTTCATAACACTAAAAGAAGGGGTAGAGGAAATATATAAATTGACGGGGAAGCGAAAGGCATCTATTAAAAATGTTATGATTTTGGGAGGTGGACGTATAGGTTATAATACTGCTAGAGAACTTTGCGAGAAAAAATTTAATGTTACTGTTATTGAAAAAAATAAGAAAAAAGCCTTTGAAATAGCTGATCTCTTGCCAAATGCACTCGTAATTCATGGTGATGGAAGAAATGCTGATTTATTGGAAGAAGAAGACCTCTCTACCATGGATGCCTTTATTTCAGTTACAGAGAACTCGGAAACCAATATTATGTCTTGTTTAATGGCACATTCTAAAAATGTTAAAAAGACAATTGCTTTGGTTGAAAATATGGATTATTTTCAGCTTTCTCATTCCATTGGGATTGATACACTTATTAACAAAAAACTATTAACTGCAAATACTATTTTTAGATATATACGCCGAGGTGAAGTAGTAGATATGACAACCTTAAATAATCTTGATGCCGAAATATTAGAATTTGTTGTCAATGCAAACTCAAAAGTTGCTAATTATAAAATAAAGGACATTGATTTCCCAAGGTCTGCTATTATCGGGGGGGTTATTAAAAATGGTAAAGGAATTATTGCCCTTGGTGATTACACAATTACTGCAGGAGATCGAATCGTTGTTTGTTATTTACCCCGTTCGTTGAAACGGATAGAAAGTTTATTTTTATAGAAATTCATGCACTCCATCAATTTTAAGATTGTTGTTTTTTTAATGGGAATTTTATTGCTGTTTAACGGTGGTTTAATGCTTTTGTCAGCACTTATAAGTTTAGTTTATACAGATGGTGTCACTTTTGAATTAACATTATCTGCCTTTTTAGTTCTGTCAATAGGAGCTTTATTAATGCTTTTTACTCGAGAACATAATAAACAAATTCAAAAACGAGAAGGGTACCTTATTGTTTGTTTGGGATGGATTCTAATGTCACTTTCAGGAACTATTCCTTATTTACTTTCAGGAGCAATTACAGATTTCACTTCTAGTTTTTTTGAGACAATGTCTGGATATACTACAACAGGAGCAACTATTTTGAATGATGTTGAAATTATTCCTAAAGGAGTATTATTTTGGAGAAGCACTACTCATTGGATTGGTGGTATGGGTATTATTGTTTTAGCCATAGCAATACTTCCTTTTTTAGGAATAGGAGGAATTCAGTTGTTTACAGCAGAAGCACCAGGTCCAGCTGGAGACAAGCTACATCCTAGAATCACTGATACCGCTAAGCGAATATGGTTGATTTACTTAGTCTATACAGTTGTAGAAACTTTTTTATTATATTTTGCCGGGATGTCTTTTTTTGATGCAATGAATCATTCAATGAGTACTTTATCAACAGGAGGTTTTTCTACAAAAAACACAAGTATTTCCTTTTGGAATGATCAACCGCTTATTCAGTATATTATAATATCATTTATGTTTTTAGCAGGTACAAATTTTGTTATCAGTTACTTTGCACTTACTCGGAAATTCAAAAAAGTTTTTAAAGATGAAGAATTTAAGGTTTATCTATTTTTTATCCTAATAACTTCAACAATAGTATCATTACTCATTTTGATTAATGATAATCAGATATTACCGACAACTATTTTTTCGTTTAGTCATATAGAATCTACATTTCGTGGTGCACTATTTCAGGTGGTTGCAGTTATAACCACCACAGGTTTCGTCTCAGTAGATTTTACTTTGTGGACACCTTTTTTAACCATCGTCTTTTTTGGATTAATGTTCCTAGGAGGTTCTTCGGGGTCAACATCAGGGGGCGTTAAGGTTGTTCGCCATATGTTTATGATTAAGAGTGGTATACTCGAATTCAAACGTGCCCTTCACCCCAATGCAATCATTCAATCTCGATACAATAATAAAACTGTAAGCGATTCTATTTCTTATAACATACTTGGTTTTTTTATACTTTATATGCTTAGTTTTATTATTGGTGCATTGGGATTTAGTAGTTTAGGTTTAGATTTTGAATCTTCAGTAGGCTTAGCTGCTTCAACTCTTGGAAATGTAGGACCAGCACTTGGAGATTTTGGACCTAGTTACACTTATTCTGCGTTGCCACTTGTTGGCCAGTTGTGGGCTAGTTTTCTAATGCTTCTTGGACGTTTAGAACTTTTTACGGTATTAATTCTTTTCACTCCATTTTTCTGGAAAAAACACTAGTAATCATATTTATCTTTCCATCTAAACTTTAGAAAATCACGGATTGATTTTTCTTTTACATTATCTTTAGGTTCATAGAATTTTGTTCCTTTGACTTTATCTGGAAGAAATTCTTGATTGACAAAATTATTTTTGTAATCATGAGAATATTTATAACCTTCTCCATAGCCTAAATCTTTCGTGAGTTTAGTAGGTGCATTTTTTAAATGTAAAGGAATAGGAAGATTTCCAGTATTTTTAACAATTTCTTGTGCTGAATTAATGGCCTTATAAGCCGCATTGCTTTTTGGTGATGTAGCTAAATAAATAACGCACTCACTGAGTAAAATTCTTCCTTCAGGATAACCGACACTAGTTACTGCTTGAAATGTACTATTAGCTAGTATTAGTGCTGTTGGATTAGCAGTCCCAATATCTTCTGCTGCTAAAACTAACATTCTCCTTGCAATAAATTTAATATCCTCCCCGGCTTCAATCATCCTAGCTAACCAATAAATCGATCCATTAGGATCGCTTCCTCGAATTGATTTGATAAACGCCGATACAATGTCATAATGAAAATCTCCATTTTTATCAAATAGAACACTTTTTGTTTGTATCGTTTTAAATACTATTTCATTGGTTATGGGAATTGATTGATCATCCTGAGCCTGAATTACTAATTCTAAAAGTGAGAGAAGCTTCCTTGCATCACCACCTGCTAACTCAATTAAGGCTCCGGTTTCATTTAGCTCAATATTCAGATCTTTTAAAATTTGATCATTTTTTAATGCATTAAACAAAATCTTCTTTAAATCACTACTTTCTAATGACTTTAGAGTGTAAACTTGGCATCGTGAAAGCAATGCATTAATTACTTCAAAACTGGGGTTTTCTGTTGTAGCACCTATAAGTGTAATAACCCCTTTCTCTACAGCATTTAGTAATGAATCTTGTTGTGATTTACTAAATCGATGTATTTCATCAATAAATAAAATTGGACTTTTATTACTAAATAATCCTCCAGAATATTCTGCTTTTTGAATTATCTCTCGAATTTCTTTTACTCCAGTATTTATAGCAGAAAGTTGGTAAAAGGATCTTTTTTTTTCTAAAGCTAGTAATTGAGCAAGAGTTGTTTTACCTGTGCCTGGTGGTCCCCAGAAAATAAGCGAAGGAAATATCCCATTAACAATCATTTGAGTTAAGCTTCCTTTTTCACCTACTAAATGTTCTTGACCAAAATATTCAATAAGAGATTTTGGACGCATTCGCTCTGCTAGTGGAGTATTCATGGTATAAATATAATAACTTTCTTATTATCTAAATTCGCTGACGAATCACTTCGTATAGAACAACTCCACATGCTACAGAAACATTTAAAGAATCTATGTTTTCTGACATAGGTAGTTTTACCTGATTAGTTAATATTTTTAATATTCCTTTTGAAATTCCAATATCTTCAGATCCAAACACTAAAGCTGTAGGTCCTTTAAAGTTATTTTTATAAACAGTGTCAGATACTTTTTCTGTTATTCCTGTGATTGGTATATTATGTGCATTAAGTAAATATATAACATCTTTAAGATGTTGTACTTTAGAAATAGGTACATTGAAAGCTGCACCAGCTGATGCTTTAACCACATCTCCATTCAATGGTGCACTTCCACTAGTTGGTATAAAAACAGCATCAACACCTGTTGCTGCTGCAGTCCTTAAGATTGCTCCAAAATTTCTAGCATCTGTAATTCCATCAAGAAGAACAAATAAAGGATTTTTTTTATTTTTTATAATGGACTCTATTAAGGGTTCCATTTCTTGAGTTTTTAATGCTGCTATCCTAGCAACAGCACCTTGATGATTTTTATCTGAAAAGCGATCTAATCTTTCTACAGGAACAAAACTAAAGTGTATGTTTTTAGTTCTCAATACATGGATTAACTGTTCAAATAGGCTACTTTGTGAGCCTTTAAGTAGCCAGACTTTATCAATAGGTTTGTCGGATTGAATGGCCTCTAAAATTGCACGTATTCCAAAAATTGTAACTGTTTTCATGGGTCAAAAATACTTTAAATACTTTATTAGTTTACCTTCACTGTATATCTTTTTTATTTTAAATATGAAGGGTTTAAACAAAAAAAGGGACTCACTTGAGTCCCTTTTTTTGTTTGTATTGTTAATTATTACTATTCACAAATACTTAGTACTTTGACACCAACTGTTACAACACTTTCTATTAAAGCAGTTTGAGCATTACCCCCACTAAGGTTCGTATAACCTACCGTAAAACTACATTCGGAGTTATAGCTATCAGCTATCCATTCAACAACCACTGTTGAAGCACCTGCTGGAATAATTAAAGTACTTTTGCCACTTGACTCATTTCCAGTGTAGGGCTCTAATCCCACATTTTGACCAGCACCTATTGCATCATATGCACTTGGTATACCATGATAAGTAGGAATTCCATCTACAGACACTTTAACACGACCTCCTTGCCATCCGTCACCGTAACTATCAGCTAAATTGAATGTATAAATCCCAGGCATAGCAGAGAAAGGGATACACTTAATTATTTTAGCATACTTATAAGGTGATTTAAAGTAAGATCCTGTCATTGATCCTGTTGCATTTTCAGAACTAAAGCTTCTTCCATCTGTTAGGTTTAACTTTAAACGAATATTGACAGCATCACCTCCAGTGTATTGACTACTAGATAGACCAAGTGAAGTCATTGCTTGATCAAGACTTACACTTATATTAGTTCTGGGAAGACCTGATGGCCCTGTAGTAAATTCACCTGGCTGAAGAGTTTGAAATAATTCTTCAGCACCGGTGTTTAAAGAAACATATATTTCTATATTCTGCATTAAATCACCACCTTCAGTATCATGTTCCTCAATGGTAGCTGTAAAGATAGATTTGGTGGGTGCGTAGAAATTATATTCTCCTGATGAAGTTATAGTTCTAATAACTGCACCATTTGTATAATTATCAAGAACATCATTGATTGTATTGTCTGGCTCTACACAAGACGTTACTACCAATAAAAGTCCTAAAAGAATTGTTATATTTTTCATTTGACTAATTATTTAAGGTTAGTTGGTCCATTCGTGTTCCAAAATACACGCTCAGATTTTGATGTTCTTTGTACAGCATTCTTGTTTGTATTTACATAATTTGCTGGATAATACTGTGAAACTGGAAACGCTCCTGGATCTGGCTCAACATTAGGTTGAAGAGTTCTAGGATATCCGTTTCTTCTGTAAGAGTTGTAAGCATCTATTCCATTACCAACCATTGATATGAAATATTCTGTTGCCCACATATCTAATTTATCTGCAGTCGATCCTGCAGCATTCCAATCAGAAGTAAAAGCAGCAACATAATTATCAATAAGAGTAGAAGATATTGTTCCTCCACCTAAATCATCAGCTTTGTTAAGAGCTTGCTTTAATGCAATAAGTGTTTGAGCAGTAGGGTCACCTCCAGTACCCAGAGCAACCTCCGCATTCATAAAATGCATCCATGAAGAAAGCATGATTGGAGTAATTCCTGCCCCAGCTTGACCAGCACCGGCAACTTGTCCTTCAAAACTTCTGTCATCAAATGCTCCTCCAGCAGGATATACTCCTCTTAGAGTTCTTAAGAATCCATCTGGTGGTGTTCCATTATCATTTCCATGATCTCTACCCCATAATCCACCAGCAGGTTTACTTGCTGAGTTTGTCGGCGCACAAAATGGTGTGTCATCTCCTCTTAGTTGAGGTGGAACATAATAACCTGATAATCCACATTCTAATACTTCTTCATTTGCCGCTGAATCAAAACCAGGAGTTTCGCTTACTTGACGGTAATAATAATATTTAATACGAGGATCTGTATTATTAGCGTGACCATTCAACATATTAAACATCATCCAATTTGACTGGTATTCAGTACCTCCAGTAGAAGTATAGTTACTTCTGTAAAGTGGATGGCGTGTATCGGGAGTTGCCTGACTTGTACCCCAATCGAATTGAAAATCATCAACTGCACTACTAATATAGTCTGTGATACCGTTATAACCAGATAAATCACCGGTGTTTAATAATGCTTTTTTCTTAATACTATTGGCCGCTTTTTTCCATTTAGATAAATTTCCACCATAGAAAAAATCATTTACTGGTGCTGGGCCACCTGTATTGAAATCTGCTACAGCACTATCTAATAGAGCAATGGCTGCATTATAAATACTCTGCCCTTCATCCACAACCGGATTTAATAGTGCCTCAGAACCTTGTAGCGCTTCAAGGTACGGTACATCACCAAAATAATCTACAAGAGTTAGCATTATATAAGCCTGGAAAACTTTTCCCATTCCTTTATGAATGATTAAGCCTTTTTCTTCTGCTAAAAGATTCATTAATCGAATATCTTCAAGCATTCCGCGGTAAGCAGAAGACCAGAGTTCATTCCAGCTATCTGGAGAATATACATTATTATATGTTCTACCGTTCATGTAATTGATTCGCGTAAGTTCACCTCCACGGTCTCCCATAGAATTAACCCAAAAAGCGAAGTCTACTTGGATTGAGTTCAAAAAGAATTCAGGATCCGCTTGATTAGGGCTCAAAGCATTAGGGTTGCTTGTAAGATCTAATTCTGTAGTCTCACAAGAGGTCAACAATAATATGGCACTTAAACAAAGTCCTAAAATGTAATTAGTATATTTCATGTTTCTGTTTTTTTAATTATTAGAATGTAAGTTTTACACTTGCACCATATCTTTTTGCACTTGGCCCGTTAAGGAAGTCAAATCCTCTACCGTTACCAATACCAACTCCTGCAATATTAGGATCAAAATTTGTTCCTTTGGGAGTATTGTATGCATTGTAAAATAAGTTAAATCCTGATGCTGTTATTGAAATATTTCCAAAAGGAGTATTGTCAATTAAGCTTTTCGGCAAACTGTAAGAAAGAGAAATTTCTCCTAATCTCCAGTGACTTGCATCATAAACTAACATTTCATCAGGACCATACAATACGTTATTAAAGTAAAATGTGGAGTTGTTGATTTGTTTAGCATTCTGTTGTCCGTTTTCGTTAACACCAGGAAGAATGAAACTCAATTCACGGTCTAAAGTATCTGTTGTTAAACCACGTCCTAATAAAGTAGCGACTGTATAAGTAAATATATCTCCACCTTGTTGGTAATTAAACAAGAAACTAAAACTTAAGTTTTTATACGAAACACTATTACTGATATTTGCTATCCAATCTGGGTTTGCATCTCCAATAATGGTTGGATCAAATGTCTCAGCATAACTACCTTGATTATTTACGATTTTTTTTCCACCTGTCCATCGAAAATTTTCTATGGAGGAATTTCTTGTAATTGAAGATCCTATTATAGTACCTAAAGATTCTCCAGGAATTGCAGCATTACCAAGTGTTCCAAATCCAGCATAAACGATTTTGTCTGTATCTTCTCCCAGATCAATAACAATTGCATCATTTTGTGAAAAGTTAAGTGACGTGACCCAAGTAAGTCCCTCAGGGTTTCGGAACCAATCCATTTCTAGATCTAGTTCAACACCTTTATTTTCAATTAAACCAATATTAGTTTGAGTTGAAGTATAACCTGTAGAAGGGTCAAGAGGACGATCAATAATTAAATCGTTTGTCTTTTTGTTGTAAATCGAAAAGTCTAAACTTAAACGATTACTAAAAAACCTCGCTTCAATACCCATTTCAATTTCATCTATACGTTCAGGCCTCAGATTAGGATTACCTAATACTGAACCAGAAGTATTTGAGATGATATATCTACCAGTCTCATTTTTAATAAACGATTGAGTATCTAGGTTAAGTGTTGCTGCAACAGGATATCCAAATGGGAAGTTTGCAGAAGTACCATAACCAGCTCTAATCTTTAATAAAGTTAATAAATCACCTTTGATTTCAGGAAAAAGAGATGTAGGCAAGAAAGATGCACTAACAGAAGGATAGACTATAGAACGGTTCGCTTTTGCAAGATTAGATACCCAATCCTTACGAGCGGCAAGCGTTAAGTAGATCCATCTGTCATAATCTATTTCAGCTTGAGCAAATGCACCAACAATATTTCTTCTTTGAAAAAACTGAATTTCATCTTGTTGTTCAAAATTGAAGTGACGTAATACATTAAATACTTGTTGACCAGTACTTCGTGTACCATTTTGATCAAATGTATCACTACGTGAATCTATACCAATATTAAAAGTGACACCAAAATCATCAATATCATAATCACCAATTATATTAAAGTTATGGTTGTATATTGATTTGGTATTATTCCAAGTTTCATATATACCGTTTCTATTAATAATAGATCCAGTTTTACCACCTTTATTTGCGTAGTTGATATTGTTCTCCGAGTATACATCAATACCATATCGATAAGATACTTGCAACTGATCATTTAAACTATAAGCTATGTTTGCTCCACCAAACACACGATTTGTGTTTTGGATGTTAGCAGTATTATTTACAGTCCAATTTGGATTTTGAATACTGTTATTTTGTCTGTAATATATAGACTCACCATTTGTTGGATTTTGAAATGGCAATCCATTTAAATCTACACTTCGAGGAGTATAAAACACATTAGCAAAGACAGAAGAACCTTCTCCGCCAACATTACTACCATAACCTGCAGCAACCGGTGGTGTTTTAAATTTAGTCTGAGTAAAGTTCAATGTACCTCCTACTCTAAAATTATTAGCAAGTTGAGCGTTTCCACCAAAACTTAAAGTATTTCTATTCACAGAGTTTCCAGGAGTAAACCCTACATCTTCTAAGTTACCATAATTTATATTGTAGTTAACAGTTCCGTCTGTAGAAGCTCCACGTATATTTATGTTATTACTAAATACATGACCAGTTCTGAAAAATCCACCAACACTATCGTAAGGCTTCCACTCATAAAGCTCATCAGAAGCAATATCTAAAGCATCTAATACTTGAGGAATTCCCGTAGCATTACTAGCAGTTGTGTATGGGTGTCTTAAAAAACCAGGAGTTCCAGAAACATTTCCATTAATTGAGTTTTGTCCACCCCAACCTGCTGGTCCATCCTCATCAAAGCTAGGTCCCCAGTTAGAGAAAAACCATCCAAAAGCTTGGTCAAATCCATTTCCATACTGCATTTGGTAATCGGGCATTGATGCAAAGTCTACATTAAAGTATGATGAATTGATAGTGATTTCGTTTTTTGCAGCTTCACCACCTGCAGTACTTCCAGATTTAGTAGTTATTAAAATTACACCATTCCTTCCTTGTGTACCATACAGAGTAGCAGCTGCTAAACCTTTTAATACACTTACTTCTTCGATATTGTTTGGATCAATGTCCAAAAAACGAGAAGAACCGTTGTTTCCATCTACAAAACTACCTTGACTGTTAGTCTCACTACTAAATGGAATTCCATCTACAATGAATAAAGGTTGATTTCCTTGAGAGAAAGAGTTGAACCCCCTAATTACGATACTTGTACCTGAACCAGAAAGACCACTTTGGTTTGTTATTTGAACACCTGAAGCTTTTCCAGTTAATACTCGTCCGATATCTCCTTCGGCACGTTGCTCAAGGTCTTTGGTCTCTACTTTGGAAACTGCATATCCTAATGCTTGCTTCTCTCGCTTAATTCCTAAAGATGTTACGATTACTTCTTCAAGCTGATTCCCAGCATCTAAAGTAAAGTTGATTAAATCTTGATCCGCAACGACCACCGTTTCAGTTTCATATCCTACAAAGCTTGCGGATATGGAGGCACCATCTTGAACTGTAATGGAATAGTTACCGTCAAAATCAGTGGTTGTTCCATTATTGGTTCCAAACTCTACAAGTGTCGCACCTGGAAGCGGAACTCCCTGGTCATCGATAACATTACCTGTAACTGTTCTTTGTGCTATTGCGAATTGTACGCAAAGCAAAAGTGACATCAAATAATATAAATGTTTCATTTTTAAATTTTTTAATGTGTAAACTTAACAATAATATGTAGTCAAATGTTAATTAAAAGCAAAAAATAGCATAATTTATAATAGATATAACTTGTTGTTTGCCAGTAACTTTAAGAATAATACATTCTATATTTAATTGAAAATGAGTATAATTTGATGAGTTACTTGCATATTGAAAAAAATAAATAGCTAATACTAATATATTGAATACTATTTATTATTTATAGTTTCCAAATAATTGAAAAGTTTAATTACATCATTTGGATTTTTTAATTTTAAATCAGAATCAGAAATAAATGATTTAATTTCACTGAAATATGGTTTTAATGCTGAAATTAATTTCTTTTTAGATAGTTTTACTTGCAGTAGCGAACCATTGTCAACAGAAAAGAAGTACTTTGTTTTTTCAACAAACCGATCTGGTAGTGGTCTTTCTAATGAAGTTTTTGCAATCGTTGCTTCCATGTACACTTTAGATTTTTTTTCAAAAAAAGAAAAGACTTTCCCTCGGAATAATTCTTTAAAATAGCCTAACCCTGAAGGATAATTCTCATTCACATATCCCAAGTAATAATAAATATCTCCATCAATAATACAAGAAACTTTATTGTTTTTTATTAAAACATTATCAGCACTTTTCTGGTTTGGGTTTGTTCCTATTTCCATTTCATCACTGTGTGCATTGTATCTAATAAATATATTGTCTTTAATATTCTCATCAAAATAACTTATTTCACCCCTTTTAAAAGTAATTTCAAAATAGGGGCTTCCTTTAATTTTTTTATTACTATTGGATTTGAAAGCATTGGTTCTATTTTTAATGCTTTCAAAAACAGCAATTAGTCGTCCATCTGATCGCACGCCGTTTGAACCAGTAGCATAACTATTTGATTGTGCAGCGATGCTCAGAGTGCTTATTGAAAAGAAGTATAATAAATTTTTTTTAAGCATTCTTTAGACTGATTTTTTAAAAAGCTAATAAACTAAAAATAAGTTAACATTAAAAAAATATATGGTATTTACTTTTTATAAGAATATTAATAAGTAAGCCGTGTCTATAAAAAAAATGCAGGTGTGTTTATTTATTATTTATTAAAATCATAAGCTATCCTTATGAAAATGAGAGCTTTCAAATAAATAATCAAATTGTAGTTGAATAAACTTTATATTTTTTTTAAAAAATTGGTGAAATTTTTAATTGAACGGTTTGAAACCCAGAAAAAAAATTCTACATTTGCACGCCCATAAAAATGGGTAATTATATATTATATATGCCAACTATTGCACAATTAGTACGAAAAGGAAGAGTCAGTATTACCAAGAAGAGTAAATCGGCTGCTTTGGATTCGTGTCCTCAACGAAGAGGGGTTTGTACACGTGTTTACACTACTACCCCTAAAAAACCGAATTCTGCTATGCGTAAGGTAGCGCGTGTTCGATTGACTAATGGAAAAGAAGTCAATGCATACATACCCGGAGAAGGACATAACCTCCAAGAGCATTCGATAGTATTGGTACGAGGCGGAAGAGTTAAAGATTTGCCGGGGGTCCGTTACCACATTGTTCGTGGAGCATTGGATACCGCTGGAGTTGAAGGACGTTTACAAAGACGCTCAAAATATGGTGCCAAAAGACCCAAAAAATAATTAAGGTA
>Ga0307998_1001404_pt1 | contig 12918 bp, 20 predicted proteins | sample Davwhametageno37_FD_203147 | JGI IMG/M metagenome (GOLD analysis project Ga0307998, IMG submission 203147) | Marine microbial communities from Davis Island wharf, Antarctic Ocean - #37 | ecosystem: Environmental > Aquatic > Marine > Unclassified | place: Antarctic Ocean: Davis Island wharf...
TCTCTAATTCAGATTTATCGCGATCTATATATCTCTGATATATACATAAGCAACCGATCATTAAAATACATAATCCTATAATATTGATTATAAGAGAGTTATTCGTGTTTGTAGGTATTACTATTTTAACTCTTGGTTTGGCCACTACGAACCATTTCGGATCTACTAATTTCGGTTTAGTATTCATTTAAAATTTACTATTAAAAAATTTAAATTATTTATACGTTATTTAGATATGATTATTCCTCATGACTAACAAATAATAACCACTTAATCCTATTAATGTTGTAACTAACCAATAAGGAAAGACAGTTTCATCTTTATGTAAGCCGAAGGTTTTAAAATCACCCGATTCAGTAAACATCTTTTCATGCTTGTAACTATATAAAACATAACAAGCAACCAAATAAATTATTAGAGCAGTTATTAAATGACTATCAAAATCAAGCATCTTTTTATATCATAGATATTATTTATTAAAATATGACTAATCATTTAAAATTATGATTGAGATATATCATTAGAGTATGGATAATCCAGACACGATAACCGAAGAACAAGAAAATATTTTCAAAGTCGTCATCGCTAATAATATTTCAGCTATGAAAATTTCTAAAATTTTAAGTGAACACTCAGAAAATATCTTAACAACAGATTACGTTGTCACCGGTCTTATTTACAGATTAATGATCAAGATGACCGATGATGAAATGATACAGAGTATGAATGAAGCCGAAACGATATTATATGCAGAATCATCAGATGAAGATGAAAATGATGATGATGAAAAAGAAGAAGAAGTAGAGTCTATAGAAGAAGATCTGAATACTAAAAGAAAGATTAAATATAACTCATGTAATTGTGATATCTGTAATAAGTGTAGAGTTTGTCTACTCAATTTTGGAGAGTTTATAACGACTGATCATTTATCAACCATTTATAAAAATAGTATCTTAGAAACCTGTGAAAAACATAATCTCATTCTTAGTTAATTCATTCATCTATAAATACCCATTCATTATCTCTTGTGATTCTTTTTCCCGAATATTTAATATCATTTAAATCTACTAAATTTTTATATAACTTAATACTTATTTCTTTATCATTGTATATGATATCATAAAAATTATAACACTCAATAAAATTTAATAATCCATCATACTCTTCTTTCAAATATTTACTGAATGAATTGTATTTTTTTTGATTGTGTAATTTATAAACTTTTGTTCTGGTATTCATAATTTTGATTAAAGCATCCAGAGTAAGAGTTTTATCTCTACTACCTTCTAAAATATCAATCAAAGTCAAATGAATGATTTCAAAACATTTTTCCGGAGAGAGATTCCAAACAATATTTTGATTCATTTATATTTCTAATAATTTATTTAAATTGTAAATCAAAGAAATAATTTATCAAAGTAAGTGTTTGATCCAACAATTAAATCTCTTCTATGAATTTCATCAATTAATAATCTAAAGATTTCACGGGCACTCATTTTATATATAAATAGAATGGATTTTGATATTAATTATCCTTATGGAATACCCTTTTATAGTGATATGACCTTTATACCCGTTTCATTTGTTAATCAAGATTCAGAACTATTCATGATCTATTTTGTTAAGAAAAAGAAATTAGATAAACTTGCGGGGATAGTATTTTCACAAGAAACTAAAAAATATCATTTTCCTACTAAATCTATCGTCGCAATTATCTTACAAAGTAAACCGAATAAGATTCAATGTTATATTAAACTTCAGGAAGGTATGCGATATATTTATCCTTAATGACCTTCTTCATGTCTTATTCGTAAATATCTTGGATGACGAGGTTTCCCTAATCCAGTTAATCCATTATATGTGATAGTAATGATAGTTCCTATAGGATGTGTATTTTTATATGAATTCCTAATTTTATCATCCATCCCCGAAACATTAAATGTAATATCTGGTTTATCTACTAATGAACATTTAAATGATCCTAACATATTTGTATATTTACCTGTACCATCTTTATATCCTGTAATTTTACATTCCATATCATCTACTTCTTTTATTTTATAAAGAGTTTGCGATCTTTTTGCCTCATAAAAACTCCCTGGTTTTCTTAACATAATACCCTCTCCACCACCAGATATAACATCTTTAGCCATTTGTAATGCCTCATCTCTTGTAACTTTGACTTGCCTAGTAAACTCTAAGGGAGGAGAACATTTAATTCCTAATTCCTTTATACACGAATTTCTTTCTTTAATGAGATCAGTTAATAGTTTCATTCTTGCTTCAAATGGTTTATCAATATTTAAAATATCAAATACTTCATATTTAATATCAGATTCTAGCCATTTATTTTCCCATTTTAGTTTTTCTTCATGCTTATCCGGTATCTTTTGTCTTAATAGACCACACTTTTCAAATTTACCACGACCCAACCATAACTCACCATCAAGAGCTATATTTGGAGGCATAATCGCCTTATAAAATTCAGGGACATCAAAATTTTTACCCTGTCGCGATACAAATGATTTACCATTCCAGACCGCTCTGTATCCATCCCATTTTTCTGATGCCCACCATCCATCAGTATCTATATCATCACTATAATTTTTTGCAAGAAGAACACCATTACTCTTAACATCATATACTATTTCACCTTCTGTACCAGAAGAACATTTAGAAGTTGATTTTATATTTATATTTATATTTTTAGAAGTATCACCATCTCCAGTAAAAGAATTCATAGGTCCTTTAGAAACGATAGTCTTAGGTTTCTTTTCTTGAGGTTTGTTAATACATCTCCCCGTTTTAGGATTGATTATCTTTCCTTTAGGACATACCTTCTTTTTTGTCTTTTCTTGAGGTTTGTTAATACATCTCCCCGTTTTAGGATTAATTATCTTTCCTTTAGGACATATCTTCTTTTTCGTCTTTTCTTTCTTGTTAATACATCTCCCCGTTTTAGGATTGATTATCTTTCCTTTAGGACATACCTTCTTTTTTGTCTTTTCTTGAGGTTTGTTAATACATCTCCCCGTTTTAGGATTAATTATCTTTCCTAAAGGACATATCTTCTTTTTTGTCTTTTCTTGAGGTTTGTTAATACATCTCCCCGTTTTAGGATTAATTATCTTTCCTAAAGGACATTCTTTTATCATTTATATATACAATTATTATAATTGATTGTATATATAGTATGCCCAAAAAGGATAGAACAAGAAAGAAAAAAAAGTATTCATTAAAAAAAGGGGAAAAACGAATGATTTCTAAAAAAGAATACAGAGAATTAATCAAGAAGAGACAACATCATAAAAAACTTACACCGAATCAAAGAAAGAAATTAGATGAAGCATTATTCATTAATTATTGTAGTTGTGTCAAGTCTCTGAAATATGATAAGAAAGTCAAAGATTATCTAGAATATCCCGTATGTATGAGCTCAATATATAAAAAAAGAGGATTTGAGATACCAAAAGGCGTGACAGCTAAATGTAGTAAATATTAAATTTGATTTTATTTAAAATTATATCATTGATCATTACCATTACTAAAATGAAAACAATTATCCTGGATTATGAAACTTCTGGATTAAATACATATCATGACGATATTATTGAAATCGCCATGAAAGTATTGGGATCCGAAGAGAAATTTACTTGTCTTCTTAAACCCAAGAGTAATGAATGTATCTCTGAAACGATCACTACTCTTACAGGAATTACTAATGAAATCTTAGCTAGGAAAGGATTACCTTGGTCCGAAGCCTATCAACAAATGAATGCTTGGCTATTCAGCGTAAAAGGAGATTCCGATACATTAGCAATTGTCGCTCATAATGGAGAATCATTTGATTTTATCTTTCTCAAGAGAATGTTCTCTGATCTGAGAAAACTTAGTATTAAACCATTTCCTGTACAAAAGATAGTTTTCATTGATACTCTTCTTTTATCAAAGAAACTTATCCCAAAGAGAACGAGTTATCGCCAAAATACTCTCTGCCAACAATATAATATTAATGTAGAAGGTAGTCATAGAGCTCTAAACGATGTAATTGCTCTAGAACAATTATATGTTGTTCTCACCGAAAAACTTAATGAAGATCTTAATAAGAGAAGGAAACCAATTGAGTATCCACAAATGATTCACGATTATATTCACTTTAAGAATTAAATATATAGATATATAATATATGATAGTCTTCTTTCTCATTACACCTTTACTCGGTTCGCTTAAAAATTATGTAAAATATAAAAGATTCAGTTCATTTCTTTTTTTAAGATCTCCCTTAATTTGTTTTTTATTACAAATCGCCATCCAAACAAATAATATTTGGATGATCGTGATCATTGAACGATGGATAATGTTTCTTTTCAAAATAATGAGATCGCTTTTGAGAAACGATTATCTAAATAAAAAAGAAAAATATAAAAAGAAATATAATATTAAATATAATTAACATGCTCGCTGACAATTTGTCTGATGAAGTAACCGAATTGACGCAATAGAATGATCACCTTTCTTCACAGTATTTACCATCGTCTGCCATATCTGAATATGATTACCTTCTAAACTAAGATTATTTCCTTTCAATTCATTCAGATACCCCCCTGAAATAGATCTACATATTGTATAGAGATCATCGGAGTTTATATTTTTCATCAGTATTTTGGAATACCTCTTGGAAAGATTCCAACATTCATAATGAGACGCTTTTATCTGAAATCCCGTAGCACGTCTTTTATCTTTCCGAATCGTATCTTTCATATTTTAATATTGATTTCTTTTCTTAGATAGTTTTTAAATATATTATGAGCCGGTCATTAATTCATATTGATAATCAGTCTTTTTAATGAATCCCTCTAAAAATACATGATTACATTCTAAAATCATCTTTTGCTCAATTAATTCTTTTATTACTTGCTTGTTCGTTAAAGATTTTCCCTTTGGGCACTTAATACGAAAATATCGGGGTTCCCGTTTAACATTAAAACAATAACAATTAAAATCTTGTTTAATCATAATCTGATCTTTATCTGATAGAATATCATCTAACTCTGAATCCTCAATCGCTATAGAAAACATTGCACCCTTGAATTCAGATTTTTCTATTGTATCATCATAATGAAATTCATCATAATGAAATTCATCATCTTGATATCCAACGTTCATTCTATACTCTTACTACTAGATACTTTTTTAAATGAAAAATCATATTTTAAAAGATCATAAACTATCACATATCACCATGAACCTGATTACAATCTACAATATGTCTATTGTATTCATAATTTGATAAATATGTTATCTGACACTTGTAACAATGTCTTCCCCGAATTAAATGATCTTCATACTCTTTATTATCTTTTTTACAACATGAACATAAAGAACACAAAGAACACAAAGAACACAAAGAACACAAAGAACACAAAGAACACAAGGAACCCATGTTACCCATCTTATATATAACAAATATAAAGATAAAAATACTTATTATAGAAAGATGATTACTGTTAGCAAAGAATTATATCATGAGTATCTTAATCGTCTTGATCAAATGAAATCATATCAAGTATTCCTAAAAACAATCAAGAAAAAAGATAATTTAACCAATCTTAAACTCTTTTTTAATAAATATATTTTTATCAGTATCTATGATTTTCATCACGAGAATTATCATCAATTATTCTTTACTAAAAAAGATCTAAAACATTATCTGAACAAGAATCCCGAAAAAAGAAGTCATAAAAAACTCGTTAAACAAGAGAAAGTCTATAAAATTCTACTAAGAGATTTTAGAATGAGAAATACTAAATGACCGAGTTTATAATGAATCCAATAAATTTGATTTCATTTAATAGTTGATCATTAAACGATTTAATAAATACTATTCATAATGAATTATCCCTATGGATATCTCAAAGAAGAATTCACCGATGATAATGAAATTCAGAACGATAAGGAACTACGCAAGATAAAAAAGAAACTACGATCTTTGAAACAAAAGGAAGACATTGAAGGAAGTCGTAAATTGGAAATCCTAATTAATGAATACGAAAATATTAATAAAACTGTTGAGACTAACCAGAATAACAAGAAGACTCAAAAGAAGAAGACTGACAAGAAGAAAGAATCCGATAGTTTCCTTGAAAAAGAATATCAGAAAAATAAAGAAAAAAACGCAGAAAAATACGCAGAAGAAGCAAGAGAAAAAAAACGAAAAGCTGAAGCAGATGAGAAACAAAGAAGAAGAGAGGAACAAAGAAGAAGAGAGGAACAAAATAGGGAACAAAATAGGGAACAAAATAGGGAACAAAATAGGGAACAAAGAAGAAGAGGGGAACAAAATAGGGTAAATCAAATGTCTCGGGGCGACCAACTGTTGAATAATCATGGTCTCAATAGAAGAAACATTCCCTCAGATATTTTAAAAATTATAGAGAATTATAGTCATAGTTTATGGAAGAAATTATCATTGAAATATCATCCCGATAAATACAATGGAGAAGATAAATACTCTAAATTTTTGAATTCCTTGAAAGATGAAAATAAATAATCATAATAAATTTAGAATTAGAATGAAATAAAATATTATTTTTTATCATGACATAGACTCTGACTCGTAACATTAGTCATATTAGAAAAGAGTAACATAACGCTCGTAAATAGTTTCATCTTATATAATGATTATTCGTTGGATATTAATGATCATAAATTTGATATCATTAGTGATAGTTGATCATTAAAACAAATGAACAAACCGAATGGTTTCTAGAGCGAAGAGTGAACAGATTCATCGCTTAAGAAGAGCAATTGATCATCGTTGGTACCCTGATAAAATACTTAAACAAAAAAAACTTCTTAGTATATTAGAAATGGAAGTTATTCTATCTCAAGCACCGCATCCGACGCATCCGACGCATGTAATGAATAGCATAAAAAAAGAGCGAATTTGTAGTATTTGTAAATGCCCTGGTCACAATAAAAGAACTTGTTCTTCAGGGAATAAGAGTATCTCGCCAATCAAAACATTCACTGCGGAAGCAATAGAAGAAAAGGAATGTACAAATGAAGAAACGTGCAGGAAAAACTGCGAGAATAATTGGGCAGAACTTGTTATTTGTCTAATGATACTCTATCCCGAAATACAGACAAAAGAAGACGTACTTCAACGAATAGATGATTTAAGACTTGATCCCAGATTTGTCATATCGGGAACTGACTCGGATTGTAATATAGAAAAATATGTGACTGATATAAAATTACGCCCGGATATAAAAATACAAGAATTTATTAGTAATTTGGACAAAACAATATTTCAGGGGAATTTTATTAAAATTATCCTTAGTGGTAAATCTTTCAAAGAATTTCCAGAGTTAGTAACTTTGAATACAAATCCAACTACTGGAAAATTATATGATAAAAAACAAATGAAAAGTGATATATATATTGTATATTCAGATAGTTATATAGGTATTTCAGTGAAAGATTCGTCATTAGCAACACTAACAAATTATTCAATTGAAGATATGTTTCATAAACTTCAAATTCCGAATAATCTTAAAGAAAAAAGAATAAACATGTTAAAGGAAGAATTTAGTGAGGGATATAAATATAAAAAAGAGCAACGAAAAGAAGCAAATAAATTATTTTATGATAAAAAAAATGAATACTTTAAAAAAATTATAGAAATAATTGAGGAACATAATGATATATTTACAGGGTATTTAGTATCTTGTGTTTTCCCCAAACTAGAATACGATGTATATGGTTATAATGGATTAGTTTTAAAAGATTTGAACTCTTTATCAAGTAAGATCCACGGGAAATCGCAAATGATAAAGAGAGAAACTAAATATGAAACAGAAACAGCAGCAAAAATATGGTTTTCCTTATATCTAGATGATATTGAGTCATGGAAGTTTTGTATAAGAGGAAAAAATGATATATACAAGGGTTCGTTTCAAGTCTTAGAATTTACAAAGATACATTAAATACCATAATGATCAAATGTTGCCTTAATCACTGTATAAACATTATCGACATTTACAGCATTTCCAAACTGTTTATAGGAATGCTTATCTTCTATCGCCATCTTAAAATCCTCTGGAAAAGATTGTAACCTAGCACATTCACGAGGAGTAATATATCTTTTTTCTTTTCCATAAATGGGAATCTGAGAAATCGCAACGAGAGTTGGGAAATGTTTAGCCTTCTTTACGCGAATACCCGATTGCCTAATTTGAATGAAATAATCAAAGATAGAATCATCTTCTTTAATTTTACCTGCTTGCCATTCAAGTTTCCCATATATTTCTCTTTTTTGTAAGATCTCTTTATGTTTTTCATACCAAGCATCCCATTGAGGTTTATATTTAGTGAGAAGAGGTTTATTTGCCGTAATATATCCCTGACGCCATGCCGCATAATTATCATATTCTTCTTGAGTATGATTATTATAATGCTCATTAATCATAATTACCGGTGAAATCTTTTCCCCAGGTGGGAAGATTTTGATCATTTCTTCCCAAGCGTTTAAGACCTCTAACGTATCACCATCAATGAAATATTTAGGATCAATATCTTCTTTCTTATCCAGAAAATCTTCAAAAGCAAAATCACTTATCTTTGGAGGTAGTTCAATTTTAGTTCCATTATAAATATCGTTTCGCACACATACAAAATATACCCTTTCCCGTTGCTGTGGAACACCATACTGATGAGGTGAAATTTCAAAGATTTGTAGATTGTAACCCAAATCCTGAATTTTCTGTTTAATATATTCAATTACTTTCTTATCACCCACTTTTAAAATATGTTTTACATTTTCTAAGAACATAAAGCGTGGGTTCTTAACTTTCGCGATCCTCATAATCTCGTCAAATAGTAATCCACGATCATCCTCAAACATTTTCTTTTTACCTGCATTTGAAAATGCCTGACAAGGAAATCCACCACAGATAATATCTATATCTTCATTAATTTCATCCGGATTGATTTTACGAACATCAGGATGAGGTTCTATACCATAATTTAACTCGTAATTTTCACGACACGCCTTATCAATATCACAAGCAATCGCGCATTTACAATCCAATTTATTTAAGGCCTGGTGAAATCCACCGATCCCACAAAATAAATCAATGTAAGATAACGGGGTGTTCATTTCCTGGGTGTTCATTTCTTGTGTATTATCACTATCTTTATTTGAAATCAAATTTTTATTTTCTAATATTTCTTGAAGTTTTTCTTGAACCAATTCATCTACTTTATTTTCTACGATCTTTTCTATCTTATCATTGATATTATCACAAGGAGTCTTCCTCTGTAAATGCTTCGTGTAATGACCCTTCTGTTTGAATGTTTTTCCACATGTCGGGCAACTATAAACAACCATTTTAGTTAAATAAACTATTTTTTTTTAAGTAATAAAAAATCAAATTTAAATATATTTAAACTTATCCATATTAATAATAATATCATTTATGAGTTTTAATAGAGATACATTAACTAAAGAAGAAAAAGATTTCTTAGAGTATAAAGGTAAAGTATCACAAGAATTAATTCTAAAACATCTTGAGAACGGTCTAGACTTTCATAATGCTGTCATCACAGAAGCACAAGAATCACTTTCATCCTATCATAATTGGATCCTAAATAATATTAAGGATGAAGATAAACACAAGTTTGAGGAATTTAATAAGATACAAATTAATTATCAGGGTAACGATTTAACAGAATATGAAAAAAAAATATTTGATAAGTTACCCGATATAGGTAAATGGCAATGCGGAAATTATTCAAGAATGTGGAGAGCATTAGAAGAAGCAGATGAATCACTGATGGAATTTGTTCATCACGAAGTTAATTATTTATGTAACGAGACAGAACTATCTTAAGTTAAACAATCCTCAAATGAATCTGTATCATTCAGATCATCTATAATCTCAGTGAGTTTGGTAATCTGATTTTTTAATTTATTATTTTTTCTCTTCAATAATTCATTCTCAGATTTTAAATTCTGAATCGTTGCTTGAGCCTCATCTACCTCTTTATAATATTTCTTGTAGTTTTTAATGAACTCTTTATGAGTAAGAGACTTGGTATGCTGTTTATATGAAACATTGTTTAAGAAATATGAACCCGCCTTACAACGACACTCATATCTGATACAATTCCTTTCGTAAGGTTTATAAGGACATTTATCATTATACTCATCTGTATTTTCATTGAAATCGGGTACATAAATTTCAGAATGAATCAGAGTTATAGAACTCATTGTTTATATCTACTCTTATTTTGATGTCAAATTTTTAAATTATTTTAGACCAATCATTTAAAACTTGAACCGATTCAGAAATAATTTTATTGTCCTCGCGAATAAAAGGACGTCCGATCGCGATACCGGGTGGTAGAGTTATAGCACAGGTATCCACGCAACTACTTGTATCTGGAGACCACCATTGAGACTGAGGACATTGATATCCCTGATTACACATCATATTACACATCATGGGTTCTGGAGAATCACAAATTAAAGGACAACTTGTTCCACAATCATTCCATTCCTGACCACCACAAGGTGATCCTAGATCACATACCGAAATATCTTCATTACATGTTAAACCAAAATTAGCAAGAGTCGTTAAAATATCATTCACATCTACCGACCCACTATCATCAATATCCTCAACAAGATCTCCAACTTCGTTAAACCTAGAGAGAACCGATAAAAGATCATTTACATCAATTAACATATTATTATCTATATCACCCATATCACCCATATCACCCATACATATATCCTGACTCGTAACATTAGTCATATTAGAAAAGAGTAACATAACACTCGTAAATAATCCTGAAAGTTTCATCTTATATATATATATTTAACAATGTTTTATTCTTTATATATATATTTGACCGAGTTTTTAATGAATAAATATTATATTGGATAATTATAAATGTGTTTTCGGTTTTTTTGTCTCAGTAATACTATCAATTCTATCTTTACAAGAATAGAGAATCATGAACCTTCTCATAATAATATTATCGTTGTGAATTTTAGAGATGATTTATTTAAAACGTACAAGAGTTATAAATTTAAAAAGATATATTGTTTATCCCTTAAATTTCTACAAGTAACCATCGGTCTAGGTATTACCACTTTGACAACTACGAATAATCCTTATTTTAAAGATAATACCGATGTAATTAATATTATCTTATGGTATATTTCTATCTCTAATAATATTGTGAATCTATTATCAGTTAACTCTGCTAAATATAATTTACAAGATGAAAAATTAAAAATAAAATTATTAATCAGTGAAGCCAATAAATATATGGATAATTTTAATGATTATAATATTTATGGCGAAGATGAAGAAAATAAATTAATCTATTTTAAAAAATGTTATCAGGAAATATTGAGTAAAACACCTCACGAATATCTATTGTATCAAGGTAGAAGACCTAGTCATGCAACTATCCAAGCTAAAACAAAGCGATTAGATATTCAAAAAACAGCATGGGGTAACGTTGATGAGATTACTAATATCAACAATGTAAATATTTAATAGGATTTTAATATTTAAATTTGATATTTTTTTTACACTGTGTTACAATAGAAATATCTTATCTGATAATGAACACAGTAAATCGCCCTGAGAAAAGGACGAAAGGACAGAGAGCTAGTAAACTCACTCATGAAGAACTCATGAGCAAGCGTCACCAGCGAAAGAAAAAAAAAGGTATGAAGAAAGAAACCAAATCCAATGATCAGAGGAAAAAAGAACTCTTAGAAGAGTATAACGAATTAAGTAAAACCGAATTTAAATCTAACAAAGAGACAGCACAAGATATCATGGAGATCGTAGAAGAAATCAAAGATGAAGGATTAAATGATAAACGATACTTGGATATCATGAATCATATAATGATCCTCCATAAACAAGATCTTGAAAAATCTTTGGACGAATCTAATGAAACATTCATTACTTACAACAATTATGTGAGATCCGAGACCGATGAAAGTGTAGTGGATATCCTGGATATCCTGGATACGTATAGATATAGTCGTCATGGTCGTTATGGACACGGTTCAGCGTCTATTCACGAACAATAAGATATTCACGAACTTCGTCTACTATGGACAATGAATTAAATTTGATTTGATACTATTTTTTATGTATCATTATAAACAAACATAACAAACAGAACAAACAGAACAAACAGAACAAAATAATGTCCGTAATCACCACGATCAACGACTTCATCCCCATCAACCCCATCAACCCCATCACCTCCATCAACCCCACCATTCCCACCTGGTCACACATTATTAGGCTGGACGAGATCATCGATGGTTACTTCACATCCATCAACAAGTACCAGACAACCCAGACAGCCCAGACAACCCAGACGTACCAGACAGCCCAGGCGGGTCAGACAGATACCGCGTATCACAAGAACATTGATCCATTTATCATCCCTTGTGAGTCAGACCATATTATCAACGATGGATCGGTTCGTCATTCAACGCAGGCCACGTATCACTTTGATCGCAGGGAATATAAGCAGGAATCCCGTAAGAAAAGGAGTCGCCCCAACTCGGTGAAGATTCAGCGTCAGAAGGGATATCTGAAGCAACCGGGTGGAGCATCGTGTGATCAGCGCCGTTAATTAGTTAAATTAGTTCATCAGTTCATCAGTTTATCATTTATCATTTAATTTATTTTTTATCTTGATTCAAAATTTGATTTAAAGTATAACGATTATAGATTACAATAAGATAACAAACTTATAATGAATACATTTTATGCGAGTGATGCCTATGGTTCTTCAGAAGCGCGGATGATGAGTATCGGGCAACTGAAACATCTTCTAGATGATGAGGAACTTTTAGTTCCCTCTTATCAAAGG
>Ga0307998_1001405_pt1 | contig 12913 bp, 11 predicted proteins | sample Davwhametageno37_FD_203147 | JGI IMG/M metagenome (GOLD analysis project Ga0307998, IMG submission 203147) | Marine microbial communities from Davis Island wharf, Antarctic Ocean - #37 | ecosystem: Environmental > Aquatic > Marine > Unclassified | place: Antarctic Ocean: Davis Island wharf...
TTCTCTGTGACTAACTCCTTCGCACCTACATTCGTTGTTGGTAGCTCCGCCGCTCAATCTCTTGAGTTTGGTCGCGCTGTTGTTGAAGGTACGATGACTGTTTACTACGAAGATGCTACACTCATTGACAAGTTCATCAATGAAACTGAAAGTGCTATCGTCATTAACGTAAATGATCCATCTGGTGCAAGTCAGTATACATTCACATTTCCACGGGTCAAATACAATGGTGCTTCTGTTCCATTGCAGAACCCACAGTCACGTTTGGTAACTCTCCCGTTTGTAGCCTTGTACGACACAACGCTGAACACAAACCTGATGGTTAATCGCCCTGACACTACCTAATTCCTAGCTAGGATAGGGGAGCATTGGTGTCGGGTCTGATGCTCCCCACTATAAATCACCCGACTTAACCTCGACAATCAACTTATAAAAGGAATCCCGACATGGATTTAATGAACATTGGTGCTACAAAAGAAACCTCAGACGTAACCCTGTACAATCCGATCAACTCTGAAATTCTCGTTAATGATGACAAATCAGAGATGACCATCACAGTACATGGCCCGTACTCGAAGAAGTACAAGTCAATCTCACACGCTCAACAGAACCGTCGCTTGATGAAAGCTCAACGGACTGGCGGAAAGCTCAACCTTACTGCTGAAGAGCTAGAAGCATCTGCTCTTGACCTTCTGGTGAAGTGTGTTGACGGTTGGAAGATTACGCTTGGTGGTGCAACCCCAAAATGCACAGAAGCTAAGGTACGTGAAGTGTTTGATACACTACCTTGGGTACGTGAGCAAGTAGACGCTGCATTGGGCGATGCTCAAGCTTTTTTGGACAAGTAAAGGCAGAGCTAGAGGATTTCGCTGAATACTCCTTCAAGATGGGTAGAAAGGTCTCAGGTGGCAAAGGTAAAGCTACTGAGGCCGACCATCTAGCTCAAGTTGCCAAACAACTGGGGAAAGACTTACAGGAAGTTGAGAAAGCCAATGCTGATGCAATCTTTCCTGATGTCGCCTCGCACTTGTGGGCCACTTTCATAGAACTACACGATGGTAGAACCTATGGTATGAGTGGCCCCAACCCTATCTCCTACGACATCATTAAGGCTTGGTGTGATCTTACGAAGGTAGAACTTTCCCCTTGGGAAATTACTATTATAAAGTCTCTGGATAATATCTGGATTAAAATAACTAGTGAGGAAGATAATGGCTGATCTTAACAATGTTGTTGAACTAACTATTGGGGTTAATGTCAAAGATGTTGACAAAGCACTTCCTGTTATTAAACGTCTTGAGAGAGACATTATAAATGCAACAAAGCAATTTGATAAAGGGACAATGTCTCAAAAGAGGTTTAATGCCGAACTAAATAAGTCAAGGAACACTCTTAAAGATTACTCCTCAAACGCTGGTTTAGCTTCAGTTAGAGTAAACAAGCTCGTTAACGACCATCGAAAAGCTACTTCTGCAACTAAGGCTGCTGCTGATGCAACTAAGAAAGCCTCGAATGAGCTTAAAGCTTTTGCTGCTGCTAGAAGAGAAGCCACAGAAATTAACAAACGGTTTACTGATGCGGAGACTAGGTCTACTGTTGCCACTAAAAAAGAAGCTGTAGAATTAGAGCGTCTTAGAGATAAGTTCGTAAAAGGTCATATTGCTATGAAGATTTATAGCAAGGGCTTGAATGAACTTGCAGTGGCTCGTAAGGCTGGGATTATTACGACTCAACAACAAACTGCTGCCACAGCGCAACTTAATGCTCAAATGATGGCTGGAGCGGGTGCCTTTGCCTCTGCTGGCAAGGGTGCGGGTATGGCTAAGAACAAGATGAATGGCATGAATATGGTTGTTCAACAGGCAGGTTATCAGTTTGGTGACTTTGCTGTTCAGGTTCAAGGTGGCACAAGTGCCTTTGTAGCCTTCAGTCAGCAGGGCGCACAGTTAGCTGGTATGCTACCTATGATCGCTGGGCCACTTGGGATTAGCATGGGTCTTGCCGTAGGATTGTCAGCGGCTCTTGGTATCCTCATACCTATTATTGGCGCAGTTGGGCGTATGTTCATGGAGATGGGTAGCTCCGCCAAAGATTCTGCTAGTTCCGCTGAGGCTTTAAACGAACGAATTAAGGCCATTATTAACAGCTTAAAAGAGTACAAGAGGGTTAAAGAAGCTGCTGGATTAGGTGTGTCACTTGAATTTATGGATTTGACAGCCCAAATCTCTCAAGCTCAAGAGTTGGTTACAGCATTGAAAGCGGTTGTAGATGCAAACAAAAATATACCAGCGGCAAGTGGAGAAGAAGGTGCTGCTCAGCTTGACGCACAGATGAAAGAAAAAGACGCTTTAGGAAAACTAACAGAGGCTAAAACACAGCTTAACCTTCTACTAGAAAAAGAAGGTGAGATAAAAGATAGTAACTTTGCGAAAGGCTCTCTTGCACTGACCCAAGAGCTTGCTCTGATACAAGCTAAAGAAAAGTATGGCAGTGATAGCGACGAAGCCCTTAGTGCAGAACTAGATCAGGAACTTCGTCTCCGAAAGGCCGCTATTGACGCCCGTGTTGAGGCTGGTGAGCTTGATAAAAACGCTGGTGCTGCTATGAAGCTACAGGTTCAAAGTATTCATGAACTTAACGCCCTTTTGCGTGAAGGCGAGAAGATTAAAAGTGAAAGCACAGCCCATCAAGAAGCAAAGGACGCCTTAGTAATTGCCACACAAGATGTGAAGTTACAAAGGACTATTACTGACGAACTAGACCGACAGGAGGTTATGACTAAGAGAGGTATCATTTTTGATAGGATCAAGGGCAAAATTACAGCAGAACGGGCTGATGAGCTACTTGCGTTAGTTAATACACTTACTGATGAGCAGAAGTTACTGAGGGCTAGTGTAAAGGACGCAAAAGACTTAGCAGCAGGTCTAAAAGAAGCTGCTACAGCAATGAGCAACCTGACCAAGTTTGGCGAAAATATTGAGAAGAGTATAGCTAAAGCTACGGCTGAAGTTGAAGCCCTTAAAGAGGGTGGTAACAAAGCTAATGCTTCTATGATAGCTGGACTTGAGTTTGAACTTGAGGTAAGAAAAGAGATAGCTCTGACCACAGCAGTGGATGCTACAGCAAGGGGTGTTGTAATACGTGAGTATGAAGCCTCGTTGGAGAGGATTGCTGTACTTGCAGGTCTAATTGCTGAGAAAGATTTACTGGCAGCCAAAAGCCCAACTGGTAGTAAAGGTGGTCAAACCAATGAGCAATACATAGCTCAACTAATCAGAGAGATAAAACAAAAGAAGAGCCTCATAGGTCTGTCCAAAGAAGAAGTTAAGGTCGCTACCCTCCGAAATAAGATTAAAGAGAAGGGCATTAAACTCACTGACGAAAATGTAAAAGTTCTTCTGGAGGAGCAAGCGCAACTTATTGAGTCTACTAGGATTAGCGAAGACTACCAAGCTATGATAAGTGATATTCGCACTGGTCTTACAGACGCCTTTACCTCTGTCATTGAAGGGACAAAATCTGTAGGTAGTGCGTTTAAAGACATGATACGCCAGATGCTTATGTCGTTAGCACAAAAGAGTTTCATCCAGCCACTTGTAGGAGCGATAACTGGTGGTGCTTCTGCCAGTATGTCTACTCAAGCGATAGCTAGTGGTGGCAGTTCTTTGCTAGGTGGCAGTGGTACTTTTGCTGCTGGGGCTTCTGCTTTAGGCTCAGGTCTTTATGCTGGTGCTGGTTCAGCCCTTGGTTTCGGATCAAGTGCTAGTGTAGTAGCCTCTGCGGAACTTGCTACTGGAGCAATGGGCGCTTTTGGAACGTCTTTAGGTGCTATCGCTGGCCCACTAGCGGTTGCAGCGGTTGCAATCAGCTTCCTGAGTTCCAAGACTAAGCTCCTTGACTCTGGTCTCAAGGGTACAGTTACTAACATGGATGCGACCATTGAGAGCTTTGAGAAGTTGCAGAAGTCTAGGTTCTTTGGTTTGTCTAAGAGTGTTTCAACAAAGGGTTCGTTACTCTCTGATGAAGATGCTGCCCCTATGATAGAAGCTATCAAAGAGATACAGATGAGTGTCATGGATGCTGCTGGTCAGTTTGGTATCGCTAATGATGTCTTCGACAACTTCACACATGACTTTAAACTTTCGCTGAAGGGTCTCTCTGAAGAAGCTAAGAAGGCTGCTATAGCTGAAGAGTTCACTAAGATGGGCGATGCCTTTGCTCAGATGACTGAACACTTCGAGACTATGGCTGAAGCTATCGAAGCTGCTAACCAGCGTATGGCACTTCAGAACCGCTTAGATACTCTGTTGGGTAATAACGCTGCCATCTTGGCAAGACAACGTGAAGCTGAGATTAAGGCTGTACATGAGTTAAACAAAGAACTCCTAGTGTCAATTCACCGTCTTGAGGATGCTCAGTCTGCATTTGCTCAAGCTGACCAAGCTGTAGGAGAAGCATTCAAAGCACTAAGACTTGCGATAGATGCTGAGAAGAAGGGCATCACAGACGCCTTTACGAGCCTCCTAGACGGTCTCAAGATACGTCTTGATGCTGCCAATGAAGTTATGAAACGTACTCAGACTATCGTTAACATGCTTGAGGGTGCTTTATCTGGTCGTTCAGTAACTCAAGGTCTTGAGCAGAAGTTTGCTCGCAGAGAAGGCGCTCTTAACTTTATCAGGGGCGGTGACTTTGAAGATGAACAGATGCTCAGGGATGCACTTTCAGTTGTAGGGGAGCCTACAGAACAACTCTTTGGATCATTTGTAGAGTATGCCCGTGAGTTTGGACGTACTAGCTTAGTGCTTGAGCAGGCTAGAGGTATTGCTCAGTTTCAGCTTACTGCTGCTGAAGAGGCTGTTATAGTCCTTGAGCGACAGATAGAAGCTTCTGAGGAAGCTAATGAGTCTCAACTGGCTGCCCTTGATGAACGCTACATTCTAGCAGAGAAAGAATACGCTGCACTCTTGGGTATCGACACATCTATTATGAGTGTTGAAGCAGCTATAGCAAACCTTGCCGTAGCTATGCAAGCTGCTATTGCTGCCCTTGCCGCTCAACGGGCTGCTGCTGCCGCTGCCGCTGTTGTTGCTGCCACCCCCGCTGTTCAAACTCCTACTACAACTAGCACAACCACTGAAACTGCTGAAGCACAGAGAAGGAGGGAGATGGAGTTCCTAAACGGAAGTGCCGCTGCTGCTGAAAATAAGGCGAATGATGAATCACAGAGCAGGAGGGAGATGGCAGAGCTAAGCGCGAGGTCTGATGCTATACGGGATGCAAGAGCAGCAGCATCCGGTGAGGACAATGGCTCCAGCGGCTCTAGTAGCTTCAGTCAAGCAGTCAGTAGTGGCTGGGACAAAGTTAGCGATTTCTTTGGTTTTGCCACAGGTGGTGATCACACTGGTGGCCTACGTATGGTTGGTGAGCGTGGCCCTGAGCTTGAAGCTACTGGTCCATCACGTATCTTCTCGAACAAGCAGACTTCTAAGATGTTCAGTAACCCTGAGCTTGTTGAAGAGATCAGAGGCTTACGTTCAGAGGTATCTGGACTACGCAGCGAACAAAGACAGATGCAAGCCAGTAGCTCTAAGTACGTCAAGAGGAACTATGAGATTAACCGTAAGTGGGATGTGGATGGCCTTCCAGCAACAAGGACGTAAAGTATGCAAATAATTAAACCTGTAACGGTAACTGACGCAATCCTTACCAGTTCCACTGTACCTGAGACTGACCATACTCCGTGGGACGCAGCTACTTCTTACAGCACTGGTACTAAAGTAATAGTAATCTCTACACATAAGGTTTACGAAAGCCTTATTAACTCTAACCAGAATAATGACCCTGTGACAGATGACGGAACTAACTGGCTTACATTAGGGGCGACAAACCGCTGGAAAGCCTTTGACCAGAAGATTGCTGACCAAGTTGTTCAACAAGACTCTATCAACTATGTCTTTGGAAGCTACAACTCAAACGTCACTAGCCTTGCTCTGTTTAATTTGGTTGGTATTAGCGCTAATGTTACAGTAACAGACTCTACAGCAGGTGAGGTCTACAACACAACCGTCTCTCTTGTAGACAACAGAAACATTGTAGACTGGTTCACATATTTCTTCGAGGAGCAAGTACAGAAAGAAACTGTGCAGTTCATAGACATTCCACCATACCTTAACTCTGCAATTAGCGTTACAGTTACAGCTAACACTGGTGAAGATGCTAAACTTGGTCAGATTGTCTTTGGGTTCCTCGCTGACATTGGTGCAACGACATACGGTACATCAATTAGTATTGAAGACTTCTCCCGTAAACAGGTTGACGCCTTTGGTAACTTTGTTGTCGTTCAGAGAGCTTTCTCTCAGTTAGCTGACTTTGATGTTCAGTTCGAGACACGTAACGCTAGAAGAATACAACGGACATTGGCAGAACTTAGGGCTGTTCCAGTTGTCTACATTGGGTCAAGTGACACATCTTATGGTACAACCATTTACGGGTTCTATCGAAGGTTTGACCTAACACTAGAAACCCCATCCCTATCATTTGGCGCTATTGAAGTAGAAGGATTAACTTAATATGGCATACCCTCCAATATCTGCACTACCTACCCCACCCAGTAGACAAGACCCGACTAACTTTGCTAATGAAGCAGATGCTTTCCTTGGAGCCATCCCTACGTTCCAGACTGAGACTAACACTGCTGGTACTTATTTCGATGCTCAGAACGCTATAGCAACAACGCAAGCTGGTATAGCGACCACACAGGCTGGTAACGCCGCTACGAGTGCCACTAGTGCTAATGCTAGTGCTTCCGCTGCTGAAGCTGCTTCTAACGCAGCCTTATGGGTATCAGGCACTACTTACGTTGCTGGTGACAATGTTTACTCCCCTAGCACCTTCTTTACTTATCGTGCGAAAACTGGATTTGTCAGTACAACAGACCCCGCATCAGACTCAGTTAATTGGGTATTGGTTGGTGTTGGCGGCACAGCACAGCTTACTACGACCAACTTGACTGCTACAGAAGGTCAGACTGCCTTCTCAGCTACATATGCTGCTGGTGCTGTTGTAGTTACGCTCAACGGGGTAGTCTTAACAATCACTTCAGATTATACAGCCACAGATGGCTCTACAGTCAATCTAGTTACTGGAGCCTCTGCTGGTGATAACATTAGTGTTATAGGCTTTCCAACCTTTGCTATAGCCAATACACTGCCACTAACAGGTGGCACACTCTCAGGATCATTGGCTGGAACAACAGCAAGTTTCTCTGGTGCTATCTCTGGGGCATCTGTTACGGCTGCATCTGTTGCAGCTACTGGTGCTGTTACAGCAGCATCTGGTAACATCTCCGGTGAGTTTGTAGCTAATAGCTATAATGAAACCTACGCAACCCTTACCCCTGCTGCTACTGTAGATGTAAATTGTGAGACAGGTAACGTGTTCGCTCTCACTACAGCCCAAGCCACTACATTTACATTCAGTAATCCCCCAGCTAGTGGAACAGCTTTTGGCTTTACCCTTAAAGTAACTTTTGGTGGGGTTTACACATTGACATGGCCTAGCTCTGTTGATTGGGCTGGCGGTACAGCACCTGATGCTCCCGGTTCTGGAGAGACTAACGTGCTTGTGTTCATTACACACGATGGCGGTACAACGTGGTACGGCTTCCAAGGTGGAGCGGCAATGGCATGAGTGTAACCAGTAAACTTACAACTATTGCTGCTGGTGGTAATTCTGGTGAGAATTACTGGATTTCCACTATAGCTGGTGACGGTGTTATGAGAAGCCCTGTGGGTGAAGACGTTGCCGTAGACAGTTCTGACAACATTTATGTCGTTGCGCAGACCACACAGACTGGTTCGGTTGATCAGAAAGGCGCTCTCGTAAAGTATTCAACAGACGGCGAAGTTCTTTGGGCAAGAACATATAACGGCTCTAGCACGGCCACTAATGCTAGGTTTCACACAGTCCGTGTGGACAGTAACGATGACATAATTTGCTGTGGTCAAGACACGGGTAATTTTGTCGTCTGTAAATACGACAACTCTGGGACATTACTTTATCAAAGGAAGACAACAGGTTTCTTCGGAACTCCTATCGGGATGAGCCTTGACAGCAATGGCAACATTTATTTTGTTACTGAGACTAACTATTTGATAAAGCTAAACAATTCTAGTTATGCTGTGACTCAAGTTAGGCTTCTAAGCGGAGCGTATGTTGGCTTTCAAGACATGACGATTTCCGCATCAGGAAATATCTATATTTGCGGTCAAACTGATCTCGGCCCCGGTACTAATGCCTTACTAGTCAAGTATAATTCCTCTGGGACATTGCAGTGGCAACGTGCATACGGCGGTACAGGCGATGAATACGCATACGGGATTGCTCTTGATAGCTCTGAAAACATTTACACAACAGGCCGAACAACAGCTTTTGGCGCTGGCAGTAATGACACTTACGTCATTAAGCATAATTCCTCTGGAACATTGCAGTTCACAAAGACGTTGGGCGCTGGTGTTACTGAGTATGGATTTGGAATGGCTGTTGACGCAAATAATAATGTCCTAATGTGTGGCATGGGAACTACTGGCGCGCCAGCTTATAATTCTTTCTTGCTTGCACTGTATAACTCTTCTGGAACCTTGCAGTGGCAGAGGGGGCTAGGCACAGGCACTACTACGCAAGCTTTTAGAGTTGCATTTAATGCAAACGGAGACATTTTAGTCACTGGCAAAGAAGACGGTTCTAATGGAAACTGGATTACTGCTAAGTTACCCGTAGATGGTTCTCTGACGGGGACGCATGGACGCTTCTACTACTTTGCTACAACATTCACTGACACCTCGCAGACGATAACCAACACAACAACGAGTTTAACCTCTTCCTCTCCGGGGGCAACGATGGGAAATGGCAATAAGTCATCAGTAACTCGTAACGTAAATGAAACACTTACCTCTTTGTAGGAGAACTAAAATGTACGTTAAAATAACAAGCGGTGATGTAGATACATACCCTTACTCCGTAGGGCAACTACGCCGTGAAAATCCCAATACATCATTCCCTAAGCAAATCCCTGATGAGATACTTGAGAGCTATGGTGTTCTTTCAGTTACTTTCCCTGATGCACCAAGCATTGATGATCGCACTCAGAAGATTGACCAAGAAGCTACACCATCTTTGGTTGCTGGTGCTTGGACTATCCGCTGGACTACATCAAGCAAGACTGCTGATGAGACTGCTGAATATGACGCCGACATGGCTGCATCTAATCGCGATAATCGTGACAACTTTCTGTCTCAATCAGATTGGACACAGGTAGCTGATGCACCTGTAGATGCTACAGCTTGGGGTACATATCGTCAGGCTCTGCGTGACATCCCAGATCAAGCTGGTTTCCCTAACGACATCAACTGGCCCACAAAACCTTAATCAGGAGATAATACTATGAGCAACGCAAGACTTCTTGGTGACATTATTTCCACTGATGGTTCTATTCAGCCTTTGTCGTATGCTGAGACTTATGTCGCAGTAACTTCCACAGGAAACGCCACCACGACCAACTGTGAGACTGGCAATACGTTCAGCCATGTCTTAACAGAGAACACAACATTCACATTCAGCAACCCTCCTGCTACTGGAATAGCATACGCCATGTCTGTCGAGATCATACAGGATGCAGGTGCTAGTGGCTTCACAGTTACTTGGCCTAGCTCTGTTGACTTCCCTGCCGCTACAGCACCCGTACTTACTGCTACTGCTAGTGCAATAGATGTCTTTGTGTTTACATCACGGGACGGTGGAACTACTTGGTATGGCTTCACAGCAGGTCAAGCAATCGCAACACCAGCATAAGGAGCTTACACAATGGCTACGAAGAAAAAGATGTTACAGGCTGCTGCTGGTTCTGCTGGTGGCGCTAGTCTTGATATTACGGATGTGTTCAGCAATTTTGTGTATGATGGGGCACAAACAACACTTGTTGTAAATAATGGCATTGATCTTGCAACTGAGGATGGGATTACATGGATTAAGTGTCGCAACGCTTCTGAAGACCACTTTTTATTTAGCAGTTTGCAAAATTCTGATGGTCAAACTCTATTTCTGAAACCAAACGAAACTAATGCGGCTAATGGAACTAACGGAGTTAGTCAAACATCTACTGGTTTTTCTTTGGCAGGTGGTGATGGATTAACAAATCAAATTAACAAACAATACGCCTCATGGACATTCCGCAAAGCCCCTAAGTTCTTTGATATAGTAGGTCCATTCACTGGGGATGGTGTTAACGGACGTGTTCTTTCTCACAACCTAGGTTCTACCCCCGGCTTAGTTATTATAAAGCGTACATCCACTGGTACGGCAGCCCAAGGTTCTTGGTTTACCTACCATAGGAGTGCTGGATTTAGTGGAGGTCTTTCTTTAAACGGATCAGAACCTGCTGGATATACATTTGCTTCACCAATAACCGCAGCCTCAGACACAACAATAACAATAAACAACCCCGCCAACAACGGTAACATAAATGCTTTAGGGGAGTCCTATATTGCCTATTTATTTGCGCACAATCCCAACGATGGAGCTGCAACTGGCTTTGGGCCTGACGGCGACAGCCAAGTAATTTCTTGCGGCTCATATACTGGTAATCAAAACGCTACTGGCCCTGTGATTGACTTGGGCTTTGAGCCTCAGTGGGTGATGGTGAAAAACTCAACCTCTACTGGTGGTTGGCAAATTATGGACAGTATGAGGGGCATAGTCACTGGTGGAGGAGATGGTAGGTTGCAGGCTCAGGCTAATGCTGCGGAAAGTACTCCATCTTTTATAGACTTGACCCCAACAGGTTTTCAAGTGACGTCAACTGGCGGCAATATGAATGCTAACAATGCCATCTATACCTTCATGGCGATAAGACGTGGACCATTATCTGTACCTGAGGATGCCACTAAGGTGTTTTCTATGGATACTTGGGGTAGTGGCCCCCCTGCTTTTACCTCTGGTTTCCCTGTAGATCTGGCTTGGACGAAGGACATCAATAGTAGCGGAGGACAATGGTATTGGTTAGATAGACTTCGTGGAGAGCCAACCCTAGAATCGGCAGGCAATTTACCAGAAGACCCAGCCCCAAATGCTATTGTAGACGCCGGAGATAATCCTTTTGACTTTCAAGATGGTTGGTATGATAAGACTGGTACTGCCACTGACTATCAGTCTTGGATGTGGAAACGTGCCCCGGGCCATTTTGATATGGTGGCATACAGCGGGTCAAATTCTGCAAAAACTATAGTCCATAACCTAACAGTCCCACCTGAAATGATTTGGGTTAAGTCTAGAACAAATTCTAATAGGTGGACGGTTTTTCACAAAGATATAGGGCCAAATTATCGTACCTTTATAGACCTGTCACAGGGTTTTGACGTAGGTTCAGCGGTATGGAATAACACTGCTCCAACCTCTACAGTCTTTACTGTAGGTACTGATAGCAATACAAACTTTAGCGGACATACATTTATATCCTATTTATTCGCAAGCGCACCCGGTGTTAGTAAGGTTGGCTCCTACGACGGAGATGGCACGACTGATGGGTCTAAGATTATTGACTGCGGCTTTACGACAGGATGCAGGTTCCTGCTGATTAAGACATCCAACACGGGTGGTAACTGGATGATTTACGATACACGTCGAGGCATTGGTGTTTCAAACGATCCTGTTTTACAATTAAACAACACAGTTGCATCAAATGCTAACTTCGATAACCTTATTCCTAATTCGTCAGGCTTTGCCGTAATACAAAACACTGATGGTGCTCTCACTACAAATGAATATGGGCATTCCTACATCTTCTATGCAATAGCATAATCAACACTTATAAGGAGTATCAACTATGAGTGAATATCGTAACAGAACAACAGGCGAAGTCAAAACCCAAGGGCAATGGCGTAGCCACTACAACAACGTCTCATTACCTCGCGTATGGAAGGCAGCAACACTAGATGGCCTTAACCTAGATGCTATCCTATCGTCTCCAGCAGCTACTACAACAGCCTATCAAACGTCTGCTCGTGACGGGGTAGTGCAAGATGCTAACGGCAACTGGGTGGAGAACTACGTTGCACGGGACATGTTCGCTGATACCACTGACGATGATGGCGTAACTACTACTAAGTCAGAGCATGAGACTGCACATCAAGCCACGCTGGATGCTACATCAGCAAAGAGTACTCGCGCTAAGCGTGATGGCCTTATTTCTGCTACAGACTTCTACGCTCTAACTGACGTAACGATGTCTTCTGATATGACAACGTATCGTCAGGCACTACGTGACATCACTGACCATGCTAACTGGCCCTACTTAGAAGAAGCTGACTGGCCTACAGCACTATAAGGAGAACTAACATGAGCTATCAACTGGGATCACGTAGTCTAGAGAGCCTGTCAGGTTTACACCCTGATATGGTTGCTGTAGTCAGCAGAGCTATTGAGATCACTGGGGTTGACTTCACAGTCATCGAAGGTCTCCGTAGTGTAGAACGCCAACGTAAACTACTAGATGCTGGTAAGTCTACAACAATGAACTCACGACACATAACAGGTCATGCTGTTGACATGGTTCCCTATCCTGTCGATTGGAATGACATACCTCGCTTTGAGACTATGGCTAAAGCCATGAAAGAAGCTGCGGATGAACTCTCTATTCCCATCGTATGGGGTGGCGACTGGAAGAGTTTCTACGATGCACCACACTTTGAATTGAATAGGAATAACTACAAATGAGTGAAGATAATTGGGGCATAAGTAAGAATGTCCCCGTAGCTGTATTAGTTGCTGTTGCAGCATACACAGTTACCGCTATATGGTTCTTTGCAGACTTGCAAAATAACGTAGCCACTAACAAGGAGCGCATCGTTAGGGACGA
>Ga0307998_1001407_pt1 | contig 12910 bp, 13 predicted proteins | sample Davwhametageno37_FD_203147 | JGI IMG/M metagenome (GOLD analysis project Ga0307998, IMG submission 203147) | Marine microbial communities from Davis Island wharf, Antarctic Ocean - #37 | ecosystem: Environmental > Aquatic > Marine > Unclassified | place: Antarctic Ocean: Davis Island wharf...
CTAGACAAGTTAACAAGGAATTTGATTGACGATAAAGCTTTGGGCTTAATGAAAGACCAAGTGATTATTGTAAATACAGCTCGTGCACAATTAGTAAATCAAAAAGTAATTCTTGCAGGAATTGAAAGTGGAAAGATTGGAGGTTACTTGACAGATGTTTTAGAAAACGAACCCATGGAAAAAAACCATCCTTTTTTGAATAATAAAAAAATTATGATTACCCCACACATAGGATCAAGAACCTATGAAAATGTTGTGAAGCAAGGATCTATGGCGGTTGGAAACTTAATTAATAGCTTTAAAAAATAGAATATGGAAAAAGTTTTGGTAATTGGAGGTGGTGGTTTTTTAGGGAGTCATGTGGCAGATGAATTATCTATTCAAGGATACGAAGTCTTTCTTTTTGATATAAAGCCATCAATTTATTTATCAGGGAATCAAAAAATGATTGTTGGTAATATAATCGATCGAGAGGCTGTTAATGAGGCGATTAAACAGGTGGACATCGTCTATCACTTTGCGGCAATTGCGGATATTAATGAGGCCAAATTAGACCCAGTTAAAACCGCTAGCTTCAATATAATGGGGACCATGAATATACTTGAGGCATGTAGAGCCCATTTAATCAGGCGTTTTATCTATTCAAGTACAATTTATGTCTACAGTCAACATGGCTCTTTTTATAGAAGCTCAAAGCAAGCATGTGAATTATTTATTGAAAACTACAAAGAAGAATATGAATTAGATTTCACAGTTTTACGATATGGATCATTATATGGAAATAGAGCCAATAATTTTAATTTTATTCACAATTCAATAAAACAAGCACTATTAGAAGGCAAGATTACTAGACACGGTAATGGTGATGAAATTAGGGATTATATTAATATATTAGATGCCGCTAAATCAAGTGTAAGTGCATTAGATGAAAAATATAAAAATTCATTTTTAATGATTTCTGGTAATCAATCAATGCGTGTGAATCAATTATTATCGATGATCAAAGAAATCATGAATAATCAAATAGAAATCGATTATGTAAAAGGATCTTTAGAGGGGCACTACAAGGTAACACCATTTTCTTTTAAGCCCAAGGTTGCTTTAAAAATGAGCTTAGAAAATCCTCATGAAATTGGTCAAGGAATATTGGATACTATTTACAACATTTACCAGGATCTTTTAGATAATGGAGAAGTGCCCAAATCATTTAATAATGAATAAAAATTCCACATACATCTACCTATCATATTTTATGAACGAAAACACACCATTATACGGAGGGTCTAAAGGTGTTGAGGTCAAAATAAATAGTGCTCTCAAAAATGGAGATAGTTCCAATACTAAGAAGTTGAGTTTTCATAATCATTCAGGAACTCATATAGATTATCCAAATCATTTTATTCTTGATGGAAAAACATCCGAAGCCTATAAAGCTCGGGATTGGGTATTTTGTCATCCTTATCTACTTGAAGTTGAAGCGGAAGAAAACGAACTGATTTCATTTTCACAAGCACAATTAGAAAAGCTGCCTAAAGGAATAGATTTTTTAATTTTAAAAACAGGATTTGGTGCTTTTAGAGGTCAAGAAAAATATTGGAATTACAACCCAGGTTTATCTCCAGATTTAGCTGACAAATTAAGAAATAATTTTCCAAATTTAAAGGTAATTGGTATGGATTTCATTTCCATTACCTCTTATCAGAATCGCGAAATTGGCCGTTTGGCTCATCGTCAATTTTTGGGAGGGAAAAATCCCTTATTACTCGTTGAGGACATGGATCTATCATCTCTAAAGAAAACTCCACGATCGTTAATTTGTGCTCCTTTGCTCATAGAGAATTTAGATGGCTCTCCGGTAACCATAATTGCAGAAATAGATTCAGTATGAAGCAAAAGATTTTGATTTATGATTTTGACGGAGTTGTTTGTGATTCTGTTCATATAAAAACAGAAGCCTTTGTTGAGTTGTATGCTCCATATGATGAAAAGATTCAGCAGGCGGTTAGGACCTATCATTTGAAGCACGGAGGTATTTCTCGCTACGAGAAGTTTAACTATTTTGAATCAGAGCTACTAGGCAATATAATCACAGAAAAGCGGATTGAAGAACTTGCCCAATCCTTTACTCGATTGGTTAAAGAAAAAGTTATTGCTTCACCCTATGTAAATGGAATTTTTTCTTTTTTAGAAAAAAATAAAAATGAGGCATTGCAGTATATTTGCACAGGAACTCCAGAAACGGAAATACTAGAAATAACGAAAAGAAAGCAGATAGATCATCTATTCAATGCTATATATGGCTCACCAAAATCCAAAATAACAATTATACGAAATATTTTGAAGGATACAGGAGCTCGACCGAAAGACTGTCTTTTTTTTGGAGATGCGTTTACAGATTTAAATGCAGCCTTGGAATGTGACATTCCCTTTATTGGAATTAGAAACAAGGACACAAAATTCCCTGAAGAGACTTTTTTGATAAATGATTTTGAGGATAAACAACTTTTAGAACTAACTACATGAAATTAACTGAAGAAGAAATAAGACCTCAAAAAATATTTGACGAATATTTAGAGTTGGCAAGAATCGATACAATTAATTATTTTGCTGAAGCAAAAAGAGAAGAAGTTAATTGTTTTCTGTGTGATGTTGAGGGTGAGCAATGGGGAAATAAATCAAGTTTTGAATATAAAATATGTCCTTCTTGTTTGTCTATTTTCGTGAGTCCGAGACCGGAACTTAATGCATTTAATGTTTATTACACCGATTCACCTTCAACAAAATATTGGGCTTCTACCTTTTACAAAGTAACTGAAAAAGCAAGACGAGAAAAGCTTTGGAAACCCAAGGCTCAAATGATCAAAGAACGAATCCTTAAACTTCAAGGAAGCAACCCCGTAAAAACCATTATTGATATCGGAGGTGGTTATGGCGTTTTTGATGAAGAAATTCAAAAAATAATGGATGTAGATATTGTGATTATTGAACCATCAATACACCTTTCAGAAATCTGCCAAAAGAAAGGGTTTACCGTCATCGAAAAGTTTATGGAAGAGCTTGAGGAGGGAGAGCTTCCAAAAGAACGAAAGTGTTTTGTGAGTTTTGAACTTTTTGAGCATTTGCACGATCCCATTGTTTTCATTCAAAGTTTATACAAAAACATGAAACCTGGAGATTTGCTTATATTTACAACTTTAAGTGGAATGGGTATTGATATTCAATTATTAAAAGAAAAATCCAAAGCAATTTCACCACCACATCATTTGAATTTTTTCAATCCAAAATCTATTTCAACATTGTTAGAAAAAAATGGGCTGAATGTTATAGAGTCTATAACACCTGGGAAATTAGATATGGATATTTTAAAAAGTAATATCGAACATGTTGAAGATCCTTTCTGGAAAAATATATTCAAATATTCTTCGGAAGAAGAAATAGACACTATGCAAGATTTCATTTCAAATAATGGATTAAGTTCTCATATGATGATTATCTGCGAAAAATTATAACTATAAAATTAAAAATGACAAAAACTATTGTTCATGTTGTTTCTTTAGCTTCCGTAGGAGGAGTTCAAACCTCTTTTATGTCTTTCATGTCTAAAGCGGTAAATGAAAGTAAGTATAAGCATGTTATAATAAGTCAACATTCCTTAAACAAATTTTTTAAACCGCTTGAAAAATACCACTTGAACATCAATCGATCAATATTAAATAAATGGAAATTTTTTTATTATTTGATTTCAAGAAACCATATTATTCATTTTCACAATAATTTTGGAAGTAAAGCGATTAACAAGCTATTAAAACTAGTTCCAACTTCAAATGTCATATTTCATGAATACGGAACAGCCTGGAATGCGAATTTAGATGACAAAATTAGATATAAACAAAATCAGGATTATTCAGATGTTGTAATTGCATGTTCCAATGCTTCTAAAATAGTTTTAACAAAACATTTTGGGTTAAATAAAGACAAAATTAAAGTAATCTATCACACTGGATTAATAAATATACCTAATGATTTGTCAAGTGAAAAACGTTATGGTAATGACTTTTCAGTTGGGTTTATAGGAAGATTTGACACCCCAAAAGGAATTCATGTGTTTATCGATGCAGCCAAAAAAATAAAAGAGCATAAATTTTACTTAGCAGGAGAAGGTATCCTATTAGAATCCCTTAAAAAACAAGCTCAAGGTTTTGATAATATTATTTTTGTAGGTGTAGTTAATCCGATTCGTTTCATGTCAAAAATCGATTTGTTAATAGTTCCTTCTTTGCGTGAACCGCTGGGAAATATTATAATTGAAGCAGGAATATCTAAAAAAGCTGTAATAGCAGCAAATGTTGATGGGATTCCAGAAATAATTAAAAACAATGTCAATGGGATTTTATTAAATCCAACCAAAGATCTGACCATTGGCAGCCTTCCAAAAGAAGCAGTTCGAATCCCTAAAATAGTGGTTGATCCAAATACACAAGAAATCATTAGTCCAAAACAAATAGATATAAACGAACTTACGAGAAAAATTAACGAACTTGCAATTAATCAAAATTTAAGGGAAGATTTGGGAGATGCGCTTTATAATACAGTAAAAGATAAGTTTTCTATTGAAAAGTATTTTGAGGAATTAGAGCAGATTTATAATACATTTAAATAAAAAAAAGTGAAAATACTAGTAACTGGAGGAGCTGGTTTTGTTGGCTCGAATTTGATTGAGGCACTAAAAGACAACCATGAAGTAATATCGTTAGATAATTATGAAATTGGCTCAAAAGAAAACCATGTTAAAGGAGTTACCTATTTGGAGGCAGATATTGTTGATATTCAAAATATTTTAATCAATGATTTTGATTTGTGTTTTCATTTAGCAGGTCTCTCTAGAATTCAACCCTCTTTCGAGAACCCTTACAATACGTTTAAATCAAATACCATTGGAGTTCAAACTGTACTCGATTGGGCAAGAACTAACGGGACGAAAGTAGTTTATTCAGGATCATCTTCTAGACACCACAACCCATACCAATCCCCTTATGCTTTATACAAATATTTAGGCGAAGAAATATGTAAAATGTATAGGGTGACATTTAACATGGATATTGAAATCGTTCGGTTTTATAATGTATATGGGCCTAATGAAATTATTGATGGAGACTGGGCAGCTGTAATCGGAATTTGGCGACGACAAGTGCGTGACGGTGAGAAGATAACTATTGTTGGTGATGGGCAACAAAAAAGAGATTTTACCCATATAGGGGATATCGTAAAAGGCCTTATTTTGGTATCGATGAGTGATCAAAAAAATCACGATGCCTGGGAAATGGGATCAGGGATAAACTATTCGATTAAAGAAGTTTACAGAATGTTTCATGAGAAATTTAATATTGAATGTAACTATGTAAATAATCAATCTGGAAATTATAAATCCACTTTAAGAGAAAACAACGACATGATCGATGTACTTGGCTGGAAACCTAAAGACAAGTTAAAGCAATACATAGATTCATTATAGAAATAGAAAATAGTTGAGGAATTAGACACAGAATACTAGTGGATTTTGTAAAGTATAGAGGTAACTTCATCAAACATCCCAATATCTTAAATAATACATTAAACAACAAAACTTAATTTCGTGAAAATTCTTGTAACAGGAGCAGCTGGATTTATTGGCTTTCATTTAATCAACAGACTTTTAAAAGAGGGGCATCAAGTTGTTGGAATAGATAACCTTAACAATTATTATGATGTTTCAATTAAACTTGATCGCTTAAAAGAAGCTGGAATAGATAGTATTCAAGGTTTCATGTTATCTAAAGGAATTAGTTCTAATTTAAACAAAAACTATATATTTTATAAATGCGATTTACAAGAAGAAGAAAAGTTAAATAACATTTTCAAAATTGAGTACCCGCATGCAGTTTGTAATTTAGCTGCCCAAGCCGGGGTTCGTTATTCTCTTAAGAATCCCAAAGCATATATTAACAGCAATATTATAGGTTTTCAAAACGTCATTGAGATGTGCAGAGTCCACAATATTAAAAACTTTAGTTATGCTTCTAGTTCATCAGTTTATGGAGCCAATACTGATCTTCCTTTTAGTACAAATGACAACGTTGATCACCCGATGTCTCTATATGCTGCAACTAAAAAGTCCAATGAACTAGTAGCCCATGCATATGCACATTTATATGATATTCGTACGACTGGATTACGATTTTTCACTGTTTATGGACCCTGGGGCCGTCCAGACATGGCTCTATTCCTCTTCGTGAAAGCTTTGTTTAATAAAGAACCTATTAATGTTTTTAATCACGGCAATATGCTTAGAGACTACACGTACATAGATGACATCGTCGAAGGAGTTTTTAGGGTTATTAATAATCCAGCACAAATTCCTAAAGAAAAAACCAAAACCAATCCAACAGCTGCGCCCTATAAAATTTATAATATAGGCAACAATAACCCAATAAAACTTATGGACTTTATATCTACCATCGAAGATGTTATTCAAAAGAAATTTGAAATTAATTTTATGGGTATTCAAGCGGGCGATGTTCCAAATACATTTGCTAATGTTGATGAATTGGTTAATGACTTTAATTATAAACCATCTGTAAATATTAGAGTGGGAATACAAAAATTCATTAAATGGTATACCGATTATTATAAAATAAAAATTTAAAAAACTAAATGAAAATACTAATAACAGGAGCCGCTGGATTTATAGGAGCAAACCTTTGTGAGTTTATGCTAAAGCAAGGGTATTTTGTGGTTGGGCTTGATAATTTTTTAACCGGTCATTCATATAACCTGAAAGACTTCTACAATCATCCAAATTTTTCCTTTATTGAAGCAGATATTTGCAATTTCGATAGTTGTTTAGATGCTTCAAAAAAAATTGACTACGTCTTACATCAGGCTGCTTTAGGGTCAGTACCTAGGTCTATAAAAGATCCTATTTTATCTAATCAAATTAATGTTAGCGGGTTTTTGAATATGCTTGAGGCTAGTAAACAAAATGGAATCAAACGCTTTGTTTATGCTGCTTCATCATCAACTTATGGCGATTCGAAAGCCTTGCCTAAAGTAGAAGAAAGTATTGGCAAGCCCCTATCTCCCTACGCAATAACTAAGTATGTAAATGAGTTGTATGCTGAGATATATAGCTCTACTTATGGTATAGAAACAATTGGACTTCGTTACTTTAATGTTTTTGGAAGAAGGCAAGATCCAAAAGGCTCTTATGCGGCAGTAGTTCCAAAATTTGTCAGTCAATTTTTAAGCGGCGAATCTCCACTTATTAATGGAAACGGTTCTTTTTCTCGAGATTTCACCTACATTGAAAATGTTATTCTAATGAATCATTTGGCAATTACAACAACAGAAACGGATGCTGTTAATCAAATTTATAATACAGCTGTGGGTGATAGGGTTACAATTCTAGAAATGACAAAATTAATTCGTGAAGGTTTATCAGAATTTGTTCCATCAATCAAGGATATAGAAATTAAATTTGGGCCTGATCGTCTTGGAGATATTCCCCATTCTCAAGCGAGTATTCAAAAAGCGAAAGATTTATTAAACTACAATCCTAGTCATGATTTTAAACAAGGTTTAGAAGAATCCTTAACGTGGTATTATAATAACTTAAGATAATGAAAAAACATAAAATCGCTGTGATTGGTTTAGGATATGTTGGTTTACCCCTAGCTGCAGCGTTTGCATCTAAGTATAAAGTTATCGGATTTGATATCAATACCAAGAGGGTTGTAGAACTCAATGCAGGTTTTGATGCTACCAACGAACTAACAAGTGAGCAGTTAAACCGAGTTGTTGGAACCTCATTAAAGCTAACCACTGTATTAAACGATATTTCGGATTGCAATATCTTTATTGTAACTGTACCAACTCCAGTTACGGCCAGTAAAAGTCCAGATCTTTCATTTCTTGTCAAAGCAACAGAATCTTTAGCTACAGTACTTAAAAAAGGAGATATTGTAGTTTATGAATCTACTGTATACCCTGGTGTAACAGAAGAAGTATGTGTTCCTATTTTGGAAGATAAAAGAGGTTTAAAATTCAACAATGATTTTTTTGTAGGCTATAGCCCGGAACGAATAAATCCGGGAGACAAAAAACATACGATTACTAAGATTACAAAAATAGTATCTGGGTCAACACCAGAAACACTTAAAGAATTAAGCACATTATATGGTTCCATAATCGAAGCTGGAATATATGAAGCACCAACTATCAAGACTGCAGAAGCAGCCAAGGTCATTGAGAATACGCAAAGAGATATCAATATTGCCTTTGTCAATGAGCTATCCATTATTTTCAGTAAAATGGGAATAGATACAAAAGAAGTACTCAAAGCTGCGGGGACAAAATGGAATTTCTTAAACTTTTTTCCTGGGCTGGTAGGCGGTCATTGTATTAGTGTAGACCCGTATTATTTGGCTTATAAATCCCAAGAATTGGGCTATAGGCCAGAAATGATTTTAGCTGGGCGAAGGATTAATGATTCCATGTCGACTTTCATCGTTAGCCAAATAGTGAAGCAATTATTGAAACAGAATAAAAACATCCAAAATTCAACTGCGCTTATTTTGGGGGCAACCTTTAAAGAAAATTGTCTCGACATGAGGAACTCTAAAGTTATTGATGTATGTCAAGAATTTAATGAATTTGGATTCCGAGTTGATGTTTATGATCCTGAGGCCAATTCTGAAGTTTTTTTAAAAGAATATGGTTTTGAAAAACTAAAAGCACTCTCGAGTAAAAAGTATGATGTGGTTGTTTTGGCTGTATCCCATGATTGTTTTAAGTTCATAAATCCTAAGGATTTCATCGTAAATGAAGGTGTTGTTTTTGATGTAAAAGGATTTTATGAAGACCCTGATTTCCTTTATCTATAGTGCCTTCTAATATCATTTAAATTAATATATCAAGAAATCAATAATCACAACTGCCAAATGCAAAACAAATATATTTTTCATATTATTTCTAGCCTTGCAAATGGTGGTGCCGAAAATGTTCTTGCTCGTGTTGTAGAAGAATTTAAGAAGAAGGATTTAGAACAAATTGTAATTACACTAAATGGTTCAACAAACGATTTTCATTATAAAAAAGTCATTTCATTTTGTGAAGTAGTTGATTTCAAAACTGAGCCAAACAGAATTGATGGACTTTTTCAGCTCCATGCTAATGCAACAGTTTTAGCTTGGATGTACAAAGCAATATATTATTCACACATATGGAAAATAAAAAACAGTACTTCCCAAACAATAATTTGGAACATTCGCCACTCAAATTTTGGACCTAAACAAATATACCAAAAAGGCATGCTCACTCTTTTTGGTTTGGCTTCGCTTATTCTGAAACCTATGGTTATATATTGTTCATACAAGTCAAAAGAGGTTCACGAAAAAGCATTTTTTAGTAAAAAAAGGTCATCGGTGATTGTCAATAGATTAGCAAAAGTAATTGTCAAAACAAAAAAAATTAAAAATAAGAAGCATGTACCTTTCTTACTTTTTGTTGGTAGATTCGATCCTCAAAAAGGGCCAAAACATCTTAGAGATATTGTAAGTAAATTTTTTAATCAAGAAGATACTATTGAATTATGGATTGCAGGAAATGGTTGGGATATCAATTATTTTCCTGAGGAAATTCAGTCTAGAGTTAAATTACTAGGAAATATAAAAGACATTTATTATTTGTATATTAATGCTAAAGGACTTTTGTTTACGTCAATATTTGGTGAGGGTTATCCTAATGTTTTAGTTGAAGCAGCAAGCGTTGGATTACCAATCGTTGGTTTTGAAGCAGGAGATTCTAGATTAATCTTAGAAGACTTTCGTTTTGGTTATCCTGTAAATACTCATTCTGAATTTTTAGATAAATTAAACTATATACTTTACAACCCTATTACCGAAGAACAAAAAAAAGAGGAAACTTTGCGCCAACAAAAGCTGCTTGATTTTAATATAACAGTTCAAGAGTATCTTTACTTTTTAACTAAGGCTTCTTAAGAATCTTTAAAGCCAGTTGTATGATTTAAAACGAAAGTCTCAAAATTAATCCAAATACTATTTTTATCTTTATTTCATGCAAAAGCTAATTCGAGTTACCACCGTCCCATTATCTTTGGAGAAACTATTAAACGGGCAATGGGATTTTTTCAGAAAGCACTATGATATAACTGCTGTTTCATCGGATAAGGAGCGACTTGAAAAGTTTGGGTCAGATTTTAAAATCAAAACATTTCATGTACCTCTAACTAGAAAAATAACGCCTTTTCAGGATCTTAAATCTATATGGATTCTCTATAAATTCTTTAAAAAAGAAGAGCCTAAAATTGTACATAGTTTAACACCCAAAGCAGGATTAATAGCAATGTCAGCTGCCTTTCTTGCCCAAGTACCCATAAGACTTCATGATGTTGTTGGTCTTCCATTAATGGAGAAAACAGGATTTAAATACTATCTTTTATTTTATGTAGAAAAGTTAGTATATGCTCTTTCTCATAGGATTTATCCAAATTCCTTTGGGTTAAAACGTTACATAAGTAATATCAAACTAGCTTCAGACAAAAAGATGAATGTACTAGCTAATGGTTCTTCAAATGGTCTAGATATTTCTACTTTTTCAAAAAAACTTTTCTCAGATAAAAAAAGGAATTCTTTTAAAAAAAAATTAAATATTAATACATCTGATTTTGTTTATTTGTTTGTTGGAAGATTGGTAGGAGATAAAGGAATCAACGAACTCGTTAAAGCATTTGTAATGCTAACTAAAAACGACTTAAAAGTTAAGCTTTTGCTTGTTGGATTTTATGAGTCTGATCTTGACCCTCTTAGATCAGAAACTATTAAAAAAATACAACAAATAGGTCAAATAATAACAGTTGGTTATAAGGAAGATATACGCCCTTATTTAGCCATTTCTTCATGTTTTGTTTTTCCGAGTTATAGAGAAGGTTTTCCAAATGTTATTCTCGAGGCAGCTTCAATGGAGCTTCCTTGTATTGTTACAGATATTAATGGTTCCAATGAAATAATTGAAGACAGATTTAATGGAATTATTGTACCAAAAAAAGACACAACCGCACTTCGAGACGCTATGCTAGAAATCAAAGAGAATGAAGCTCTAATGAAACTATGTATAAAAAATAGCAGGAGCAGTGTGTCAGAAAAATTCGGAAAAGAATCATTTTATAATTCACTCCTCTCAGAGTACAAAAGTTTAGAGTTTGATCTATAGCGTTTTAATAAATATATTTTTAATTCAAACCGGGAAAGAGTAACTTTGAATGACACAAAACCTATTTATTTAAAATCATAAATTAAAGAAACTCACAAGCTAATTATAGCTGAACTTAAAAAAAGATTCTTGAAATCTATTATTAGATAAATATAAAACCTTGGAAAGTGATTTATAAAAAACTCATAAAACCAGTATTAGATTTTTGCTTTGCCTTTTTAATTATGAGCATTACATTACCCTTACTATTAATTTTGATTTTTCTTTTATTTCTTCAAAACAGGGACACTTTATTTTTTAATCAAGTCCGCCCGGGTTTAAAAGAAAAACTTTTTACGATTCATAAATTAAAGACTATGCGAGATTCTCGGGATACTTCTGGTGATTTGTTACCCGATAAGCAGCGAACTACTCCCATTGGCAGCATCATCAGAAAACTATCCTTAGACGAACTCCCACAACTTTGGAATATACTCAAAGGAGACATGAGTTTTGTCGGACCACGACCCCTATTGCCAGAATACTTACCTTTATATAGTAAAGAACAAGAAAAACGACACGAGGTTAAACCGGGCATTACGGGTTGGGCTCAAGTTAACGGAAGAAACACAATCAGTTGGAAACAAAAATTCGATTACGACCTCTGGTACATACAGCATCAAAGTTTTATCTTGGATATTAAAATATTAGGTATGACCCTAACTAAGGTTTTTAAAACGAAAGATATAAATGCCACTGGTCTAATCACAATGGAACCATTTAATGGAAACAACTAAATTTATTCTTATTGGTGGTGGAGGTCATGCACGAGTTGTGTTGAGCATTATTGAAGCACAAGAAACTTCTATACTAGAAGGCGTTTTTGACTCTAACCCCAAGATTGAAGCTTTGGATGGAGTAGAAAATTTTCAAAATTACAACCCCGACCTATTTCCAAATGCTCTAGCTTTCATAGCAATTGGAGACAATAGAATCCGAAAACAATTGGCTCAAATAATACAACATGCCTTTGGAGTTCTTATCCATCCCACTGCAAGTATAGATCGTCTCAGTTTAGCTGGCGAAGGATCAGTTGTTATGCACCATGCTGTAATCCAAAGAGGAACACAGATTGGGAAACATGGAATCATCAATACTGCATGCAGTGTCGATCACGATTGTATTTTAGGAGACTTTGTTCATATAGCTCCCAATGCTACTCTATGTGGGGGAGTCCAAATAGGGGACGAAACCTTCATTGGAGCTGGAGTTATTGTTTTACCCGAAATCAAAATAGGAAAACGAGTAACTGTAGGTGCAGGAACAGTAGTGACTAAAAATATTCCAGATGGAGCAACTGTAGTTGGAAATCCTGGAAAAATAATCAAATCACATGGGGCAATCTAAAATATGGCTTTCCTCTCCCCATATGGGAACTGAGGAGTTGAAAAACGTACAAGAAGCTTTTGCAACGAATTGGGTTGCCCCTGTAGGTCCTTTTATCGATCAATTTGAACGTGATTTATCGGACTACACTGGAGTAAAACATACAGCTGTGGTTCAGTCTGGAACCGCTGCAATTCATTTAGCGCTTTGCTTGTTGGATGTAGCGAAAGATGATATCGTGCTTTGTCAATCGTTTACCTTTATCGGTTCGTCAAATCCG
>Ga0307998_1001408_pt1 | contig 12910 bp, 12 predicted proteins | sample Davwhametageno37_FD_203147 | JGI IMG/M metagenome (GOLD analysis project Ga0307998, IMG submission 203147) | Marine microbial communities from Davis Island wharf, Antarctic Ocean - #37 | ecosystem: Environmental > Aquatic > Marine > Unclassified | place: Antarctic Ocean: Davis Island wharf...
CGGCTTCGGTCAGCGCGATGCGGCCCGCGGCTCCTGCCCGGCTCATCGTCTCGAAGTTCATCATGGTGCTCCAGGAGCCGCCCGTGATCTGCGCGCCCAGCACCGGATCGTTGTACTTCGGATCGTTGGAGGCGAGCTGAACCCGCATGTCTTTCCAGCTCGAACCGAGTTCTTCGGCCACAAGCTGCGCCATGGTCGAGGCGATGTGCTGACCCATGTCGGCCTTGCCGCAGGTCACGGTCACCAGACCGTCAGTCCCGATCGAGTACCACACGCTCGGATCGAAACTTCCGGGCGCGGCCAGCGCGCTGCTGCCAGGAATGGATGAGAAGCCGAGCGCGAGGCCCGCGGCCGAAGCGCCGACCACGAACGAGCGGCGGCTGAGATCTGTCGATGATGAATCGATCTTGAGATGCTTATTCATGTTGCCCTCCGATCGCTCGGCGCGTTCGACGCGGTGCGCATGTCGGCGGCAGCCCGCATGATCGCCTTTTGAATCCGCGAGTAGGTCATGCAGCGGCACAAATTGCCGTCCATATGCGCGACCACTTCGTCCTTGGTGGGGTTGGTGTTCTTCGACAGCAGCGAGGCTGCCTGCATGATCTGGCCGGACTGGCAGTAGCCGCATTGCGGCACCTGCTCGAGAATCCAGGCTTTCTGCAACGGATGATCGCCCTTGGCGCTCAATCCTTCGATGGTAGTGATTTTCTTGCCGGCGACGTCGCTGAGCGCGGTCTGGCAGGAGCGGACGGCTTCGCCGTTGACGTGAACTGTGCAGGCGCCACACAGGCCGGCGCCACACCCGAATTTTGTACCGGTCATCTGCAACTGTTCGCGAATGACCCAGAGTAGCGGCGTATCGTTCGCCGCGTCGACGGACATATTCCGTCCGTTAATGCTGAGAGTGGGCATCCTTTTTGTTTCCCCGCCGGCGCACGACATCGCTGACGGCGATGACTCACATCGAGGTCGTTCGCCCGCCACGCACCGGTCGGTAGCGAGCCGACGGAGCATGAGCGGGTTTTTGATCGCTGGCAACGAAATTAGAATCGATCAAAACAAAATGAGGCGCATGGCTGCTTTGTTGTGCAGCGCGACATTCGATTCGATTTATAAAGTCATGACGAACTGACCGATGAGGTGCGCTGCGGAATCGTCATCGCGGCAATGCCGGCAACCACGCATACCAGCCCGATCCAGACCGTCGGCGACAGCGTTTCGCCCAGAAACACCACGCCCAGCGCAACCCCGATCGGCACGCGCAGATAGGCCTGTGCGGTTGCACCAACCGAACCCAGCGACTGGATCAGTTTGAAATAAATCACGAAGGCAATCGCGGTCGAGAACACCGCGAGCGCCAGCAATGCCGCGATGGAATTGGCCGACGGCGTCAGCGTCCAGGGCTGATCGACGATCAGACTGAGCGGCACAAGCACAACCGCGCCGCAGATCAACGACCCGGCCGCTGGCACCATCGGATCGAGTCCATTGAAGTTGCGTCCGAACAACGCCGCCGCGCCGTACATCACGGTGGCGAGAACCAGCGCCAGTTGCGCGACGACGTCTGTGCCAAGCCCATTGAGCGCATTGACGCCGACAACGAGACAAATGCCGGCAAGCCCCGCCGCGACGCCCAGCGACTGGCGCAGCGTCGGACGCTCGTGACGGGCGAACAGCAGCGCCAGCAGGAAGGCGAAGATCGGCGCGTTGGAGCCGAGGATGGTCGCCAGCCCCGCATCGACATGGCGCTCCGCCCACGCGATCAGCGTGAAGGGGACGGCGCTGTTGAGGCAGGCCTGAATCATGAACCGGCGCCAGACGACAGGATCCCGCGGCATCGCAATGCCGCGGAGATTCATGATCGCCAGCAGGATGATCCCCGCGATCAGCGTGCGCGCGGCAATCAGCGTCACCGGCGGAATGGTCGCGACGCCGATCTTGATCAGCGTGAAGGCCGCGCCCCACAGCGTCGCCAGTGCCAGCAACAACACAAGATTGATCGCGGTGCGCGGCTGCGGCGTCTCGATTGCCAGTGTCATGACTTCACCTCGCCCCGCTTGCGGGGAGAGGTCGGATCGCCATAAGCGCGTTTACGCGCGTCTGCGACGTGCTATGGCGATCCGGGTGAGGGGCATCTTCATCTCGCATTACTGTCAATCGCCCCTCACCCCAACCCTCTCCCCGTAAACGGGGAGAGGGAGTGCATTCCGCCTCTGTTCGACACTGTCACGTTTCAAACTTTCATTGCTTCGACGCGGATCGAAGTTTATCCGCCGCGCAGCAGGTTGCCGTATTGCTCCGGCACCTCGATCTCGAAGCCGAGGATCGCTGCCGACAGCGCCTTGCCGTAGTTGTCAAGGCTGAGGCTGCGCGACACGCCGCCGCCGAGCGCGCCTTCCGCCACGAAATTCAGCGCTGCCAGATTGTCGGCCTCATGGCGCGTCACCTCGCCCTTGATCGCGCCGCGATAGAACGCCTTGAAGCGCGCAGCGGTGAGCTGCTGTTTCAGCAGGGGATAGAATTCGCCGCGATAGGCGATCACCGCGATGTTCGAGGTGTTGCCCTTGTCGCCGGAGCGGACATGCGCCACGCGTTCGAGTTTGATCAGCATGTGTCAGCTCTCATACCAGGTGACGACCGGCGGCACTGCCTCGCGCGGCACCAATGTCGACCACACGCCGATAATCTCGCGGGTGCGGTCCTGATGCGGCACGCGCTTGCCGGTCATGGCCACACCGGACACCGCCATGCCGTCGATCTCGCGGCCGACCTTCATGGCCTCCTCGCGCGTTCTGGTGCGGGTCGCGACGCGCACGGCCACTTCATAAGGCTCCGGCGCATCGGAAGGCGTGGCCTCGCCGTGGATCGCGTTGAGGCCGAGAAAATCGATCCGCAGATCGTCGGCTTTCAGACCGACAATCCGAAAACGCTCCTCCAGAATCTTTTTCGCAAGCTGCGCGCGACGCAGCGCGCCCGGGCCGGCATAGAAGAACATGTCCTCGCCGATGAAGCCTTCCATGCAGCCCATGGAAACTTTCAGCGTCGGCGTGCGCGGCTTGCCGCCGATATTGCTGACCCGCATGCGGTCCGGCCCTACTTCTTCCAACAGCGCGGTGGTGAAATCGACCACCACGTCCGGCGTGATGTAATTCGCGGGATCGTGCACCTCGTAGAGCATCTGCTCCTTCACGGTCATGGCGTTGATCGCGCCGCCGCTGCCCGCAACTTTCGCAATGACCGCACTGCCGTCGCTCTCGACCTCGGCAATGGGAAAGGCCAGATCCCACGGATCTGGCACGTCCTTGAAGCCGGGATCGGCGAAATAGCCGCCGGTGACCTGCGCCCCGCATTCCAAGAGATGACCGAGACCGCTGCCCGCGCCAAGCCTGGCATAGTCGTCCACGCGCCAGCCGAATGCGTGCATCATCGGCGCGAGAAACAGCGACGGATCAGCAACGCGGCCGGTGATGACAATGTCCGCGCCCTGACGCAGGGCTTCGACGATGGGCTCCGCGCCGAGATAGGCTTCGGCCGAAATGATCTCGGATGCAATGGAGGCGACCGGCGCGCCGTTTTCCAGAATGGTGCCGCCGAGCTTTGCGATGCGATCGGTGATGAGGCTGCCGGAGACAGCGGCAACCTTCTTGCCCTTACCTTTTCCTTTGGCGCCATGCTCGCGCAGCAGTTCGACGATGCGCTGCGCCGCGCCGTCGGGATTGATCCAGCCCTGATTGCTGATGATCCTGGTGCCGCGCTTCAGACATCCCGGCAGCACGGCTTTCATGCGGTCATCGAGATAGGTGTCGTATCCCGGAAACGACGGATCGCGCCGCTTGCGCACCTGCGCCGCCGACACGGTGGCTTCCGCCATGGTCTCGAAGCAGAGATAATCCAGATCGCCCCGCTCGGCGTTGAGTTTCGCCGGCTCGATGCGGTCACCCCACCACGCCGATCCCGCACCTATCCGCAAACTCGACAAAAAGTTGATCCTCCCAGATCGGCTTTCAGCTTGCCTTGAACGGCAAATCCAACAAGTATTTGTCCATGAAATTCGTGTGGTCGTTCACAAGTCCGCATCGTTCCAAACGCAAGCCGCGTATGCGGACTTGCGAACCAAAACCACACGAGAATAATAATTTGCTAGTGTCCTTTCGAATCCGAAGTTCGCTCCAGAATACGCTGCGAAGCAAGGCGAACTTCGGATTCGGGACACTAGTTGTCTTCACAGCACTTGTCGCCCTCACCATTGCGCATACCCCTGTGCACGCAGGGCAGTTGCCGCCCTCGCCGTTTACGACAACGCTCTCCAACCATACGCCGCTGGTGTTCGGCATGAGCGCGGATGATGCGGCCAACGCGCTCGGACAACCGCTGAGCTATGTGAGCGGGCGGCCGGGCAATGAAATCTATCTCGTGATCCGCAATGTCGGCGGCAGCCGATGGTCGTTCCGCGACGATCCGCTCTATCTGCAATTCCGCGGCGGCCGCCTCACCGGCTGGAAGGCCGACTGGAGCCGCAACTGGATGTGGCAGTAAGCAAATTCGCTGAAGCCCCTGAGTTCATCGTCACGGCCCGGCCCGTTGAATTTCAGAACCACCGCTCGGCGACAGCAATGGTGTCGCCGGGCTTGAGGAACGTGCCGGGCGGCACGACGGTCTGCGCGGCACCGCCCTCGTTCACCCGGGTCAGCTTGATGGCCTTGCGCTCCGCGCGCGGGGTGAAGCCGCCGGCGATGGCCACCGCGCTCTCCACCGTCATGTTGGGCACGAACGGATATTGGCCGGGCGCGGCCACTTCGCCGAGAATGAAGAACGGACGATAGGTCTCGACTTCCGCCGCCACATACGGCTCGCGCAGATAGCCCTTTTTCAGTCGCGCGGTGATGGCGGCGGCAAGCTCGGCCGGCGTCAGGCCGCGCGCTGGCACCGCGCCGATCAGAGGCATGGTGATCGCCCCGCTCGCGCCGACCGCATAGGTGTTGGTGAGGCCTTCCTGGCCGAACACCACGACGCGCAGCCGGTCTCCGGAATCGAGCCGATAAGGCTCATCGACCGGGGCATAGCTGGTGACAGTCGCAGACGTCTGCATGCAGCCCGACAATGCGAGCGCAGTGACAACGACAGCGATCAGCGACAACCGCGACGCACGCATGAAACGCTCCGGGCCTGTCCTCACATGAGAGACAGGCCCGGTTTGCGGCATTTATGGTTAACAAAGGGTAAGCGGGAGAGGAGAGCCGCTTTTTGACGCGAAACTTTCAACTCGTCATGCCCGGCCTTGTGCCGGGCATCCACGTCTTTTCTGATGCAGCTCGTTAAGACGTGGATGGCCGGCACGAGCCCGGCCATGACAAACTTAGTCATCGATCTGTTTAAGCGCCCACGCCGACGCCGATCGGGCACGACACGCCGGTGCCGCCAAGGCCGCAATAGCCGGCGGGATTCTTCGCCAGATACTGCTGGTGATAATCCTCGGCGAAATAGAACGGCCCGGCCGGCACGATCTCGGTGGTGATCGAACCGTAACGCTTGGCATTGAGGGCCTTGTTGTAGGCGTCCTTCGAGGCCAGCGCGGCCTCCATTTGCGCGTCGCTCAACGTGTAGATCGCCGAGCGGTACTGCGTGCCGATGTCGTTGCCCTGACGCATGCCCTGGGTTGGGTCATGACTTTCCCAGAACGTCTTCAGCAACGCGTCGTAGGACACCTTCTTTGGATCGAACACCACCAGCACCGCTTCGGTGTGGCCGGTGCGGCCCGAGCAGGTCTCTTCATAGGTCGGGTTCGGCGTCGATCCGCCGGCATAGCCAACCGCAGTGACATAGACGCCGTCCATTTCCCAGAACTTGCGCTCGGCGCCCCAGAAACAGCCGAGACCGAAGATCGCGGTCTCAAGGCCCGCGGGATAAGGGCCCTTCAGCGCATGGCCGTTGACGAAATGAGTTCGTGCGGTGGGCAACTCGGTGGCGCGGCCCGGCAGGGCTTCCGCGGCGCTCGGCACTTCAAGGGATTTGCGGGAGAAGAACATGGCTTGCTCCTTAAGGGTTCGCGTCTCACTCTATATGTGTCTGTATATGTGTCTGTACGCAGCAAGTGTCAGGGCGTTACGCGCGGCTCACCCATCATATGTGCGGCATCGCCCCTTGAAATTTGGGCAAGATCATTTGGTCCAGGCGCATGATCTTTTCGGAAAACCGGTTCCCACTTTTTCCGGATCGTGCGCTTCAATTCCGCGAATAGCCGATCAGCGGCTTGCTGGGCCGGAACACCAGCATCAGCAGAATGCCCAGAATGCCCAACACAGCCCAGGCCGGCTGGTTGAGCAGAAGCTTCATCACGCTGTTCCAGAGCAGCGGCGAGACCCCCTCGACCATGGCCTGAAACGACTGCTGGCTGGCCTGATTGATGTCATTCCACAGCTCGCCCAGGCGCGTGATCCGCAGCGTCTGGTCGGCGATGGTCCGGGCTCCGTCGTAAACCAGCGACAGGAAACCGATAACCAGCAGAAACAGCCCGATCAGACGAAAAAACCCACGGATCATCGTTCACCCTCTATATTTCAATCACTTCGCCAGTCCCGGCCGGACCCCAAACCTGCCCCAAAGGCCCCAAAAGAGGCCCGGAAATCGTTGACGGTACAGGCCGGTGTCCCTATAAGAACCCCGACTGGCGGCGGGCGCAATCCTGCCGCCGATGTTCTTTAAGAGCATGTTCCGTTCAACATGTCCTTAGCGAAGAACATTTCAGAGAACATCATTTTCACCCAGCATCGGCCGAACGGTCGATATCGATCAGACTGGCGGCTCAAGACGACAGCCGTAGCTGACGGACCGAGAGAAACCGAGAGACCATGGCCAATACGACCTCTGCCAAAAAAGCGACGCGCAAGATTGCCCGCCGTACCCTGATCAACAAATCGCGCCGCACCCAGATGCGCGGTTCGGTTCGCAGCGTCGAAGAAGCGATCAAGAACGGCGACCGCGTCGCCGCGCTCGAAGCGATGAAGCTGGCCGAGCCGGATCTGATGCAGGCCGCGCAGCGCAACATCATTCACAAGAACAACGCGAGCCGGAAGGTGTCGCGCCTCACGCATCAGATCGCGAAGCTCGCCAAGTAACTGTCGCAAAGCAACTGTTCGGGTCACCGTTCAAGTTGTCCGCGCAAGCTTCCGCTCATCGAGCGAGCCGATCCTGAAATATCCGACCGACAAAAGCCCGGCATCTGCCGGGCTTTTTCTTTTGCAGTTGCGTTGTTGTCGCGTGCTGCTGCACGATCCGATCGGCGGCAGGTAAACACCGCTCAAGACTTGTCGCACGGACGGCGCGCGACATTCGCCGCGCGCGATATTCTGAAATAGCAAGCACCTCGATGCGACCGCACCGAAACTGCGCGCAGGGTTACCCTCTCCCGCCGATCACGAAAATCCACGCATGACGAAGGCCTTATCGGCATAGCGGCGGGCAGCAGTTGGAAAACGCAGTCGCGGCCGGATGAATCATAAATTATTTATGAAGGAAGTTTTGACGACCGGCCGATTTGTGACAGTTGTCCGACTTTTCGAATCTACGCACAGATTCAAAACCTTGCTGTTTTGTCATGACGTACTCGCGGTTTCGCATCGCCCGCAAGTTGCGTTCCGAGCGCGCGATCTGAAATCAATTTCGTTGCGAGCTTCAGCGCCTCGTGTATTTCTTATCTCGTCGCGTCGCCCACGGCTCTTCTGATCAGCGCGGTTTGAGAACCTTGGGCGGGCATGCAAGTCAGTTACGGGTCTGCAAGTTAGCGACGCTTTCCAAGCGATGGTTGGGTTCGAACTCACATGGGCTGTGAGGTCGGCCGGCTGTGTCAAAATTTCTCCGCCGCGGCGCCGGGCCAGTCCGGGTTCCGTGTAACAAAGTGAGAGAAGAACCACAGACGGAAACATCCGGCGCTTTGAGAGTTGAGGTTTGGAGTCAGGGTTGGACGGGCGAGACGAAACGGCGGTTAAAGCCTGAACAGTCAACTGATCGGGCGGCGCGAAAGAATTTGAACAGACTTAAGTGAAGGTAACTTGCCGCGGCTTTCCCGCGGCGGGAGGGGGAATTCTATGTCCATCATTCAGCGTCGGCACAACGACCTTACAGTATTTTTCAGCGATCTGATTTCAGTCTCCGCGTCCGCCGCACCCAGCGGTCCGCCTTTTCAGTCCAGTACCCGCTAACGCCGCACGCGCTTTCTCTCCAAGTCTCAGCAGTGCCCACGGCGACAGCCGCCGAACGGCGGAGCGTCTGCAGACGGAGAAGCGCATGCCGGCGTCGGCAAATTCATTTCGTGGCGATCATGTCGCCGGACCGGAACTCAATCAGAAATCGCAATGCAAATGACCATCTCAGCACAGACCATCTCGGCGGGCATCGAACTGGCGGACATCGAGCGCGACCAGTGGGCGCGCTTCAAGGATCGTCTTCGCACCAACGTCGGCGAGGACTTCTACACGAGCTGGTTCGCGCGCATGGATCTTGAACGCATCCAGGACGAGTGCGTTCACATGACGGTGCCGACCAAGTTCCTCAAGAGCTGGATTCAAACCCACTATACCGACCGGGTTCTGGCCTGCTGGCAGGCGGAAGCGCCCAGCGTCCGGCGCGTCGAACTGACGGTGCGGACCGCGATGCGTTGCGCAGCGCCCGTGAAGGACGCCAAGGCGCCGCAAGACCAGCGCCGGCCGGAATTCGGCAACAACACCAGCCGTCCTGCAAGCGAACTGCGCGCCGTCGCCACCGCGCCGGTCTCGGCCAGCCACGATGCGCTCGGCGGATCGCCGCTCGATCCGCGGCTGACATTTGCAACCTTCGTCATGGGCCGCTCCAACACGCTGGCTCATGCCGCCGCGCGGCAGGTCGCTGAAGGCCGCCGTGGCGACAGCGTGATGTTCAATCCGCTCTACATCCATGCCGGCGTGGGCCTCGGCAAAACCCATCTGCTGCAGGCGGTAACCTGGGCCGGCAATTCCGGCACCGAGCGCAAGGTGCTGTATCTCACCGCAGAGAAATTCATGTACGGCTTCGTCGCCGCGCTGAAATCGCAGACGGCGCTCGCCTTCAAGGAAGCGCTGCGCGGCATCGACGTGCTGGTGATCGACGATCTGCAGTTCCTGCAGGGCAAATCGACGCAGTCGGAATTCTGTCACACGCTGAACGCGCTGATCGACGCCGGCCGTCAGGTCGTGATCGCCGCCGATCGGCCGCCGTCGGACCTCGAAAGCCTCGACGATCGGGTGCGCTCGCGCCTCGCCGGCGGCCTCGTGGTCGAGATGGGCTCGCTCGGCGAGGAGTTGCGGCTCGAAATCCTGAAATCGCGCGTCTCCGCCGCGAAGGCGCATCACGCGACCTTCGACGTGCCGATGCCGGTGCTGGAATATCTCGCCAAGACCATTACCCATAACGGCCGCGATCTCGAAGGCGCGATCAACCGTCTCCTTGCGCACAGCAAGCTCAACGCCACCACCGTGACGCTCGAAATGGCCGAGCGTGAAGTGCGCGATCTGGTGCGGCCGATGGAGCCGAAGCGGGTCAAGATCGAAGACATCCAGCGCGTGGTGGCCCGGCAGTACAATGTCAGCCGCTCCGACCTGCTGTCATCGCGCCGCACCGCCAATGTGGTTCGCCCGCGTCAGGTCGCGATGTATCTGGCCAAGACACTGACGCTGCGCTCTCTGCCCGAGATCGGACGCCGGTTCGGCGGCCGCGACCACACCACGGTTCTGCATGCGGTCCGCAAGATCGAGGCGCTGGTGGCCAAGGATGTGTCGCTGTCCGACGAGGTCGATCTCCTGAAGCGCCAGCTTCAGGAGTAAGCAAGTCCGGCCCGTCCGGAAATGACTTGAGATAACAAAGGGGGAAAGCCGTCTTCTGACGGCTCCTACCCTTGCGCTTCGCGCCCAACCGCGTCACCTTACGGTCCCCCGTGGACCCCGGCGAAACCTCCGTTTTGCCGGTCCGCGGGTTTCAGTCGCCGCGGTGTGCTGTCCAGTCACCCGGCACCTCCAATAACGATGTGGACTGGTCCGGCGTCTCCGGACTTGCTCCGGGACTTTAAAGTCCAGACTTGGGATCGGGCGGAATTGTCATGAAGGTTACCGTCGAACGGGCGCAACTCCTGAAATCGCTGAGTCACGTGCATCGCGTGGTGGAACGCCGCAACACGATTCCGATATTGGGCAATGTGCTGATCCGCGCCGAGAAGTCGCGCCTCAGCCTGAAGGCCACCGATCTCGATCTCGAAGTCACCGAAACGCTGGCGGCCGAAACCGGCACCGGCGGCTCCACCACCGTTCCGGCGCACATGTTCTATGACATCGTGCGCAAGCTGCCGGACGGCTCGCAGATCGTGCTGGAAGGCGACGGTGACCGCTCGGTGCTCGCGATCCGCGCCGGGCGCTCGCGCTTCACGCTGCAGACGCTGCCGGAAAGCGACTTTCCCGATCTCGCCGCCGGCGACATGACCCATTCGTTCACGCTGGCCGCTGCCGACATGAAGCGGCTGATCGACCGCACCCAGTTTGCAATCTCGACCGAAGAGACGCGCTACTATCTCAACGGCATCTATCTGCACAGTGCCGGCAGCGCCAAGGACGCGACGTTGCGCGCGGTGGCGACCGACGGCCATCGCCTCGCGCAGGTCGACCTGCCGCTGCCGAAGAGCGCGGCGGGCATGCCCGGCGTCATCGTGCCGCGCAAAACCGTCGGCGAAGTGCAGCGCCTGATCGAGGACAACGAGGCGGAAATCAAGATCGAACTGTCGCAGGGCAAGATCCGCTTCACCATCGGCGATGTGGTGCTGACCTCAAAGCTGATCGACGGCACATTCCCGGACTACGGCCGCGTCATTCCGCAGAACAACGACAAGGAACTGATCGTCGACAAGAAGGATTTCGAGGCCGCTGTGGACCGCGTCTCGACGATTTCCAGCGAGCGCGGCCGCGCCGTGAAACTGGCGCTCTCCGCTGGCAAGCTGGTGCTGTCGGTGACCAATCCGGATTCGGGCAGCGCGACGGAAGAACTCGAAGTCGAGTATGCCTCCGACCCGCTCGATATCGGCTTCAACTCGCGCTACCTGCTCGACATCGCGGCGCAGATCGAAGGCGAGGTCGCAGTGTTGCGCCTGGCCGATCCCGGCTCGCCGACGCTGGTGCAGGACAAGGATTCCAAGGGCGCGCTCTACGTCCTGATGCCGATGCGGGTGTGAGGGCTCTTTCTGTTCACTCACACGCTGACTAGATTGCGTCATGGCCGGGCTTGTCCCGGCCATCCACGTCTTTGGGGATGGTTCTGGAAGGCGTGGATGCCCGGCATGAAGCCGGGCATGACGACAGAGTAGTTGCCGATGACCGTCTCCCGCATCCTGCGCCTCAGCCTGACGCATTTCCGCAACTACCGCGCGGCGAGCGTGGAGACGCGCGCCGATGTAGTGGTGCTGGTCGGCCCCAACGGAGCCGGAAAAACAAACTGTCTCGAAGCGATTTCGTTTCTGTCGCCCGGGCGCGGGCTGCGCCGTGCCACCCTCGACGACGTGGCCGACATTCAGGGCGACGGTTCCTGGGCAGTCTCAGCCGAGGTCGAAGGCGAATTCGGCCTCGCCACGCTGGGCACCGGCATCGACCCGCCAGCGACTGAGGGCGCCTCATCGCCCCGCCGTGTCCGCATCGACCGCGAACCGGTCACCTCTGCCGCGGCTTTCGGCGATCATCTGCGCATGGTGTGGCTGACGCCGGCGATGGACGGTCTGTTCATGGGCGCAGCATCCGAGCGGCGGCGATTTTTCGATCGGCTGGTGCTTGCCATCGACAGCGAGCATTCGAGCCGCGTGTCGGCGCTGGATCGCTCGCTGCGTTCGCGCAACCGACTGCTGGAAGACCGCAACTTCGATGCGCACTGGTGCGATGCCATCGAGCGCGAGACCGCGGAACTTGCAGTGGCCGTGGCCGCACAACGCGGCCAGACCCTGCAAAGGCTCTCCGCGATGCTCGCTGCGCGCGGCAGCAAATCGATGTTTCCGTCGGCGCTGATCGCACTCGACGGCTGGATGGAAAACGCGTTGCTCAACGAGACAGCCACCGCCGTCGAGGATCGTTACCGCGAGATGCTGCGGGACAGCCGCGCGAAAGATGCCGCTGCGGGACGCACGCTGAACGGCCCGCACCTGACCGACCTGATGGTGATTTACGCGCCGAAGAACATGCCGGCGCGCGATGCCTCCACCGGCGAGCAGAAGGCGCTGCTGATCGGCCTCGTGCTGGCCCATGCCAACCTTGTCGCCGAGATGACCGGCATCACGCCGTTACTCTTGCTCGATGAAATCGTCGCCCATCTTGATCCCAACCGCCGCGCGGCGTTGTTCGACGAACTCGCGACGCTTGGCGCACAGGTCTGGATGACCGGCGCGGATCCGGTGGCGTTCACCGACATCGGCGCGCGCGCGGATGTTTTCAACGTCGAGGCGGGCCAGGTTTCGCGGCGCGCGCAATCTTAACCTCTCCCTGCACGCGGGGAGAGGGAGCAGATCGCGCCTCGAAACACTGTCTCGGTCACGCCGAATCACGCTTTTCCACAGCCCCGAAAATGCCGTTTCGGAGCCTTGAAAAACAGCCGGAAAATCCCATATTTTCAATGGCTTGATAAACGCTACTTTGTCCTAGGCGCTTACCGGTTTTCATGGCACAAATTGACATTCAAGGGCGCATTTTCTGCGACCTGATTCGATCCATCTTTGAAGGCAACTCATGACCGAACCAGCCCGGCAAACCAGCGCCGAACCTGTCGCCAATCCGGGTGCGGAATACGGTGCTGAATCGATCAGGGTGCTGAAGGGTCTGGACGCCGTCCGCAAGCGTCCCGGCATGTATATCGGCGACACCGATGACGGCTCCGGCCT
>Ga0307998_1001409_pt1 | contig 12906 bp, 11 predicted proteins | sample Davwhametageno37_FD_203147 | JGI IMG/M metagenome (GOLD analysis project Ga0307998, IMG submission 203147) | Marine microbial communities from Davis Island wharf, Antarctic Ocean - #37 | ecosystem: Environmental > Aquatic > Marine > Unclassified | place: Antarctic Ocean: Davis Island wharf...
TGCAGGCAGCCAATCTGGCCGTCAAATGCGACTACGATCTAAAGGCATGCCTGCCATACGGGGCGGTGCTTTGGGCGATATGTTCATCGAACTACAAGTTGAAACACCAGTAAACCTGACTGCTCGGCAAAAAGAGCTGTTGAGGGAGTTTGAGGATCTTTCAACAAACAACAGCCCAGAGAGCCTGGGCTTTTTTAATAAAGTCAAAGGGTTTTGGGATGGTATGAAGAGCCGTGATTAAAGATGCTGGTCTGCGTTAAATCATGCTGTCGCCTATAAATTGGTTCTAAACCTGATCAATAAAAACTCATCGGCATTGGTTTATTAAAACACAGGATCAATTGGTCCTAAGGGGCCACCAACTGTAATCTCAACAAGACGAGCTGCAGCAAGCAGTGCGGCTTCTCCCCGCGGCTTTCCAATTAGCTGCAGCCCTACCGGTAAACCCCGTGGGCCCAACCCGACAGGCACAGAGATTGCCGGTAGACCAGTGACTGTAGCCAAAAACGCGAAGCGCAGCCAATCCATGTAACCCAAAAGCTCTACACCACCAACATTACGCACCCATTCCTCTGACGTTGAATGCGGCATACAGCCTACAGTAGGGCAAGCAAGCACATCAAAGCTCTCAAAAAGCTGGAGCATACTATTGAAAATTTGAGAACGGTTCAGGTTGGCATCTACAATATTATCAATAGTCAACGCCTGTCCAAAGGCTGTATTTTGCGCCAGGGTTGGTTTGAAGTGCCGCTGAATTTCCTGTGGCAAACGCCGTGCGGCACTGGCCCACATGAGCCCCCTCAAGCTGTGGTAGGTATGCTCCAAAGTTGAAAGATCTACGCAAGCCTCATCCACATTAGCCCCATTTTTTTGCAACTGTATCAAAACAGCCTGCAAGTGAGTGTCCATTTCTTTATCTACTTGACCAAAGCCACCTAAGTCAGGCGCAAAAGCAATGTTTACCCTGCCATCTGCACTAAGTACGGCCTCTTGATACGACGTGCTTGCGCCAGGGTATGAAATAGGAATTCTAGGGTCAAAGCCCGACATTGCATCCAAAAATAGTGCACAATCAGTAACCGATCTAGCCATTGGACCCTGTACACTTTCAATCATAAACGCATTATCCTTGCCAGAACCACCTGCAATTCCTGGGCTGGGGCGCAGTCCAACAATACCACAATAAGCTGCTGGCGTGCGCAAACTACCACCATGGTCCGAGCCATGACTAAGCCAAATCTCACCTGCGGCGAGAGACGCCGCAGCACCACCTGATGAACCACCAGGGTTTAAATTGGTATTCCAAGGATTCAGTGTTGGACCAAAAACATCGTTAAACGTGTTGCCACCAGCGCCAAATTCTGGCGTGTTGGTTTTGCCTAAAACGACACCACCACGCGCCTCCAAACGCTCAACAAGTGGGTCACTCTCCTCTGGAATAAAGTCAACGAACCCTTTCGTGCCGAATGTTGTGCGCACTCCAGCCACAGTATTCAAGTCTTTGATCGAAATCGGCAAACCCGCTAACCAACCAGCGTGGCCATTTTCGTCAAGATTTAAGGTCGCCCCCAACGCGCGCACCTTACAAAGTGTTGGGGTGGCGTTGATAAGTGGACCTGTTTTGGCAATACGCAGCGTCGCTGCATCTATAAGTTCTGCAGTGGAAACATCCCCTGCCTTCAGCATCGAAACGACTGTATGCGCTTCAAGCCTGCATAATTCAGGCCCTGAAAAATTTGGTTTGGCGTTCATGTTGCTCACCTATGGATCTATAGATCCATCACTGCCTTATGTCTCCTAGACGGTCAAGTAATCCCAGTCGCTGCCACTTGTCCAATACCTTGGGCGATACGTTGATTGTTAGGCACTTAAAAAATCTACTGCATTTTTTGACTTAAGAATACCTCTTCGCTGAGGTGCTTGAGAAACTCCATGCCCTTCAACTTGTCCATGACTGGGCCCTTAATCTCAGACAGGTGAGGCTGAACACCCATGCCACAAAGCCTGTCGTTGATGGCCCCCAATGATCCCAGGGCGCTCATATTAATTGCATTAATAGCTGAGCACATTAAAATAACATGTCGTAATTAAGTTTGCCGACTAACATTCTCAAAAAGGTGGTTTTCAAGATACCTATCATTAGCAAAATAAAGGCTCTCATCCACCCGAATCACCAGAATGTATAGATGAATGATGACGTCATGTCGCAAGACATTCCTGAAGTGCTCAGAGCTTGGCACTTGACCCACAATAGCAATATGTGGACGAGATGTTTTAAAGTAGACAATTTTTTACACCCTAAAGGGTAAAAAAGTTGCGTGTGTACTGGAGGTTCTCCACCGCCTCTACTGCAGCGACCCTATCGCCTAAGTTTTTGTTTTAACATCAGTTGGGCCCAATTCATCCAACACCTCGATTTCTGCCTCCAGCACCACAATTGGAATACTCTGATCTGATGGTAACAGGTGCCCCACTATAAGTGGCAATATCTGGGGGCTAACGGCATCAGACTGCGGTGGCCGCTTCCACCCAATGGTGTCGATCGCCTGGCAGTTCAGGCAGAGAGGCTCCCAGCTTTGATGAACATCACCACAATTATCGCAAATCCACTGCGGATCACGCTGCGCTGAAATGGCCTGTGTCAAAAGTTGGCGCACCGATTGGTCATCCGCGCCGTCACCACGTTCTATCGCAGCCATAATTGTAAGAGAGCGCATCGTTGGGTCGGATTGAGCAAGACCCCCAAGCGCTAAGCGTGCAGCCTTATATTTACCGACAGCAATATTTAACTCAGACAATAACATTTTGGTTTCCGGGTGGGTCGGTTTAATCTTAGTAATTATCATAAATCTTTTCAAGCGTTCTGCGGGGTTTTCATCAGGCACAATCGCAGCAAGCCCAGCAGCCAGCTCTGGATGTGGTTCGAGCAACCAGGCAGCGCAAAGGGTCCGAGTGGCCAGCTTTATTTTACCCTGCTCAAAATGCCCATGGGCTACCAAAAGAGCTGCTGGAACCAAAGTGGGCGAGAGCCGATTGGCCTCAGCCGCTAGCTTGCGCGATTCTTTGATCTTGCCGGCCGCCCGCAATTCCCGAGCTTGGGAAAGCGCAAACACTCCATTGCGGCGCTTGTGAACATCCCGCGGGAGGGCACCATGTTTCAGCTTGGCGTCTAAAGTTGTCCGAACGCCCTGCCAATCTTCTTCGCCGGCCTGTAGTTTAAGCAAGGAGTCTTGAGTCTCAATGTGCTTTGGCTTTAAAGCAAACGCATGCTCAGCAAGCTTCAAAGCGACACCTGTCTCTCCCGCCTGAAGATTCTGTTGCAACAGGCCATAAACCCCCACAAAGCGCGTTTTAGGGTCTTGTAATAATTTTTTAAATGTGGACTTGGCGATGGCATTATCCCCATCCGCCACAGCTGCTTGTGCTACAATTAAATTGGTCAAATCTGGCCGGTTAAGCAGCCTGTCCGCCTTCTTGGCTTTTGCCATAGCCTCGCGACCATCGCCACTTGCTAAAGCCATGAGGCCACTAGACAAAGCCTCAAAACCTCGGCGTTCACGATTACGATCAAAATACCTAGAGAGGGCCGTTTCATCCCCGTTGATAAAGCGAAGCAAGGCAAAAAACACTCCAATGACCTTTGAGAGAAACCAAAGTATACCAATTAGCACAAGAACCAATATCGCAGCCTGAACCGCACCGAAGGACAACTCAAATCCTGCATACTGAACTGTGACACCCCCCTGCGCCTCCATCAGCATCCCGGTACCAAACGTGATCGCTGTCACCAATACTACGAAACTTAAGATTTTGATCAGGGACCAAAGCATCATATATTCCTCAATTACCTATCAACACGTTAGAAAGCTTTTGCAGTGCGGTTAAAACCCTAAGCCGGCGGCCAGCGGCTTTAGACCAGACTTGTAGCGGAGCCTTGCTAGAATGGGGAAGCCCTGCAACCTCCGACAGCGCAAGTTCAAGATTACCCCGGGCGACTGCCGCCAGCGCGCGGGATAAAATGGCGTCGGCAGAAGCGCCATCTTTAGCTTTTAAAGACCGAACGCCCAGCTGCGTTTTAAGAAAGGCTAAGATTCTGCTTTCGCCCTCTTGTGGCCCATTTTCTTGTCGTGCCAATTTTAGTGCGGCTCGAGCAGCCACTGGAAACTGGCGTTGCAAAACAATCAAGCTCACAACACCCATTGGCGCATTTTTAACAAGACTTAGTGGAACATCAAGGTCAGTCGCGGCAGTCAGGTCGGCCAGAGGATCTTCAAAACCCTCACCACTTTCCACAGCCATCCAAATATTATTAAGCGCACCAGTTGCAAGGCCGTTACTAGACAGCTTTACATTGGTAACTTCAAGCACTTCAGCCATAACTTTGGCTTGCTCAATCTTAGTGGCGGCATAACTGGCCATCCGACCAACTTCAGCGCGCAATTGAGCCAATTCACGTTCATAGGCTGCTATCGCCACTGAAGAAACGCCCTGCGTCAGGGGCAGCTTTTCAAGCACATTGATCCGCTGGGACAAGGCCTTGGCTTGCTCAGCCTGGGCTGCCCAAAGCGCCTTTATATCCACTTTAAGCCGTGCTAACGAGACGTCGACTGCTGCAAGTGTGCCTGATAGGTCCACCGAAATAGGTCGCGCTTTGATGGTCTCTATCTGCGCCGCCTGGATCTCAAGTTTCTCATATAGTTCACTTTGTGCATTCAAAAGCGGCGCCAAAGGATCACTGGAGTCAAAATGCCCAAAAAGAATGGCTGCAAAAAAACCAAGGCCGCCCGCCAGAAGCCCGCCAGAAAGAAACGAAAATAAGCTTGGTATTTGCCAGGCGCCCACAGTTTTTTGCGAGAGGCCAGCAAGAGGCTCAGTCGGCGCAACCGTAGCCTCAACCCCAGGATTACGCGCCGCTTTAACACTGCGTTTCAGGGTTTTTTTTAGGTCGACGGGTTTTTTATTTGCCACAATCTCTGCCTTTTTGCTTTATGCCATAGTCTTAAGACTTATCTATGCAAGTAAAATCTCTCAAGCACCGTTAGCAACCGAGAGTTGGATTATTGCACTGAGCATAGAGTCGGCAGTCGACGCAGGAGAAACAATAACTTTGCCAAACCCGGCGGCCCGGCATGGGTCGGCCACCGCCTCGCTGATAACCACAGAAGTGTGTAGAGACCAATTTAGATCTAATGCACATAAAAGCCGCGCACTTCTGAGGGAAAATATCGGTAGAGTAACCGGAACCGTGCCTCGCAGCAGGTTATAGATTTCAAACCCCAATTCCTGTTCAGTTTGCTGGTAGATAATCAGGTTTTGTACCTTTAAGCGAGTATCCCAAAAATGCACTTCAAAATCCAATGACGTATGCGCCCCTCGCAAATGCAGAAGGGGACCCTTTGGGTCTTGGGCACTCAAAGCATTACAAAGACCCTGCGCCGTTTCAGCCAAATGCTGCGCCATAAGCCCTTGCTTGAATGCCGCACGGGTGGTGGCCTTACCCACACAAAATGTTGGTAGGTTTGAGCCAATCAAATCAGCAGGTAAATGTGCTACCGCATTTGCCGAAGTGATCAAAAGACCCCTCACCGATGTGAAGTTATAAGAGGCCTCAACGCCCTCTATCTTCAGAATTGGATCAATCAATATGTTTTTTGGTAACACGCCAAGCTTTACTAATGTTTCAGAAAAGCTAAGGGCTTGGTCACGAGGCCGTGTGAGCAATATGTAGGACAAGGGGCCACCATAGGATTGAGGATAAACAACAAGGATGTTAAGCTTTAGTGTATATTTACGCAACAGGAGTGGAGCAATGGTCAAGAGCTGCATAACAAACGGGGTGCAGGCATGACTGTGTGCATCCTTGGCGCTGGAGCTTTTGGAACCGCGTTGGCGATTGCTTTATCTGAAACTAACGATATTCGTCTCTGGGGCCGCAATGTGAAGGAAATGACTAAGATTGAGGCTACGCGTAAGAATTTCAAGCTGCCTGGGCCTATTTTGGGGTCCAAGATCAAGGTAACATCCGACGCTCAGACCGCCATTCAGGGCACTGATTTTATCTTGAGCGCGGTCCCCTTGCAATCTACCCTCACCACATTAAAAAGCCTTATCGGATATTTTGAAGGGCGGCCTTTGATTGGGTGTAGCAAGGGTCTGGATTTAACAACTGGGCAAGGTGGCTATTCTATTTTAAAAGCCAGCTACCCCAACGGGCCCATAGGGTTGCTCACAGGTCCAAGCTTTGCGGCTGATATCGCGCGCGGCTTACCAACAGCACTCACCCTTGCCTCGGAAGATAGCCAGGCAGTTAGTAACTGGCAGGCCCAACTCTCAAACGACACACTGCGCCTTTATGTATCACACGATCCCATCGGGGCAGAGCTTGGGGCCGCACTGAAAAATGTAATTGCAATTGCTTGTGGCGCCACAATTGGAGCTGGCTTAGGTGAAAGCGCGCGCGCGGCATTAATTACCCGTGGCCAGGCCGAAATTATGCGGTACGCCATGCAACTTGGTGCTCGCCCCGAAACATTGGCTGGCCTTTCTGGATTTGGTGATTTGTGCCTGACATGTACCTCTGAAAAATCTCGCAACTATCGCTATGGGCAAGCATTGGGCAAAGGCGAATCTTTTGACCCCTCTATTACCGTTGAGGGTAAGGCAACAGCTCTTGCCTTGGCTCCAATTATGCAACGCCTTAATATTGATATGCCAATAACAAAAGCTGTTGCAGGTTTATGTTCTGGAACGGTAACTGTTTCACAAGCCTTAGCTACCCTTATGGCGCGGCCACTCAGAAGGGAATCATAATGCGTATAGCTCTGGTCACTCATGACAAGCTTGGTTATTTACACATTCGCATGGAAAATCGTGAGGCTCATTTAGCCTATATAAAACGAACTGGTGTCGTTGAAATGGCTGGTCCCTTTTTGGATGCTGATGAGAAAATGTGTGGGTCTCTCATTATTTTAGACATAAAAGACATGGCCAGTGCTGAAGCTTGGGCTGAGAACGACCCCTATAATAAAGCTGGGTTATTTGAGAATGTTACTCTAAAAATTTGGGAAAAGGTAATTGGCTAATAACCCATTGGGTTTTGAACCATCGCGCTGTATAAATTATGTTTTAAGCGCAAGAAATTAGAGCGCTGCGGTTTCCCACAGCGCTCGTGTAATAATGTTCAAACACAGTTTCGACCTTTGCCGAATTTTTAGTAGCGATAGTGCTCTGGCTTGAACGGGCCATCAGCGCCCACGCCGATATAATCGGCCTGCTCTTTATTCAACTTGGACAGCTTCACGCCGATGCGATCCAGGTGCAAACGCGCCACTTTTTCGTCGAGGTGCTTGGGCAAGATATGCACGTCATTGTTGTAATCATCGCCTTTGGTCCACAGCTCGATCTGCGCCAAAACTTGGTTGGTGAACGAAGCTGACATCACGAATGATGGATGGCCAGTCGCATTGCCAAGGTTCAACAAACGGCCTTCGGACAGCAGGATCAAGCGATTGCCGTTCGGCATTTCGATCATGTCGACTTGCTCTTTAATGTTCGTCCATTTGTGATTCTTCAAGCTTGCCACTTGGATTTCATTGTCAAAGTGACCAATATTACCAACAATCGCCATGTCTTTCATCTCACGCATATGTTCAATGCGGATCACGTCTTTGTTGCCGGTTGTTGTGATGAAAATATCGGCGCTGGACACAACATCTTCGATTAAAACAACCTCAAAGCCATCCATTGCAGCTTGCAAAGCACAGATAGGGTCAACTTCAGTCACCTTCACACGGGCACCAGCACCTTTAAGAGAAGCAGCGGAGCCTTTTCCCACATCGCCATAGCCCAAAACAACAGCAACTTTCCCAGCCATCATCGTATCAGTGGCGCGGCGGATGCCATCAACCAGAGATTCTTTGCAGCCATATTTATTGTCGAATTTCGACTTGGTGACAGAGTCGTTCACGTTGATCGCAGGGAAGGGCAATTGACCTTGTTTTACCAATTCATACAGGCGGTGCACACCAGTTGTTGTTTCCTCAGAAACACCCTGGATCGCAGCACGGGTTTTAACAAAAAAGCCCGGTGTTTCGGCAATACGTTTTTTGATCTGCGCGAACACTGCTTCTTCTTCTTCGGAAGTCGGAACTTCGATCAGGTCAGTTTCGCCTTCTTCAACCCGTGCACCCAAAAGCACATACAGCGTCGCATCGCCGCCATCGTCGAGGATCATATTTGCGCCTTCTGGGAACATGAAGGAACGGTCAAGGTAATCCCAATGTTCGGTCAAGCTTTGACCTTTGATTGCGAAAACTGGGGTACCGCCCGCTGCAATCGCTGCCGCCGCATGGTCTTGTGTTGAGAAAATGTTGCAAGAAGCCCAGCGCACATCCGCGCCCAGCTCTACAAGAGTTTCAATCAACACAGCAGTTTGAATAGTCATGTGCAAAGAGCCAACAATGCGCGCACCCTTAAGCGGTTTGCTTTCGCCAAATTCAGTACGACAAGCCATCAGGCCCGGCATTTCAGTTTCGGCAACATCCAATTCTTTACGGCCAAAGCCAGCTAAAGAGATGTCTTTTACAATGTAATCACTTGCCAATTAACATTCCTCACAATATTTAATTTATATAGAACAATTAGCGTCTTAACACCTACAAGATTGCTCGACAATAGCTTGTTGATTGCACTATTATAATAAATAAAAAGGCAAGCAAAAATGAAACGGCCCCGCGCTTGGCAACGTATGCTCTCTGGTCGCAGATTAGACCTCCTGGACCCAACCCCAATGGATATAGAAATTGAAGATATCGCACATGGTTTAGCGTTTGTTGCCAGGTGGAATGGGCAAACCATAGGTAATTTTGCCTATTCGGTTGCTGAGCACTCACTACTAGTTGAGCAAATTTTTCTACGTCTTATGCCGAACGCAACACCTAGTCAAAGATTAACCGCTTTGCTGCACGATGCCCCAGAATATGTGATTGGGGATATGATTTCACCTGTGAAATCATCCGTCGGCCCAGGGTACGAAGAGTTGGACAGGCGCCTTACCGCCGCGATTCATATCCGCTTTGGCCTGCCCGCAATGACGCCTTTGGCCCTGAAAAAGCAAATTAAAAAGGCAGATAAGGTGAGCGCATGGCTTGAGGCGACGCAGCTGGCGGGGTTTTCAAAGGTAGAGGCGGATAAGCTATTTAATAAAGTTGATGCAGCAATTATCCAAGGTCTAAGCTTGCATCTACGGCCACCCATCGAGGTCAGACAGGACTTCACAAGTCGGCACGCAGTGTTGTTGGGAGGCTTATAATTAAGGTCACCGTAAGGCCCGCGGTGCAAGAAGATGCTGAGGCCATGTGCCAAGTCATCAATCCACTAATCGAGGAAGGCAACTCAACAGCCCGTAGCTGGCCACTCGATAGCACGCGCATGTTGAGGGATGTCATTGCCACGCCCTCGGGGCTGTCTTGCTGCGTTGCAGTTTTGACCAAAAAATATTGGGTTTTCAAAGCCTCAGTTTTGTCAAGCCCTCTGCTATACAAGGTCCTGCTGGGCGCTAGGGGTCTATAGCCAGTTTTGTTGAAGCAGACGTACAGGGGTTGGGTCTGGGCCAAACGCTGTTTGAACACACTAAGTCTCAGGCCACATCTGTAGGGTTAGACTTTATCGATGCCACAATCCGGGCCAATAATATTTCAGGGCTTCGTTATTACGCCAAACTCGGATTTGTGGATTACAGCCGTCTGCCCAATAAGCCATTGGCTGACGGCCGCAAAGTTGACCACATTCAGTTGACCACATTCAAAAGCGCTTTGATCTTTAGACTAGCGCGGGCTGCGCTTGGCTAAGATGCGCTGAAGTGTCCGGCGATGCATGCTCAAGCGGCGCGCGGTTTCGCTGACGTTGCGGTCGCAAAGCTCAAACACCCTTTGAATATGCTCCCAGCGCACCCGGTCCGCAGACATTGGGTTTTCTGGTGGCGGTGGCAAGTCATTTCCACTAGCCAAAAGGGCGTTGGTAATGTCAGTGGCATCCGCCGGTTTGGAAAGATAGTCAGTGGCACCAATCTTAACTGCCGCAACCGCTGTCGCAATCGCCCCATAGCCAGTCAACACCACAACTCGACTATCTGGACGCTTTGCGCGTATTACTTCAACCACATCCAACCCATTGCCATCTTCAAGCCGCAAATCAACCACTGCGTAAGCAGGGGGCCGTGCGGTTGCGATGGCGCGGCCTGCTGCAACAGATCCGGCTTGCTCAACAGAAAACCCTCGCTTCTCCATGGCTTTTGCGAGTCGCTTCAGAAATGGTTCATCGTCATCCACCAATAGCAAAGTCTTATCTTCGCCAATTTCGAGTGGTTGAGTTGCCATAATCTTATCCTTCCGATTTGCTTCAGGCTATCAAATTGGTTCGCAGAACGCCAGTATCAAGCAGCTTTTATGACGCAGGCAACCTGATCGGCAACTTTTTGGGGTGAAGTATCACTTCGCAAAAAATCTACGAACCCAGTTTCTGGCATCATCAGATAGGTAAAATTAGAGTGGTCCATCAAATAATAGTCTGGATCATCGCTTGGCTGTTTACGGTAATAGACCTTATAAGACCGAGCCGCTTTCGCCACCTGTTCGGCCGTGCCAGTCAGTCCTACCATATTTGGATGGTTATTGGCGACAAAGGCCGCCAAGTAGTCTAGCGTATCCCTCTCAGGGTCTATGGTTATGAACACAGGCTTAACCTGCAGGCCACTTTCCGCCAATATTTCAACAGCGGCTGAATTGCGCGCTACGTCCATCGGACAGACATCTGGGCAAAACGTATAACCAAAATAAACCAGGGCGGGTTGATCCAAGACCTCCACATCCGACACATTTTGGCCTAGGTGGTCAACCAGCGCAAACGGGCCACCAATCGCACCACCAACAACCCCACCACCCACACAGGCTTCAAACCGCCTTGCCGGTGCCATCACTTGCGTAATTAAAAATGTACTGCCTAGAATCACAATCAGCGCGACCCCCGCGATTGATGTAAATTTCATAACTGACATTGTGGCCCCTTAGATACTTCTAGTTTATTACTTACAACATATAGAGTGATTTGTTCAGCCTCAGATCGTCACAGGAGCAAAAAATGTCTCAAACCAGTATTGGCTATATTGACCAAAGCGCTCGCAGCAACTGGATGCGACTTCGCACCCTTGTATTGGTGCGGTGGTTTGCAATTGCAGGACAGGTATTGGCGCTGGTCATCGGTCAACAGCTATACGGCTTGAAGCTTGCACTTGGCCCCTGTGCGATAGCTATTGGGTTATCAGTTCTCACAAACTTATTGGCTGTTGTTATTTTTCCTGATAACCGCCGTCTATCAGAGGCTGAAACCGTATTAACATTGCTTTTCGACACATTGCAGCTCTCCTTGCTGTTAGCCTTCACTGGCGGCCTTAACAATCCATTCGCTCTGCTTGTTCTTGCACCCGTCACCATAGCTGCAACCGTACTACCATCCAGATCCACTCTTTTGCTGGCTAGCTGTGCAGTAGGCATGGTTACGATTGTTGGCCTCGTCCACATCCCACTGCGCACAGCAAACAACAGCTTGCTCGAAATGCCCATGGTTTTTGTATTTGGGTTTTGGGTGGCGATCGTAACTGGCATTATTTTCATCTCAATTTATACTCGGCGCGTAACGGCTGAAATGACCTCGATGTCAGAAGCCCTCTTAGCGACACAAATGGCGCTGGCGCGCGAACAGAAATTGACTGACCTTGGAGGGGTTGTGGCTGCAACGGCCCATGAGCTAGGCACACCTCTTGCCACCATTAAACTAGTCAGCGCAGAGCTGATGGAAGAGCTGCAAAACACCAAGGACCTGCACTCTGATGCCCGGCTTATTCGTGAGCAAGCAGAGCGGTGCGGTGATATCTTGCGCTCAATGGGCCGAGCTGGAAAAGATGATTTGCATTTTCGAATCACTCCCTGGTCTGCCTTGATACGTGAAGCAGCAGAGCCACATTTAGATCGTGGTAAAAATGTGAAATTCGTTTTTGATCAAAACCTTGAGTTTGATCTGGACCAGCCGATAACCTTTCGCAAACCAGAGGTTATTCACGGTCTGCGAAACTTGATCCAAAATGCTGTTGATTTTGCACGGTCAGAAGTCAAAATCGATGTTGGGTGGAGTGAGGCTGAGCTTTTTGTTACAATATCTGACGACGGCCGCGGCTTTGCACCCCAAGTCATCAATCGTATAGGTGATCCCTTTATGCGCCGCCGAAAGCGTAATGCACAAAACTTAGCTCGCCCCGGATATGACGGTATGGGCCTGGGGCTGTTCATCGCAAAAACCCTTTTGGAACGCTCTGGGGCTAAGCTCGCGTTTCGGAACGCATCGGGGGATAATTCTCTGCCCGGGGCTGTTGTACATGGAGTTTGGCCACGTGGAAAACTAGAGGCTGCCGAACTTCCAATTGGCCAAAACCGACCGATTGAAGTTGGTTGAAGCGTTAGACCTACGTTAATAGAGCCGTAAAACAACCACATCGTACTCGCCACTGCAGACCACCACACGACCACTATGGGATGGCAGTGCTAGCCACATCTAGGGCGTATCCGCCTCAAGCGCTCCATCAAGCATAGTCAATGGTACAATTTTCACTTGCAGCACCCACTACCCGCCTTATTATGTCCTCATGTACAAACCGTTAACAACTGTGTGCCTTATTGGTCTTAAAAAATGTTTTCCAGACAAATTTTCTTTGCAGTTACCATGGACTCATAGGAACCCAGCCTAATGGGCCGGGCAGGTCAGATTCAAACGTTTTTAATATCAAACGGCTGGAGCGCCTCCGTACGGACCATGCTAGCTGGCGATGCTGGTAATAGAAGATATGAGCGATTGGCT
>Ga0307998_1001411_pt1 | contig 12899 bp, 13 predicted proteins | sample Davwhametageno37_FD_203147 | JGI IMG/M metagenome (GOLD analysis project Ga0307998, IMG submission 203147) | Marine microbial communities from Davis Island wharf, Antarctic Ocean - #37 | ecosystem: Environmental > Aquatic > Marine > Unclassified | place: Antarctic Ocean: Davis Island wharf...
TAACTTTATTAGTTAAGCAAAGTTCTTACTGTGTCTAACACTTAAGCAACATAATAGTTACTAATAGGTAATGTTTAGAAATATACAATACTAAACATTACGAAGTAACCAATTGAAAATATTGAAGATATACAACTACTGATTAAAGGTAGGAATAACTAATGTTTGAAAATACACTTATGTTAATGAAAACTAAACATTAGAGAGTGAAATGAAACAAGCAAAGGTAGTTACAGCAAAAGAACTTAAGAAGGTTTTAGATTACGTGGATGCATTTGACAGACACGCGGAACGCAATAGAGCAATGCTACTACTTACACACTTATGTGGAATGCGTGTTTCTGAAGTAGCTAGTTTAAAAGTTAATAATGTAACAAACGATAATAACGTAGTTAATGACATTATATTTTTAAGTGCAGAACAAACAAAAGGAAGTGATAGCAGACGAGTATTTGTTAATACTAAAGCTAAATCAGCTATTAAACGCTATCTGCAAAGCAATGCAAGCGTCAACAACAGCGGTTACTTGTTTACTACACAAAAGAGTAAGCGGTTTGATGCTAACACGCTACAACAGCTATTAAAGCGTTTATACGCACGTTGCAGTATTGTTGGAGCAACTAGCCACAGCGGAAGACGCAGTTTTATTACTAAGCTTGCTACAAGTGGGGTAAGTGTTCGTGTTATTGCTGAGTTAGCATCACACAAAAGCATACAAACTACACAGAGGTATATCGACATAAATGATGAGTTGTGTGGTAATGCTGTAGAACTTATATGAAGCAGTCAAAACACAAGTTATCAAAAGAACTGAAAAGAGCTGAACGACATAAAGAGTGGCTAGGTAAGAATTTACCAAAGTCTAAGCAAGTAAGAGAAAATCAAAAGCAGATATTAGAGTTATATACTGCTATTAAATGTGATTACCAATCGGTATAACTTTACCATCTTTACGTATAAAGTCAGCTGTAGCAGTTGTCATCATCATCTCATCTGTCAAATGAAAATACGTCTGCTCAATTTGCTTAATGCTAGTTCCACACATGTAAGCAACATCGCTAAACCTACATCCACTTTGTATTCTGTTTGTAATCATAAAGTGTCTTATGCTGTATGGTACAAGCTCTTTTTGTCTCTCTAAACTAATATCTGTTAGCAAAAGTATTCTTCTAAAGTGTTTATGCAATGTTGAATTAGGAAAAACATCAATACCATCTCTACTAAACACTAGTCCGCTATCGTTAGTTCCATACTTCTTAACTAAGCTTCTCCATCTCTCAATGTAGTAACCACCTCTGCAATAAAGTCGTCTTGCTTTACGTACTTTACTCGTTTGTGCTTCAACAAAAACGTTTGCTAACAAATCTTCATTAGTATTGCTTGTTTCATCTTGTCTAAAAGTATCAACATTATACCAACTCAATTGCTTCAATTCGCCACTTCTTAATCCACTATTCGCCGCAAATAAGAAGTAATGCCTAACAAGCTCTCTTTCAAAGTACTCTTCATCTGTCAGCTTCAATTTTACTTTTGCACAGTAACTACGCATTGCTGTTGTAAAAGATTGCCATTCTTTATATTCGAATGTTTGTCTTCTTATTCCTTCGCCACTCTTATCGTATTTTGTTCTATCAAATTTTGGTAAATGAAAACGTGCAATATTACTCGCTTTTCTAATGCTGTATAAGTAATTCATACACGCATTTATCGTACTCATTTCATTAGCTATGGTACTTGGAGAGGCATTTTGTGCGAGACGGAAATGTAAGTAAGCTGTTTCTTTTCCATTACGTTCATAATAGACAAGTGTGTTATCACTTAAGTTTGTTACTTTATCATCTTTGCGTACATACTCTAAAAAGTGTTTTAGATGTGTTTTGATTGTATCAAGTCTACCTTTAACAATACCAACATTACCTAAACCAACTTCTTTACTTCGTGCTTCAATATACTGCTCAACACCTTCTTTAATGCTAATTCCAAAGTGTTTAATACCACTTTTTTGTTTATGTGCTACTTCAATATATAACTCTTCGCCTCGTTCAATCGCCAATGTCTTTTCTTTAGTCTTAAGCGATTTACGTACGTATTTGTTTTCTTTAGCAAGCCAAAGCCTAAACTGCCACATACCAAACTTGTTGGTATATATTGTTGCTTTATTGCCTAATATTTTAGTTTCGTTATCTTCTGCCATTTGCCTATGAAGTGTAATAGTACACAGAGTTTGTAAGTTTGTTTGTAAGTTATAACAAGTAAACTCAACAAAATCAACAACTATAACTTCTTGTATGTAAGTAGTTTGTAAGTCTTATTTTCATAAAAACTGTTTATAAACAAATACTTACGTTTTAGACATCATTCCCACTCCATTTTCTCCGACTTGTAAGCCATTGTTTTAAATGGGTTTTAAAAAGGGTATGTAAGTAGTTTGTAAGTCGACATACTAAAACTTATAAATTCTGTTTCGAAAAAACCTATTGTAATTCAATAGTAACGTTAAAAAAGGTTACATACTTTGCAACCATTTTTAAACACTACTTCTTCTTCATTTTAGCAACCCATTCAGCCCCAATTAATTGCTCCATTGCTTTGCCACGCAAGTCGCCATTTGTCAGCTTAAAGTCTAGTATCAATTTTTTAACATCTACTACTGCTTTTTTCTTACTTACTTTAATTGCAACTTCTTTCTTCTTTTGTAGTTCTGCAATTTGTTTATCTATTTCGTTAATATCCATTGTCTTCTCCTTTGTTTAACCAAACTTACCTTCTACAACATTGATTATAGCATCTATTGCTGTCTTCTTTTTGCGAGTTACAGCAACTGATATTTTTCTATGCTCATATGCTTTGTCATACGCTTCATCGGCTGTTCTGCTTCCAACTTTCAAACCAACAACCTTTGCTAATTTGTAGTTTGATACTTTCTCTCCATCACTCTCTGCAAGTAATATTTGTTCATATACATCAAAAGCCATCTTATATGTTTCAACTTTGATAGGGTTGGAAAGACTATAACGAGCATTCGAACGATTAGGGTTGCGTGTTTGTCTGCCTCTTTCAAATGTCATTTCTTTTGTGAAGATGCGTTCAATCGACATATCTATCTGTTTGCGATTAAGTGCTTTTGGTATTCGTATAAGCAGACTACTTTTATCTTCTACTGCTTGTATTGCTATCTCTTTATCTTCGACAAGCATAACTGCGTTGACAGTAAGGGGTTCAGAAAACAAGTACTCTCCACGTGTCTCTGTGTCACTTACCCTACTTCTCCACCACTGTGTAAACGCTTTAAACTTATCTCCTTCATAACGCACATCTCCAAAGTCTTCGTAGACTTGCTGAATCCTATCATTCGTTTTGAAACGTTTTGACGAAGGATTATTACAAATCTCTAAATAGTCTTTGTTTAGAGTGAGTGCTAAAAACCAAAAAAAGTATGGGGATTTTTCAATCTTACTTGCTATTGGATTAGCATAACTTCCAAAAGTTGGATGCTGTGTAATGAAGTATCTACGCATTTGTTATCAGCATCCAAAATAATTATACATTGATAAAAGTATATCACTCTTTCCGTTATCAACAACTAAAGTTTCTAATTAGTAGCAGAAGAGGAAACACTACTTGTGTGAGATTATGTATATATCGTCACTTAAACAAGTAAAGAAAATCCAAACTTACTGAAGTGTTATCACTGATTAAAGTAGTTAATTAGCGTTGGAATAGGAAATACTGTTTGTATGAGATTATGTATATATCGTCATGTAAACAAGTAGAAAAATCCAAACGTACTAAAGTGTTATCACTCATCAAAGTACTTAATTAGCGTTGGAATTCGAAACTCAGTTTTAGTGCGATACTGAATATAGCGTTGAAGATAACGTGTAACCTAAATCAAAATTAAAGGAAGATTAAAATGTTAAACACAACTCAAAACACAAGCACTAAAGATATGACAGTAGCAGAAGTAAAATCGTTTCAAAACGAAATTACAGAACTACGCAATACAGCAAGTGGATGGTATAGCAATCAATACAAGTCAAGTAACGAAGCCTTATACTCAATCTTCAGTAAGCTTTATGTACTATATGATAATTTAACTACTACTACTGATGAAGCTACTACACAAAAAAGAGAATGGATTGAAGCAGAGTGTAAAGCAAAAGGAGTAGTACTTACTAAAAAGCCAACTATCTTACAATTGCTTGTCAACTACGCATTCTATGTTGATGATGTAGATTGTACTAAGCGTTTAAGTTCATATGTACGTGTACTAAAAGCGGCTGTTTGTACTGATGCTGTAGCGGCAGATAACATTGCTAAATGGATTTCTAATAACGGTGGAATTGAAAGCATTCGTCAACAGACTACTAAGTCAGCTGTTACTAAAGAAATGCGTATTGAAGAAGGAATTTCTTTATTAAATCGTTTTGAAACGATTGGTAATGTTTCAAACAATAAAACTCAACAGTACGCATCTACTAAAATAGATGAAGTAGTATTGCTTGTTGGAGTACTACAAGCAGACGGAACTATTGCTGTTAAACACACAATATTTAAAGAGGAAGACAACAGTAACATTAAAGGAAGTACTGCTATCAATACTGCTTTGTGTAACGTGTATAGCAAGCATAACGAAACTATTAAAAACAATACATCAAATAAAGAAGCAGAAGATAAAGCACAAAGTAATAATGATATTATTACTAATGCTGAACTTGCTGATGAAGTACAGTCAGCGGAGGCAGCGTAATGTTTAGTGAAATGAACTTATTAGAAAAAGCAGAGCAATATGATGATAGTCGTTATGTTGAATGGACTAAACTTTCTTTCAAACTACAACGAGCAATATTGTTTGATGCTGTTGAAGCAGTAGAAACGTTGTTCAAATATAATGCGACACAAGTAAGCGGAATTAAGATGTTAAGCACAGAAGAGGAGACGGAGGTGAACTATGCATTATTTCGACTTATGAATGTATACGATACCTTCACTACATTACGCAGTTGTGAAATAGAAAAGGAAGGATAGAATGACTAACTTCAATCCACAGTCAACAAAAGAAATGGTATTCCACAGTGACGTTGAAAGAGACTTACTATTTGATATTCTCAATCATAATATTAAGTTTCCTTCAAATGGCAAAAACAGTCTTCTACTTTATGGAGTAGTTGGTAGTGGAAAAACTACATATGCTAATATCTTTTTCAATGAGTACGAGCACTCGTTTGAAGACAGTAGTTCGCTATTAGACAGTATGAGCGTGAATGATATTGAAGTTGATGGTAATGAAAAAATCACAACTACAGTTGATAAAATCAATACTATTGCTAACTTTATGGCTTTAAACCGTTCGAACAAACACTTCTTTTTGTTTGATGAAGTTGATAACTATTCGTTAGAACAACAGAAGCGTTTGAAGAGTTGTTTGAATAGAGAAGACATTGTTTGTGTGATGACAACTAATCACATAGACAAAATTGACAAAGGTTTGCAAAGTCGAAGTCATACTATCTGCTTTAATGCTTCATATAATACTAATGACTACGTGAGTAGAATGAAGCAGATAATAACTCAACATAGTTTGCCAATGTTGAAAGACAAAACGCTTGTAGAGATAGCAAGTATTAATAATGGAGATTGGAGAAATATGTGTTCTACACTACAGCAAGCGTGTAGTCAGTTCATTCCTCCAACTAAACCCAAGCTACAATTAGTAAGTTCTAAGTAACTAGAATAAAGAGACAGCACTACAAGTTAGTGCTGTTTTTTTGTGTAAAGTATTTAAGCTTGGCATCACTATACCTTTCAGTCATTCAGTCAAACATATAAAGATAAGCGTATAGAAGCGTACTGTTTTGACGGATAAAGCCACACTAAGCAAATAGACAACGTTAATTATATAACGCTATATACTAGCTTGTGGCTTAATTGATTGTACTGCTATCTGCTTCGCTAACAATTCGTCTTTTGGATTACTAATCGTTTGTTGCTTTGTATCGCTTGTATTCTTTGATTTAAATTGTGGAATAGGCAGTGGAGTAACAGAGGGAAAAGCTTTTAACTTAGTATTGCTTTTCTTTTTCACACTTGCCTTTGCTTTCTTATCATTTGGTTGCAGACTTTTAGATACACGTAAAGTTATTCTGTCACTCAAGTCGCTAACAGCAGTAGTCAACATATTCATATCATCTAACGTACTTTCTAATGGAGCATCAAAACTTTGTTGCTTTACCAAGTCTATTAACTTTCTCATTTCATCTTTGTAATTCATCTTCATCCTTTATTAGCGTGGGGGTGTAAAATCACCTACCAACTTCTGTAAGTACTCCACCCTATAAATCCGCACAGCAAATTTTTGTGAGTGCAAATACCCTTTTCAGTGTACAGTTGTGTTTACCTTTTCGTTTACAGTATTCATCCATTTTGACTTACTCGTGCTGTAAATAACATTATCTAAATTTTGTGAAAGATTAGAGAAGTTATCAGCAAGTAGTTTACTTTCGTTATCTTCTTTTGCTTCTAACAATCGACTGTAGTGCTTTAGCTTACTACTGCAGATAGCAATAGTTTGTGTTGAAGGTTGACGCTTATGAAAACGCAAACAACGAAAGTAGCTTTCGCTTCTGTTTAACCAATCTCTATAAAATTCAGTTTGTGTAGCTACAATACCAATACTGTTTAGTAGTTCATATGTTTCATCAAAAACCGTTTTCATCATAATATATTTCTCCGTTGCTAAATAACATTAACGCTTAAAGGAAACGCTCAATGTTATTTAGTCAAACATACAACACACAGCTTACTAAACGAGAGATGTACATTAATGCTGTTGGAGATTGGCAACGGAGACAAAGGTTTACACTTTTTGGAACTGCAACTTTTGAATATAAAAATACATTTAGAATGGAAGAAGTAATAAAAACATGCAGTTACTTTTTTAATGCTTTAGATAGAAAAATATACACACATAAAGAAGTGTTAAGTGGAAATAGAATTGAAAGGTTTGTTTACATAGAAGGGGGTAAAGACAGAGATAACTTACATATGCATTATTTTTGTAAGGGAGAAACATTAAAAGAGACACATAACATTATTAAGCATGCTAATTTCTTATGGAACGAAAAAGTACACAAGGCAAATAACATGAAAATATTAATAAACGAAATAGGCGAAGATAGAAGTACGTATGGTATGAAGGAGTTTTGGCAGATGGATGACGATAGTTTAGTTGTACAGCTATGCCACCTAAAACAAAGTAAATCATTTTAATAAGTGGCTATGCTCGAAATTTGAAATGTTGTTTTAGTAATTGTGCATCAATTTGATGTGCAAGTTCTTCTTATATGTAATGTTTAGTAATACACAATACTAAACATTATGAAGTAACCAATTGAAACTATTGAAGATAAACAACTACTGATAAAAGGTAGGAATAACTAATGTTTGAAAATATAATTATGTAAATGAAAACTAAACATTAGAGGCTGAAATGAAACAAGCAAAAGTACTTACACAAAAAGAACTTAAGAAGGTATTAGACTACATAGATGCATTTGACAGACACGCAGAACGCAATAGAGCAATGCTACTACTTACACACTTATGTGGTTGTAGGGTTTCTGAAGTAGCTAGTTTAAAGGTTAGTGATGTAATAAACGACAAAGATGAAGTTAATGACATTATATTTTTAAGTGCAGAACAAACGAAAGGAAGTGATAGCAGACGAGTATTTGTTAACACTAAAGCTAAATCAGCTATCAAACGCTATCTGCAAAGCAATATAAGCGTCTACAACAGCGTTTACTTGTTTACTACACAAAAGAGTAAGCGGTTTGATGCTAACACGCTACAACAGCTACTAAAGCGTTTATACGCACGTTGCAGTATTGTTGGAGCAACTAGCCACAGCGGAAGACGCAGTTTTATTACTAAGCTTGCTACAAGTGGAGTAAGTGTGCGTGTTATTGCTGAATTAGCATCACACAAAAGCATACAAACAACACAGCGGTACATTGAGATTAATGACGATTTATGTAGTAATGCTGTAGAACTTATATGAAGCAGTCAAAACACAAGTTATCAAAAGAACTGAAAAGAGCTGAACGACATAAAGAGTGGTTAGGTAAGAATTTACCAAAGTCTAAGCAAGTAAGAGAAAATCAAAAGCAGATATTAGAGTTATATACTGCTATTAAATGTGATTACCAATCGGTATAACTTTACCATCTTTACGTATAAAGTCAGCTGTAGCAGTTGTCATCATCATCTCATCTGTCAAATGAAAATACGTCTGCTCAATTTGCTTAATGCTAGTTCCACACATGTAAGCAACATCGCTAAACCTACATCCACTTTGTATTCTGTTTGTAATCATAAAGTGTCTTATGCTGTATGGTACAAGCTCTTTTTGTCTCTCTAAACTAATATCTGTTAGCAAAAGTATTCTTCTAAAGTGTTTATGCAATGTTGAATTAGGAAAAACATCAATACCATCTCTACTAAACACTAGTCCGCTATCGTTAGTTCCATACTTCTTAACTAAGCTTCTCCATCTCTCAATGTAGTAACCACCTCTGCAATAAAGTCGTCTTGCTTTACGTACTTTACTCGTTTGTGCTTCAACAAAAACGTTTGCTAACAAATCTTCATTAGTATTGCTTGTTTCATCTTGTCTAAAAGTATCAACATTATACCAACTCAATTGCTTCAATTCGCCACTTCTTAATCCACTATTCGCCGCAAATAAGAAGTAATGCCTAACAAGCTCTCTTTCAAAGTACTCTTCATCTGTCAGCTTCAATTTTACTTTTGCACAGTAACTACGCATTGCTGTTGTAAAAGATTGCCATTCTTTATATTCGAATGTTTGTCTTCTTATTCCTTCGCCACTCTTATCGTATTTTGTTCTATCAAATTTTGGTAAATGAAAACGTGCAATATTACTCGCTTTTCTAATGCTGTATAAGTAATTCATACACGCATTTATCGTACTCATTTCATTAGCTATGGTACTTGGAGAGGCATTTTGTGCGAGACGGAAATGTAAGTAAGCTGTTTCTTTTCCATTACGTTCATAATAGACAAGTGTGTTATCACTTAAGTTTGTTACTTTATCATCTTTGCGTACATACTCTAAAAAGTGTTTTAGATGTGTTTTGATTGTATCAAGTCTACCTTTAACAATACCAACATTACCTAAACCAACTTCTTTACTTCGTGCTTCAATATACTGCTCAACACCTTCTTTAATGCTAATTCCAAAGTGTTTAATACCACTTTTTTGTTTATGTGCTACTTCAATATATAACTCTTCGCCTCGTTCAATCGCCAATGTCTTTTCTTTAGTCTTAAGCGATTTACGTACGTATTTGTTTTCTTTAGCAAGCCAAAGCCTAAACTGCCACATACCAAACTTGTTGGTATATATTGTTGCTTTATTGCCTAATATTTTAGTTTCGTTATCTTCTGCCATTTGCCTATGAAGTGTAATAGTACACAGAGTTTGTAAGTTTGTTTGTAAGTTATAACAAGTAAACTCAACAAAATCAACAACTATAACTTCTTGTATGTAAGTAGTTTGTAAGTCTTATTTTCATAAAAACTGTTTATAAACAAATACTTACGTTTTAGACATCATTCCCACTCCATTTTCTCCGACTTGTAAGCCATTGTTTTAAATGGGTTTTAAAAAGGGTATGTAAGTAGTTTGTAAGTCGACATACTAAAACTTATAAATTCTGTTTCGAAAAAACCTATTGTAATTCAATAGTAACGTTAAAAAAGGTTACATACTTTGCAACCATTTTTAAACACTACTTCTTCTTCATTTTAGCAACCCATTCAGCCCCAATTAATTGCTCCATTGCTTTGCCACGCAAGTCGCCATTTGTCAGCTTAAAGTCTAGTATCAATTTTTTAACATCTACTACTGCTTTTTTCTTACTTACTTTAATTGCAACTTCTTTCTTCTTTTGTAGTTCTGCAATTTGTTTATCTATTTCGTTAATATCCATTGTCTTCTCCTTTGTTTAACCAAACTTACCTTCTACAACATTGATTATAGCATCTATTGCTGTCTTCTTTTTGCGAGTTACAGCAACTGATATTTTTCTATGCTCATATGCTTTGTCATACGCTTCATCGGCTGTTCTGCTTCCAACTTTCAAACCAACAACCTTTGCTAATTTGTAGTTTGATACTTTCTCTCCATCACTCTCTGCAAGTAATATTTGTTCATATACATCAAAAGCCATCTTATATGTTTCAACTTTGATAGGGTTGGAAAGACTATAACGAGCATTCGAACGATTAGGGTTGCGTGTTTGTCTGCCTCTTTCAAATGTCATTTCTTTTGTGAAGATGCGTTCAATCGACATATCTATCTGTTTGCGATTAAGTGCTTTTGGTATTCGTATAAGCAGACTACTTTTATCTTCTACTGCTTGTATTGCTATCTCTTTATCTTCGACAAGCATAACTGCGTTGACAGTAAGGGGTTCAGAAAACAAGTACTCTCCACGTGTCTCTGTGTCACTTACCCTACTTCTCCACCACTGTGTAAACGCTTTAAACTTATCTCCTTCATAACGCACATCTCCAAAGTCTTCGTAGACTTGCTGAATCCTATCATTCGTTTTGAAACGTTTTGACGAAGGATTATTACAAATCTCTAAATAGTCTTTGTTTAGAGTGAGTGCTAAAAACCAAAAAAAGTATGGGGATTTTTCAATCTTACTTGCTATTGGATTAGCATAACTTCCAAAAGTTGGATGCTGTGTAATGAAGTATCTACGCATTTGTTATCAGCATCCAAAATAATTATACATTGATAAAAGTATATCACTCTTTCCGTTATCAACAACTAAAGTTTCTAATTAGTAGCAGAAGAGGAAACACTACTTGTGTGAGATTATGTATATATCGTCACTTAAACAAGTAAAGAAAATCCAAACTTACTGAAGTGTTATCACTGATTAAAGTAGTTAATTAGCGTTGGAATAGGAAATACTGTTTGTATGAGATTATGTATATATCGTCATGTAAACAAGTAGAAAAATCCAAACGTACTAAAGTGTTATCACTCATCAAAGTACTTAATTAGCGTTGGAATTCGAAACTCAGTTTTAGTGCGATACTGAATATAGCGTTGAAGATAACGTGTAACCTAAATCAAAATTAAAGGAAGATTAAAATGTTAAACACAACTCAAAACACAAGCACTAAAGATATGACAGTAGCAGAAGTAAAATCGTTTCAAAACGAAATTACAGAACTACGCAATACAGCAAGTGGATGGTATAGCAATCAATACAAGACAAGTAACGAAGCCTTATACTCAATCTTCAGTAAGCTTTATGTGCTATATGATAAGTTAACTACTACTACTGACGAAGCTACTACTCAAAAGCGAGAGTGGATTGAAGCAGAGTGTGAAGCTAAAGGAGTAAATCTATCAAAAAAGCCTACTATAATTCAGCTTCTTGTAAACTACGCATTTTTTATAGAAGGAGAAAATAATAGTAAGCGTATAAGTGCATATGTACGAGTATTGAAAACTGCTACATGTATTGAAGGAGTACGTGCAGACAACATTTCGAAGTGGATTGTTACCGAAGGAGGTATTGAAAACATTCGTCAACTTACTACTAAGTCAGCTGTTACTAAAGAAATGCGTATTGAAGAAGGAATTTTGTTATTAAATCGTTTTGAAACGATTAGTAATGTTTCAAACAATAAAACTCAACAGTACGCATCTAGTAAAACAGATGAAGTAGTATTGCTTGTTGGAGTACTACAAGCAGACGGAACTATTGCTGTAAAACACACAATATTTAAAGAGGAAGATAACAGTAACATTAAAGGAAGTACTGCTATCAATACTGCTTTGTGTAACGTGTATAGCAAGCATAACGAAACTATTAAAAATGAAACATTAAAGAAAGAAGCAGAAGATGAAGCACAAAGTAATAATGATATTATTGCTAATGCTGAACTTGCTGATGAAGTACAGTTAGCGGAGGCAGCGTAATGTTTTATATTGAATATGACACTATGTGTAATTGCTGTAACAAAAAGGCACGTGTGAAAGTTGATTATGACTCATACGAGGAGATGAATGCAGATAGAATGTACTTATTACAAGAGATGGAGGAGAGTGAAGACATATACTTCGCTTCGCTTCAAACGTTTATTCAAAGCAAGTTACTGTGTTGCTACTACGTAAGTGGAAGTACAGTAATGATTGTTGATAACAATGGAGAGTGGATGTGTAATAAATTGAAGGAGGTAGCGTAATGTCAAACTTCAATCCACAGTCAACAAAAGAAATGGTATTCCACAGTGACGTTGAAAGAGATTTACTATTTGATATTCTCAATCATAATATTAAGTTTCCTTCAAATGGCAAAAACAGTCTTCTACTTTATGGAGTAGTTGGTAGTGGAAAAACTACATATGCTAATATCTTTTTTAATGAGTACGAGCAATCGTTTGAAGACAGTAGTTTGCTATTAGGTGGAATAAGAGTGAATGATATAGAAGTTGATGGTAATGAGAAAATCACAACTACAGTTGATAAAATCAATACCATTGCTAACTTTATGCCTTTAAACAGTTCGAACAAACACTTCTTTTTGTTTGATGAAGTTGATAACTATTCACTTGAACAGCAGAAGCGTTTGAAGAGTTGTTTGAATAGAGAAGATATTGTTTGTGTGATGACGACTAATAACTTAGAGAAAATTGACAAAGGGTTACAAAGTCGAAGTCACGTTATCTGCTTTAATGCTTCATATAATACTAATGACTACGTGAGAAGAATGAAGCAGATAATAACTCAACATAGTTTGCCAATGTTGAAAGACAAAACGCTTGTAGAGATAGCAAGTATTAATAATGGA
>Ga0307998_1001412_pt1 | contig 12886 bp, 7 predicted proteins | sample Davwhametageno37_FD_203147 | JGI IMG/M metagenome (GOLD analysis project Ga0307998, IMG submission 203147) | Marine microbial communities from Davis Island wharf, Antarctic Ocean - #37 | ecosystem: Environmental > Aquatic > Marine > Unclassified | place: Antarctic Ocean: Davis Island wharf...
GCATTTAAGTTATAAGTAACTGGTTTAAGTTCCATAATAAAACTAAGCCCAGCAACATTAGATTTTACATTTTCCTTAAAACGACCATCCGATACTGTTGTCCAACCTACTTGACCACCGATACTAGTTATAGAAGAATTACCTACTCTAACCTGATTGTTTGCGGCAACCGAAGTATTATAACCCAAAGCCATAGAATTGTAATGTCCTGAATTAGCCGTAGGCCCAGAATTACTTCCAATGTATGTATTTTGATAACCAGCTTGATTATAAAAACCTGCACGATATCCTAAAGCAGCATTACTGTTTCCAGTAGTAGTTCTGTACATTGCTTGATAACCCAATATGGAGTTTCGATAACCCGTTTGCATAGTATAACCAGCACTCACCCCAAATCCAGCATTCTGATAACCTGTTCTTATATTTTGAAAAGCGCCATAACCCATTGCAGTGTTCAAATAACCCGTTGTGTTTCGGTACATTGAATAAACACCACTACTTGTATTTTGGTAACCTGTAGAATTATAAAAAAGTGCAGCATATCCATGTGCTGTATTACTGTATCCAGTAGAATTCCCTCGTAATGAATTGGAGCCTGTTGCAGTATTATAAGATCCTGTGACATTTAACCACATTGATGAATATCCGCTAGCTGTATTGTAATTACCGGTTGAGTTTGATCTAAGGGCATTTGTGCCATAAGCAGAGTTATAATGGCCTGTTACATTATTTCTTAAAGAATAATAACCTGTGGCAGTATTTTGTTGCCCGGAGACGTTTCTATTCATAGATTGCGCACCAATTGCTGTATTGTAGTTACTTGTATTACTTCTTAATGCTTCATCTCCAAAAGCCGAATTGTAAGTTCCAACAACTGTATTTTGCCCAGCATAATATCCCACAAATGAATTTCGGTTATTCGACAAATCATCTTTTTCTCCAGCTCCTTGACCAATAAAAGTAGATAAACCAGAATTGTTATTTTCTAATCGTGCTCCTTTCATTACCCATTGTTCAGTACCTGCTAGGTCAAATCGAATAATATCTTCATCGCTTGATTTTTCAGTTCGGATTTTTGTATCCCCATCCAAATCACTTATTTGAGTTGTATCGCCCAACGCAACTGCCGCTGTTGCCTTCCATGTAGCTCTTCCGCTCGCGTCTGAAGTTAATACCAGATTATTGCCTGCTCCGTTTGGCAAATAAAACTCATCACGAATGGAAACAGCAGAGTTTAATCGCAGCGAATCTGATGAGAAATTACCATAAATTAGTGGAGTTGCACTACTAGAGTTGTCAATATATAATCTGTCACTTCCATTTTCGTTGTATCCAGCATTATAACCTAAAAATATATTCCTTGAGCCAGTAAGAGTGTTGTATCCAGCTCTTCTGCCCATAATGGTATTATCTCTTCCTGTAATATTTTTTCTAAAGGCTTCATCACCCACTACTGAATTATAATGCCCTGTAACATTATCGCCTAAAGCAAAGTTACCAATTGCCACATTCCTTATTCCAGAAACATTATCCACTAATGAGGCATAACCCAACGAAGTATTATAGGATCCACTAGTGTTTGCGCGCAAGGCAAAAGCGCCTATTCCAGTGTTTCCCGAATTATTGCTATTAGTTAGTGCTTCATATCCCATGGCAACATTATAATGTCTATTTGTGTTTAAACGAAGTGCTCTATAACCGATTGCACTATTTCCAATTCCAATGGAATTCGATAACATAGCTTCATATCCAAACGCATTATTTCTATACCCAGTGGTATTGCTGAACCCTGCACGGTAGCCTACAAACCCATTGTAGTTAGTTGTTAAATCATCGTTTTGTCCAGCTCCTTCTCCTACAAATACAGAACGACCACTATTCATGGATTCTAAACGTGCTCCTTGCATTACCCATCTTTCAGTTCCTGCTAAATCAAATCTAATTCTATCTTCATCAGTACTTTCTTCAGTTTGCACTTTAGTATCACCGTCCAAGTCTGCAATTTGTGTAGTATCGCCCAATGAAATTAATGCAGGAGTTTGCCAATAAGCACTACCGTTTGCATCGGAAGTAAGAATTTTGTTTGCTCCACCTCCGTCTGTCAACATAATGTGATCGGCTCTAATACCACCCGATACATTTAAAGCAGAATCGCCACTAACAGAACCAATTGTAACATCACCTAAATTATCAATTCCTAAACCAGCTGCATTATTTCCAGCTGTAAGAACTGAATCAATTCCTTTTGTAGTACTACTAGGTAATGTAACATTGTTTCCTTTGCTTATGCTAAGCACGCTTCCAACAAGCGAAAGGTTTTGAATTTCGTTGGTTGAATCGTTATCATTACCTGTCGAGCCTGCTGGAAGAGTTACATTATTTCCACCAGAAATACTTAAAGTATTTCCCGATAAAGACAATGTTTGAGAATCGGTATTTAAAGCAGATAGATTTGCCGTTTTAGCTCCACCTGCATCCGTAATTGTTAAAGTAGTTCCAGATAAAGCAAATGCTGAATTTAGCTCATTAGTAGAATCATTATCATTACTTGCACTTCCTGCCGGAAGAGTCACGTTATTTCCACCAGAAATACTTAAAGTATTTCCCGATAAACTCAAATTCTGACTATCTGTATTGTCCATCAAAGTAGCAAGACTTGTTGTTTTGGCTCCGCCACCATCTGTAACTGAAAGTGTGGTTCCACTTAAAGAAACAGCTGAGTTTAATTCGTTTGTTGAATCATTATCGTTATTTGGACCTCCTCCTGCTGGAAGGGTAATACTGTTTCCATCCGAGATGGTAAGCGTAGAACCTGAAATACTTAAATTTTGAAATTCATTGGTAGAATCATTATCGTTGTTAATTCCACCCGCAGGCAATGTAATTGAGTTTCCTTTAGAGATGGATAAGGTACTGCCTGATAAACTCAGGTTTTGTATTTCATTAGTAGAATCGTTGTCCAAATTTGGTGTGCCGCCTGCGGGTAAAACCGCAATACCACCATTACTTAAATACAACGTATCGTTGCTGATCGAAATCGTTTGTGCATCTGTATTGTCCAATAACGAAGCTAGGCTTACCATTTTAGTTCCACCAGCATCCATAATACTCAAATTATTACTTGTAAAAGTTATTGAAGTATTCAATTCATTGGTACTGTCGTTATCATTATTTGGACCTCCACCAGTTGGAAGAGTTACTGAATTCCCACCACTAATAGTAAGTGTAGATCCTGAAATAGTAAGGTTTTGACTATCCGTATTATCTAAATATTTTGTAAGAACCACATTGTTTCCATCTTCTATATATAAAGTGTCTCCTGAAACGCTAATTGTTTGGTCATCCGTGTTAGCGCTAGTTGAAGGCAATATCGCAAAATTACCTTTGCTTATATATATGGTATCTGAACTTATGCTCAGGTTTTGAATTTCATTGGTAGAATCATTATCGTTATTAGCTCCACCACCAGCTGGAAGTGTAACTGAATTTCCCTTTGAAATTGTTAAAGTGCTTCCGCTAATACTCAGGTTTTGAACTTCGTTGGTACTGTCATTGTCCAAATTAACAGTACCACTTCCAAGTTTCACTGAATTGCCACCTGATAAACTCAAGGTATCCCCGTTTAGACTTAATCGTTGACTATCCGTATTGTCCATAAAAGAAGAAAGGTTTGCCGTTTTGGCGCCACCAGCATCTGTAACTGAAAGTGTGGTTCCACTTAAAGAAACAGCTGAGTTTAATTCGTTTGTTGAATCATTATCGTTATTTGGACCTCCTCCTGCTGGAAGGGTAATACTGTTTCCATCCGATATGGTAAGCGTAGAACCTGAAATACTTAAATTTTGAAATTCATTGGTGGAATCATTATCGTTGTTAACTCCACCCGCAGGCAATGTAATTGAGTTTCCTTTTGACAAAGTAAGTGTGCTGCCACTGATAGAAAGCAATTGGATTTCGTTAGTGGAATCGTTATCATTATTAGGGCCACTTCCCGATGGAAGTGTAATACTGTTTCCACCAGTTATACTAATTGTATTTCCAGTAATAGATAATGTTTGGGTATCCGTATTGTCTAAATAACTAGCTAAACTCACTGTTTTGCTTCCGCCAGCATCAACAATTTGTAAATTATTGCTAGACAATGAAAATGAAGATATAAGTTCGTTTGTGCTGTCGTTATCGTTATTCGGGCCACCACTACCTGTAGGAAGAGTAACACTGTTTCCATTTGCTATACTCAAAGTTGATCCAGAAATAGAAAGAGTTTGGCTATCCGTATTTGGCGTATTGTAAGTTCCTAAAAAGACCTTTCCACCATTACTTAAATACAAGGTATCGTTCGTTAAACTTAATATTTGAGCATCGGTATTGTCTAGGTAGGAAGCCAAACTTACTACCCCACCACTATTTGAAAGCGCAATATTGTTTGCGTTAAGTGTTATAGTCTGCAATTCATTCGTAGAATCGTTATCGTTATTAATTCCTCCACTTCCTCCTGTTGGAAGTTTTACAAATCCACCACCATTACTCAAAAACAAAGTATCGGTTGAGAGACTCATAACTTGAATTTCGTTACTTGCACTCGTGTCGCTATTATTTACGTTAGCCGCATACAACGCATAAGGCACAGAAACTAGTTGGGCAAAACCCATTACTTTAAAATTTGAACCTCCAGTTGGATCCAATTGAATCTTAATTACATAAACATCTTTTCCCCAATCAATGGCATTAATGGAACCCGTTTTATTAGTACCATTTCCAATATGAAGGTTTACCAACCCAGCACCATTTGTATTTACCGCATGTTGCTCTTCATAAACCATAATTCCAACAGAAAGTCGTTCATGAATGGAAATCTTCAACGACACATTTTGATTTTGAATAATTACCCCATTTGCATCACGCAAAACGGCTTGGTAATTAAAATAATTTGGTGCTTGACCAAAAGAGGATAATGTGAAACCAATTAAAAGTGCAAGAAATAATAGTTTTTTCATCTTTCTGTTTTTATTTTTCTTAATCCATATTAAACAACATTTGAAAGGCTTAAACCCTTAAAGTTCAATAATAAGATTTTACATTTTTGTTATTTTAAATACTTTAATTTCTAAATTATCGGTATTATACACCCTTAATATATAACCACTTACTGGGAATGTAGTTAAATCAATTTGCGGATTCTCGAAAGGGAGAAATTCATCTAATTTCACACCTAACAGACTATAAATTTCAGCTTTTATATTTTGGTTGTCCTTGTTTTCCCCAAGATCGATATTAATAAATCGAACGGTAGGGTTTGGCCATATTTTAACTTCAAAATCAAAAGTGGATTCTTCTGCTACAGGAGTAATCCAAAAATAGGTTTGTTGAAAGCCTTCAGAAACGGTTGACTCATTAGTAGAATCTACCATTTGTTGTATGGCAATTTCTCCAATTGTAAAGCTTACAGAGCCGTCTTTTGTTTTTAAAACTTCCCCAGCAGAACCAACGACTTCAAGGTTTCCAGAAGTTTGAGCAAAGGAGATTTGGCAGAATGCGACACAAATCACCCCAATGACTATACGTTTCATTTATGATAATTTAAGGATGAGCAAGGTAGGAAAAGATTCGTTTGATTTTAAAAAGTTAGCTTTTCAATTTCTATTATAAGAAATTGAATAAGAGAAACTCGATTTAAAAACTGCCCAATAGGAGGTAAAACCTAGGTTATAGAAATAGAAAATGGATATAAGAATGCCGAAAAAACATTCCTTTTTTCGGGAAAAGCTTAAAAAGTATAGCCTAAATTGAATGAGAAATTCACCATAAACTCGGTTCGTTTGTCTACATCTAAAAACTTTTTTGGGCCAAGACCCAACAAAACTGAAATACCAAAATTCTTTCCAGCTTCAATACTAAACCCGTTATAATAATATAAACTAGCATAAGGGCTGGAGGTAGTAGAGTATTCATCTTCTAATCCCCCTGCTACAAAAACACTTTTTTCAAGATAGAAGATATTCATTAACCCTCCCTCTATTCCTAAACCAGTAACATAAGAAACTAAATGTTGCCCTGCTGGATAGAATAAAACATCCATTTCTAAAGAACCTATTACTTTTTGGTCAATAGCCGAAGGAAGGTAATAAGAAACATTATCGTCATTTCCGAATCCGATTTTTACAGGAAACCGTAGTGCTACTTTCCCATTTTTAAATAGGTGTCGATAGGCAAAATTTACATTTCCATGAAATAAATTCAAAGGGTTTACACTTATAAAATTCCTATTAAAATCGGTATAAGGCTCATCGGATTCTATTTCACCAAATTTACTTTTTTGTTCCTCCGTTTTTATAGGTTCTTTTACATTTGGATATTCATAATTACCATTATCATAGATGATAACAAGAACGTCCTTTTTATAAATAGAATATAACGGACCATCAATATTATCTGATTTATGGTATTTTATTTTTTCTGAACCAATTTCCTCTATTTTACATTCAATTTTTTCACCGTTTTTTTTATAAATTTCATCTTGAGCAAAACACAAATTTGCAGCTAAAACAGTGAATACGAGTATATTTATTAAAGTTTTCATAATTCTAAAAATGATATTGTAAGTTAAAGTTGAAATTTACAAATGGCATAACAAAAGATTGGGGTCCAACAAAGCTCCTAAGTCCTATTCCAGCTTCTGCTCCAATGGCAAATGATTTTAATAGCATGTATGACATTCCTGCTCTTGCTCCGACATTGATATAGTTAGAATAAGAAACTGGAGCTCCATAGTAACCTCCTCCAGTGAGACCAGGCCCTAAATCATTGAAGAAAAAATCGGGAGACATTTCATGATTAACAAAAGCGTTTCCACCTTCAAACCCTGGCCCAACATGAAACTGAACAGGACTTTCTGGTTTCAAAGGATAGAACAATAAGTTTACACCAAACGAATATCTTTTTCTAAAATAAAAAACTTGACTGCCTGCTTCCCAGCCATAAGCAACCGGCACTTCAAAAGCGAGCACGTTATTGACTTTACGCTGATAAGAAATTTCAGCATTGCCTAACATGAGGGCAGCTACATTGAATTTGAATTGATTTGGTTTCTCCAACTTTATTGCTTCCTTTTTAACGGAATTATTATTAGAGCTTGGGTCTACTATTTTTTCTGGAGTACGTTCTCTATACGATTTATTATAAATTTCGAAAGAGCCATTTTCATACAACACCATTGAAATGTCCATTTTCGGAACTTTTACCTTAACTCCTTCATCGTTTCGAATAATAAGATAATCACGTTCTACTTCCAATACTTTCCCTTCTTCCATTTTGCCATCGGCATAGTAAATCTCATCCTGCGCAACAGAAGAAAGCGACAAAAGAATGCTGAATATTAATAATAGATTTTTCATTGAGTTTATTTTTTTCAAATTTAATTTAATTTCTAGTATTATATCTTTTGATTTACGAAATGGTAATAAGCTAGACTTCTTAAAAAGCAAAACCTAGATTGAAAGATAAATTTACTGCAGGATTAACTCCTGCTTCTTGTTCATGTAAACGTGGCCCCAAACCACCCATCAAAGAAAACCTAAAAGTTTCTGTTGGCGTAAAGGCTATTCCATTGTATAAATAATATGAGAAATTTCAGATTTGGATAAATTGTAAATTGCGCCGTTTGGATTATTAATGCTACTGTATTTTACGTTATAGGTTTCTATTTCAATCACCTTAACTTCAAGAATTGTTTTATTCATTAAATGAATTTTATCTTGGGAATACAAATGGCCGCTTAACAATACTAAAACAACAATTACTAATTTTTTCATCGTTAATAATTTTAGAATTCAAAGGTGAATCGTAAAGTCATTATCTAATTTGCACATTTCGCAATGTCAAAAAATGCATTTGCATTATTTACAATTAGCTTTGCTGCCAATGGGAAAATCAAAACGAATATTAATGGTGTGTTTGGGGAATATTTGCCGATCGCCATTGGCTGAAGGTATTTTGCAGCACAAATTAGACAAAACAGCATTAAACGCTTCCGTTGATTCTGCAGGAACTGCCAACTTCCATGTTGGACAAGAACCTGACCCTAGAAGTGCAGAAAGTGGTCTTAAACACGGAATTGATATTTCAAATCTTAGAGGTCGGCAATTTGGAGTTGACGATTTCGACAACTTCGATCAAATTTATGTAATGGACAAAAGTAACTACAGCAATTTGGTTTCTCTTGCCAGAAATGAAGACGATAAAAACAAAGTGCAAATGCTTTTAAACCTCAATAACCCTGATTCTTTTGATGAAGTACCTGATCCATATTTTGGAGGCGAACAAGGTTTTGAAAACGTATATCAAATGCTAAACAACGCTTGTGATGTAATAATTGGAAGATTGGAAAATGAAAACTAAAGGCAAACTATATCTTATTCCTTGTGGGCTTGGAGGAGAAAACGAAAGTCTAATCTTACCTCCTCAAACCGTTTCTATTACAAATGAATTGGATGAGTTTATTGTAGAAAAAGAAAAAACTGCAAGGCATTTTCTGAAACGAATCGGTTACGAAAAACCTCTTAACGACCTTATTCTTCATCCACTGAATAAACACACAATTGAAAACGACCTGGCTGGATATTTAAAATCTTGCAAAAACGGTAAAGACATAGGTTTGATAAGCGAAGCAGGCTGTCCTGCTGTAGCGGATCCGGGAGCTGCTATTGTAAACTTGGCTCACGAGGCTGGCATTCAGGTTGTTCCATTGATTGGCCCCTCCTCTATTTTATTGGCACTTATGGCAAGTGGTATGAGCGGACAATCTTTTGTTTTTCACGGGTATATTCCTAAAGATAAAGGGGAAAGAACTCGATTTATCCGAAGAATGGAGAGCGGTGCTAAATCGAAAAAACAAAGTCAAATTTTTATGGAAACTCCTTTTCGAAATAACCAAATTCTGGAAGAAGTTTTAAGTACTTGTAATGTTCTTACTAAACTTTGCATTGCCTGTAATATTAGTACATCAGGCGAAAGAATTATTACTAAAACAGTTCAGGATTGGAAAAAATCGCAAATCGATTTACATAAAAAACCTACGGTTTTTGTTTTGTATTAAAGAATAGGGTTACCCCTTTTAGTTCGTTTCAATAGCGGTCAAATCTAATCAGAACAATTAAAGCGAATAACTTAATTTCTTTAAATCTTTTTTAATTGTCACAAGTCATAATTAAAAGGCTCTAAAATTTAACTTACACCTAAGGAATTCAATCTAATTTTACCAAATTTAAATTTTAGAATAAAACATGCCATTTTCATCCCTAGGACTTCCCAAATATTTTCAAGAGATATTAACCCAAGAAAACTATACTAAGCCCTACCCCATTCAAGAAGCAGTAATACCCGCAGTATTGTCCAACCAAGATATTCTTGGAATAGCACAAACAGGATCGGGTAAAACAGCAGGTTATGTTTTGCCATTATTGACCAGTCTTAAAGGAGTTAAAACATCAAGCCCTAGGCACATTAGTGTATTGGTACTGGTGCCGACTAGAGAATTAGCCATTCAAGTAGATACCGTTTTTAGACAATTTGGGCAAGCCTTACCATTTAAAATGAAATCGATGGCAATTTATGGTGGTACATCCAAAAATGTACAAATGATGCGCCTCAGCAATACCAAAATATTGATAGCTACACCCGGACGATTATTGGATTTATTAAGTTCAAATTCTGTTCAGCTATCAGAAGTAAAAACCCTTGTTTTGGATGAAGCAGACAAAATGTTAAATCTTGGTTTTAAGAAAGAAATGGACGGAATAATCGGGTTTTTGCCAAAAAAACGGCAAAATTTATTGTTTTCCGCCACATTGAGCCCAAATATAGAAAATATTCAACAAGTCCTTTTACACAATCCTTTAGTAATTCAAATTGAACCTGAGAAAGAAAGCATTGAGTTCATACACCAAATTGCATATTCAGTTTCTGATGAACAAAAAGGCCCCTTATTGCGTCATTTAATTAAGAGTAAAAACATAGAGCAAGTTTTGGTTTTTACTTCTTCTGTTCATCAAGCAGATGTGGTTACCACAAAATTGAATAAACACGACATTCAAGCCCGAGCTATTCACGGTAAAAAAAGTCAAGGTTTCCGCGTAGAGACTTTAGACCTTTTCAAAGCTGGTAAATTAAGAGTGCTTGTAGCCACAGATTTACTTGCTAGAGGTGTTGACATTCAAACCTTACCCGTAGTTATAAACTACGAATTGCCGCGTTCACCGAAAGACTATGTACATAGAATTGGTAGAACAGGACGAGCTGAAAATCACGGAGAGGCGATTTCGTTTATCTCCGAAGACGCAGAACATCATTTTAAAATTATACAGAAAAAAATGAAAAAGACAGTTGAGGTTATTCCTGCTGATGAAATATTGTAGCAAGCTAGACACTAGCTATTAGCCACTTACTTTCCAACAAAAACCTCGGCTTTCCTCATCAAAGGACTCAAATACTGATCGTTTTCTACAAATGGAACTTCCTCTCTAAAATCAGCAAGATACTTTTCTATTCTAACAGAAGATTTTAATGGACGTCTGAATTCCATAGCCTGAGCAGCATTCATTAACTCAATTCCGAGAACACGCTGTAGATTTTGAACCACTTTGAAGCATTTTGTCGCAGAATTAGCTCCCATACTTACATGGTCTTCCTGACCGTTGCTACTATCAATAGTATCCACTGAAGAAGGTGTACAAAGCTGTTTGTTTTGACTAACAATACTTGCCGCTGTATATTGAGGAATCATAAATCCAGAATTTAACCCAGGGTTTGCTACCAAATAAGGCGGTAAATCACGTTGACCAGATATTAATTTATAACTTCTTCTTTCGGAAATAGATGCTAATTCTGCACATGCAATCGCTAACAAATCCAGCGCTAAAGCAAGTGGCTGCCCATGGAAATTTCCTCCACTTAAAATCTTATCTTTTTCAGGGAAAATTGTAGGGTTATCGGTAACTGCATTTACCTCATTTTCAATTACTTTCTCTATGTGTTTTAAACTATCCTTTGAAGCTCCATGAACTTGTGGAATGCATCGAAATGAATAGGGATCTTGAACGTGTTTTTTATCCTGTTTCATCATCTCACTTCCAGTAAGATACTGACGAATATTCTTCGCAGTTTTTAACTGTCCAGTATGATTTCTAATGATATGAAGGTCTTCGTCAAAAGGTTGTGAACTGCCGTTAAAAGCTTCTAATGAAATAGAGGCAATTAAGTCAGCTCGTTCCGATAGTTTTTTCGCTTTTAAATATTCCCAAACTGCATAAGCATTCATAAATTGTGTGCCGTTTAGCAAAGCCAAGCCTTCCTTACTTTGTAAAACAAGTGGCTCCCAGCCAAACTCTTCATAAATTTCAGAGCAATGTTTTTTACGTCCATCGTGATATACCTCCCCTTCGCCTATTAATGGTAAAGCCAAATGTGCCAAAGGAGCTAAATCACCCGATGCTCCTAAAGAACCTTGTTGATACACAACTGGCAAAATGTCGTTGTTGTATAAGTCTATCAAACGGTTTACCGTAACCAATTGAACTCCAGAATGACCATAACTCAAACCTTGAATTTTAAGTAAAAGCATAAGCTTTACAATGGTTTGTGGCACTTCCGCTCCCATTCCGCAAGCATGAGACAATACCAAATTTCTCTGCAATTGATTCAAATCCTTTGGCGAAATTGTTTTGTCATGCAAAGAACCAAAACCCGTATTGATACCATAGATAGGACTATCTGAGTTTTTTAGTTTATTATCGAGATAGGTTCTGCATATTTGAATTCTATCTTGTGCTCCCTCACCTAACTCTAAATAGGCCTTCGTTGCAAGAATATTTTCAATATTCTCAAGAGATAAATGATAAGCTGAAATGTTATGTACTTGCATAATTATTTAAGTTTTTTAATGAGATCAGAAATAGAAATTTCCCACTGGTCTCCTTTGTTCATGTCTTTTACTGTCAGTAAACCTGACTCAATTTCTCTGTCACCGACCAAGGCCACAAAGGGTATGTTTTTTTCGTTGGCATATTTCATTTGTTTTTTCATTTTGGTCGAATCTGGATAAACTTCTGTATTAATTCCTTCTATACGAAGAGCAGAAGCCCACTTTACACATTGTTTCGCTTCTACTTCCCCAAAATTGACAAACATTAATTTAGTTGTTTCAGATACTTGAACTGGGAAGAGTTCTTTATCGAGCATCAAATCGTAAATTCTGTCCGCCCCAAAAGATACTCCTACTCCAGAAACATTTTTCAAACCAAATATTCCGGTGAGGTCGTCGTATCGTCCACCTCCGCATATACTGGATGGGAAATCTGGGTGAACCACTTCGAATATAGCTCCAGTATAGTAGTTAAGTCCACGGGCAAGAGTTGGGTCAAATTCACAATTTTTCAGTCCCAATTCTTTGGCATAATCGAAAAGAAAATTGAGCTCTTCCACTCCCTTCTGTCCTACTTCCGAATCCGAAAGAAAACCAGATACCGATTCTAAACTAGAGTTTTCGAACAAAACCCCCAATTGACTTATTGAGTCATGCGATAGTCCTTTTTCCCGAAGTTCTGTCTCAACTTTTTCTCTACCAATTTTATCTAATTTGTCTAGCGCAACAGTAATATCAATCAATTTTTCTGGTTCTCCAATAACTTGAGCTATGCCTTCTAAAATTTTTCTGTTGTTAAGTTTTATAGTGGCTTCGGGAAGTTTAAGTTTGGTAAACACTTGAGAAACAACTTGTATCAATTCCACTTCATTCAATAATGAATCAGAACCAATCATGTCTACATCACACTGGTAAAATTCTCGATATCTTCCTTTTTGAGGTCTATCGGCGCGCCATACCGGTTGAATT
>Ga0307998_1001413_pt1 | contig 12886 bp, 12 predicted proteins | sample Davwhametageno37_FD_203147 | JGI IMG/M metagenome (GOLD analysis project Ga0307998, IMG submission 203147) | Marine microbial communities from Davis Island wharf, Antarctic Ocean - #37 | ecosystem: Environmental > Aquatic > Marine > Unclassified | place: Antarctic Ocean: Davis Island wharf...
TTTTGAAACAGGTTATAAAACCCGTCAAATCCTTTCTGTTTGACTAATGAATCTTTTCTATAGAATGGGAAGAGAAAGAAGGTTTTGTTGTCTAAATAATCGAGGGCTTAAATGAACTAGGATGTCTTTTTTTTAAATAAAAACCCTAAACCCATACGGGTCAACATTTTCTTTTCAAATTCCCAAAAGAACTTAAATTGACCAAATAAAAGCCCCACTAAGGGTAATGTGGCTTGATAAATAGGGAAAATAAGAAAAACTCGAACGGGGATATATAATGCCCAACCATTAATTTCGGGCGAGATTCCAATAAACTCAGTTATCGGTTTTGCTACCCAAGCAGCAAAGGAGCCATTGATGGAAAAAACGATTAAAATAAGAATGAGTTGAAAGTTTGAGGTAATACCCCATCGTTCTTTTAGTTTTTCCATTGTGCAAAGGTAATGAGGATTGGATCGTAATTTAGTTGTTTGCTCTTAAAGAAAATCGAATTGGAAAGCAAGTCGATTAAGTCTTTCCAGAATAGCTTAATATTTTGCCTTTCCGGGATTGCTTTTCTTAGGTATTTTTTCTTTTGTTTCTTTTTTATATTTCAAATCTAAATCAGGGAATACTCTTGCTCCACTTGAATTAAGTTTAATTTGCATTGGAGATAAGGTATCTGTTATTGGAATAAAGTTTTGTCCAAAAACTTTGGAAGCATCTATGGCCAGGTCATAACGTTCTAACATATCCAATTGAACCCAATCCATTGGTAATAATTTAACATCAGACTCAAGGGTTTCAATGTAAGAACTAAGATGACTCATTTGAAAAATGTCTGTAGCAAGTGCTACATTCCCCCAACAGCCAATCCACGATTTTTTTTGGAGTTTCCGAAAAACGATAGAATCAAAAATAGAAGAACAATAAAGGTTCTGATTTTCATTAATTTAAATCAATAATAATGAATTATTTTTTTTTCATTAAAGAACTCTTGCCCAAAATATTTTGAAATGGGGATTTCTGTAATTCTAGCTTTAAAATCAAATAATTCTTCGGTCAAATCACCTCCTTTTAAATAGATTATTCCGTTTGGTTTAGAATTTTTGTTTTTAGGAGAAATATTATCATTTACTAAATCTAAAAAATCTCGAAAATTTGTCACAGCTCTACTTACAACAAAATCAACTTTATGGTGATAATGCTTAGCATTCTCATGAATTCCTATGCAGTTTTTAAGTTCAAGTGAATTAGAAATCTCATTGACCACTTTTATTTTTTTTCCAATAGAATCAATAAGAGTAAATTTAGTTTGAGGAAACAAAATTGCTAAAGGGATTCCTGGAAATCCTCCACCAGTGCCTACATCTAAAACTTTTGTTCCCGGTTTAAATTGAATATACTTTGCAATAGCCATAGAATGAAGGACATGTCGTTCATACAAAAACTCAATATCCTTTCTTGAAATCACATTTATCTGACTATTCCAATCTCTAAATAAGCCGTCAAGCATTTCAAATTGATGAATCTGTTTTGGGTTTAAATTGGGGAAATAATCGTTCAAAAATGAAAGGCTCATAGTTTTAATATAGATAGATTTTGATTTTTTATATAGAACTGGGTAATTTAATGTAACCTATCAAAGGTTTTTATTAAATAGTATCTTTTCTGTCTTTAAATATTTGAAAGAGAAGCTCCTTAGCTTTTTCATCTTTATGATTCAAGGCTCTACATACCAGCTGGTAGTCGTACTTCGCTTTATCTGATAATTTTTCGTTTAATAATTCTTCCATGGGGAGCCACTAACAACGGTGTTCCAAATAAACAAAAAAGGATAGAACAAAAGTAAAAATAGTTCACATATTGGTATCCAAGGCAATAAATCAAGTGAATTGGTTTTTTTTGAAACCTTATAGTGTAATGCTGTTAGGGAAATTAGATTTATTAAAAAAAGTCCTAACGCAATAATTTTTAATGACCCAAAAAAAGAGATGAAAAGCATCCCAAATAAAAGGTATCGAACCAGGGTAATGTAGAATAAGGCAGATTTAGAAATTAAGTTGTATCGGTTTGATGTAGTTAAATGCCTCCTTTTTTGTTCCATCCAGTTGGCGAAAGTTTTTTCGGGAACAGAAATAGTGTATGAATCTTCCGAGAAAGAACTTACAGTATTTTTTGAGTTGGCGACTTCATTAATAAATAAATCATCGTCTCCAGATGGCATAAATTGATGAGAGGCAAATCCACGATTATCAAAAAATAAATCTTTATGGTAAGCCAAATTTCTACCGACTCCCATATAAGGAATCCCAATTTTTGAAAGACCAATATATTGTAAAGCAATTAAAAGTGCTTCACCTCTTATAAGTTTATTTAAAAACCCCGACCCTTTTTGGTAAGCGCCATACCCTAAAACAATTTTTTTAGAGTTGGAAAACTTGGAAGTCATCCCCCTAATCCAATTATTGCTTGATGGAAAACAGTCTGCATCAGTTAATAAAACGTGATCGTATGTAGCAGATTTTAATCCAATTGTAAGAGCCAGTTTTTTTCCTGCCCAGTGTAATTCACTTTGCTGAACTTTGGTGATTTTAAGGTTTTCGTATTTGTTTGCAAAGGCGTTTAACAAAACCTCCGTATTGTCAATTGATCTATCGTTAACTACCACTACTTCAAAGTCAGGGTAGTTTTGCTTCATTATTTTAGGGATAAACTCAATTAAATTATTGCTTTCGTTTCTGGCGCATATTATTATAGATACAGGAGGAGTTTTTTTGGAGATTTCACCATTTTTTGTAAAAGCAGCCATACCAGTTACCAACCAATCATTAATTATTTTTAGACCAAAAATCACAAGTAGGCCTATAAAAAATGGTGTTATTTCGGGCATTTCCATTAGTTACAAATCTTCTCTTTTTTAAGTATTGGGAGAAGTTTAATGAATTTACTTTTTAACATTGGAAAAGAGCTAATGAACATATGCGCCAATATCCTAAGTTAATATTTTCTTACTACGGTCTTTTCTATTTTGTCGCAATTGTGTTTACTGTTATTTATTCTTTCTATGGAGAATAAAATCAACAAAATCAATGAAAAATTATTGCTATATAAGGAAGGGCATTTGTGAATAGGAAGTCGTGTCCAATGGGTAGATCTATTTTTTTTATTCTGTCAAAATAAAACAAAAACCAACCTTTGTTAAAACCTTTTCCAACCATTACCCCATCCACATATCTTTGCTGACTTTAATTCAAGAAAATGAACTTTAAATTAGAAACAACCGATAAAGAAGGAAAAGCCCGAGCTGGTGTTTTAGAAACCGAGCATGGGAAAATAGAAACGCCAATTTTTATGCCCGTTGGTACAGCAGGTTCAGTAAAAGCTGTTCACCAAAGAGAACTAAAGGACGACATAAAGGCTCAAATTATTTTAGGAAACACTTACCATTTATATCTTCGACCTGGCTTAGATGTACTCGAAACGGTAGGAGGTTTACATAAGTTTATTAATTGGGATAAGCCTATTTTGACCGATAGCGGTGGTTACCAAGTTTATTCACTTTCAGATTCTAGAAAAATAACTGAAGAGGGAGTGAAATTCGCTTCGCATATTGATGGCTCTCGTCATTTTTTCACACCAGAAAAAGCCATTGAAATCCAACGTAGTATTGGTGCGGATATAATAATGGCATTTGATGAATGCACTCCGTATCCTTGCGACTATACTTATGCAAGTAAGAGTTTAGACATGACTCATCGCTGGTTGGATCGATGTATTAATCACATGGATGTTGTCCAACCAAAATATGGTTATGACCAAGCTTTGTTTCCAATTGTTCAGGGAAGTGTTTATAAAGATTTACGAGAAAAATCGGCGGAATATATTGCCGCTAAGGGAGCTGCAGGAAATGCAATTGGTGGACTTTCGGTTGGTGAGCCACACGAAGACATGTACGCTATGACCGATTTGGTTTGCAATATTTTACCTAAAGAAAAACCAAGATATTTAATGGGGGTAGGAACTCCAGCTAATATTTTGGAATGTATAGATCTTGGAGTCGATATGTTCGATTGTGTCATGCCTACCAGAAACGCACGAAATGGACAACTTTTTACTGCTGAAGGAATAATTAATATTAAAAACCGAAAATGGCAAAACGATCATTCCCCAATTGACCAGGAAGGGACAACTTATGTTGATTCACAATATTCTAAAGCCTATTTGCGTCATTTAATAACGTCAAGAGAAATGTTGGGTGCTCAAATTGCAACTGTGCACAATTTGGGGTTTTATTTGTGGTTGGTAAAAGAGGCTAGAAAACAAATTTTAGCTGGCACTTTCAAGTCCTGGAAAAATGTGATGGTTAAAAAAGTGGCTCAAAGAATTTAGCGATTTGAAAAAAATTGATGCATATATTATTAAGAACTTTCTATTAACGTTCTTTTTTATTTTAGGTATTTTAATGCTCATTGCTTGTGTATTTGACTACACTGAAAAAATGGATGATTTTACCGAAAGAAACGCTCCAATCTGGGGTTTACTTTTCGACTATTATAAAAATTTCGTCATTTTTTATGCAAATATGTTTAGTCCGTTACTCATATTTATTTCGGTAATAATTTTTACTTCAAAAATGGCAGCTCGAACCGAGATTGTGGCAATACTATCCAGTGGTGTATCTTTTTATCGATACCTCTGGCCTTACTTTTTGGCCTCTACTTTTCTGGTAATAATATCCTTAGCATTCAATCACTATGCCGTTCCACACGCCAATAAAACTCGTATTGCTTTTGAAGAATCATATTTCAAAAATGCTTTTAGAAATCATGACAAAGAAATTCATAAAAAAATCGGAAAAAATGACTTAATCTATTTCGAATCCTATAATGCTCAAAGCGATATTGGATATAAGTTTAGTCTTGAACATTGGAACGAAAACGGTGCTCTTTCTTTTAAAATTCGATCAGATTATGCGCAATATGATACCATAAAACAGAAATGGACTATTCATAATTATATAAAACGCCACATTAATGGAGAAGAAGAATGGGTAGAAAAAGGGTTTGAAATGGATACCGCAATAAACCTTCAGCCCAATGAATTTGAGCGAAGATTGGAATATACTACTCAAATGATGACAACTCCTGAGTTAAATGAATATATAGAACTTGAAAAAAAATCGGGTTCCGAAAATATAGCTCACCATTTAATTGAAAAACACAAAAGAACCGCCCTTCCGTTTTCCACTTTCGTTATGGTACTAATTGGAGTCAGTATTTCTAGTAGAAAAGTAAGGGGTGGAGTAGGTGCTCATTTGGCCTTCGGTTTGTTGGTAGCCGTTTCTTATGTTTTTATGGATAGGGTTGCTACAGTTTATGCACTTAATGCTGGTTTGTCACCTCTTTTAGCTTCTTGGATTCCTAATTTTATTTATGGCATATTGGCCTTGTACATATTTAGGTTGGCCCCTAAATAATTAGTTCAATTTACCTATCCAGGAAATGTGTTTTGAATCCATTTTTTTTGGTTTTTCTTTAAACAAGCCATACATGCTACTCCCTGTTCCTGTCATGGAAGCATAAATTGCCCCATGATCATATAATTGATTTTTAATTAATTCTAATATTGAATAGTTTTTAAAAACTGATTTTTCAAAATCGTTGATAACGTAATTTTTCCAGGACTTTATATCTTCAACAACTAAATCTTTTAGATTAGAATTTGGTTTTTCGGGTTTTATGTCCGAAAAAGCAATTTGTGTGCTAATATGTATTTCTGGGTGAACGATATAGAGGTAATATTCTTTTAAAGAAAGAGAAGATGGTTTTAGAATTTCTCCTCTTCCGGTAACTAATCTTGGGATATTATTTATGAAAAATGGACAATCACTTCCTAAAGTAGCTGCATAATCTTCAAGTTTATAATTGGAAATGTTAAGATTAAACTTACTGTTTAATAGATTTAAAACAGAACTCCCGTCTGCCGACCCACCTCCAAGACCTGCTCCATTAGGCACATTTTTAAGCAAATGAATATGGATAGGATTTAAATTATAATCGTTTTTAATAAGTTGATAGGCTTTCCATACAATATTATCTTCTTTTTTTATTTTTAGTGAAGTCCCATAATTAAATAGTTGAGTTTTGGTTGAAGGGTTTACCTCAATTACATCGCTCCAACTTACTGGGTAGAAAATGCTTTGTAAATTATGAAAGCCATCATTTCGCTTTGAAATAATATTAAGACCAATATTAATTTTACATCCTGGAAAAGAAATCACAATACTTGTTTGGTACAAACATAACATTACCGTTTGATTTAGTTAAATTTGCCGACCAAAATTCGATTATATGTCCGTGTTTTTAGACTTTGAAGAACCAATAGCTGATTTGTGTGAACAATTAGATAAAGCGGAGGAGACCGCTGGTAAGGGGAAGGTGGATATGACTGAAACCATAGCTGACCTGAAACAAAAAATCGAGAAAACTCAAATAGAAGTTTATAAGAATCTTACCCCTTGGCAAAAGGTACAAACTTCTCGTCATCCTGAAAGGCCGTATGCTTTGAGTTACATAAGCGCTTTAACTAATGATAATTTCATTGAGTTGCACGGCGATAGAAATGTAAAAGACGATAAAGCCATGATTGGTGGTTTAGGTAATATCGATGGTAGAAGTGTAATGTTTATTGGTCAACAAAAAGGGATAAACACAAAACTCAGACAATACAGAAACTTTGGAATGCCAAATCCTGAAGGATATAGAAAGGCACTTCGATTAATGAAGCTGGCAGAAAAATTCAATAAACCAATAATTTCGCTTATTGACACACCTGGTGCTTATCCTGGATTAGAAGCGGAAGAAAGAGGACAAGGTGAGGCAATTGCAAAAAACCTTATGGAAATGGCGCAATTGAAAGTACCCGTAATATGTATTGTAATTGGTGAAGGAGCTTCTGGTGGTGCTTTAGGTATTGGAGTAGGCGATAGAGTTTTAATGCTTGAGAATACTTGGTATTCAGTTATTTCACCTGAATCTTGTTCTTCTATTTTATGGAGAAGCTGGGAGCATAAAGAAAAAGCTGCAACGGCGTTAAACCTTACTGCTGATATCATGCTTAAAAACAAACTTATCGATGGAATTATTCCAGAACCTGCAGGAGGCGCTCATTCCAATTACAAAGAGATGTTTTCTACTGTGAAAAAAGAAATATTATGTCAACTTTCGGATTTAGATAAGTTAGATCCCGAAGAAAGAATAAATCAAAGAATAGATAAATTCTGTTCTATGGGGTATTCGGAAGAGTAGTAAAGCTATTTCTTTAAAAACATTACGGATCCGTTACTGTTAGTTATTTGCCCAAGTTCAGTTCCAGTTGCGACATTGTAAATGTAATGTTTTGATTGCGCCTCATACATAAGTAAAGTTTCACTTGCGAGATAAGAATAAGAACCCACGCTTGATATGTTATTTATGGTTGGTGAATTTGTAGGATTTCTTGAAACCTGGTCACCAGAATTAAATTCATAAATTCCACTATTGGTGAATATCCACGCATCTGTGCTAGAGATCATAATAGGATTTTGTGTTGTAGCTCTAGCAGAAATTGTTAATGATAATTGAGGTATTGCATTTAGACTTTTATTGTAATAAAAAAATGTAGTATGGGAGCTGTTCGATGGACTTTCAGTCATAACATATACACGGTTTTCGTCTCCAAAACTGAACAATCCTAGAACATTAACATATCTTTGAATTGGCACATTTGCAATGTAAGCGCCTGTAGCAGACTCATAAGTCACTAATTTAATTCTTCCATCATTATTGTCATATTCTACTGAAAAAATAGTTTGTCCTACTTGTAAAATAAAAGAACTTTCATCGTATTTATTTTGGATATTTAAATTTAATGAACCATTTGCATTGTATGTAGAAATAAAATCGGGCAAATTGTAGTTGGATACATACATTTTGTCCGCTGACCTTAAAATAACATCCCTATTAATCGGATTAATTAGGGTTTTCTTCTCATTTCCCGTGAATCCATTCCATACTACAAGCTTGTTTCCTTCTGCTGCAAAAATATTCTCCCCTAAAGAGTTTACTTTAGAAATATCATTTGAAATTGAATAGGTGCTAAATTTTTGCATGCCTTTATCGTAAAGGGTGATTTTTGCTGGCCGCGTGCCCCGATCAAAACTTGCAATTGCGAATTCCTCTGTTGTAGAAGTGATTTCCCCAACCTGAAATGATCTTTTAAACGTATTGGTTTCAAATTTATTTGCAACTACAATGTGCCAGGTAAAAATTCCTGTTCTAAAATAATTGATTCCATGTTGAAATTTATAAGTTAACTCGTACAAGGTGCCTTTGTTGTATTGAGGCTCCAGTATGTTTATAACGGTATCTCCAACGGGTCCTATTAAAAAGGACTTTAGCATTAATATATTATCGTCATCTTTCACTTCAGCTTTAAGCAAGATTGAGTTTCCAGGCTGGAATTTTTCATCTTGTTCAGCCGGTGACGTAAATTGAACATTAGATTTTACTATTTCTTGTTTTTTACAAGATATTATCCCTAAAGTGATTAAGGTTAAGGAAAAAGCAAAATATTTTATGGAGTTAAAAATGGTCATAATAATTTTTTAATGCAAACAACAATTTGTTTTTGCGAAAGTACAAATGAAAAATTGATATCTAAATTTGGGTATTTCTAATATTTAAAAGTCCAAATATAACTCAATAAACACTGATATACAACAAGTTAATGTATGTATTATTGGGCGAATATAGGTGAGGATGAATTAATTGTGGATAGAAAGTTTTGTTGAATTAAATGTTAGTAAATTCATACCTTTACAGCTTTAACTGGAGTACGTCTAGTAATAGATTTGCACTCAATTGTTTATAAAAATGAAAAAACTTGCATTAATATTTCTTGGGCTGTTTATAGCAGCAGTATTTCTTTCTTCTTGTAAAAGCCATGAGCGTTGTCCTGCGTACAGCAAGACCTCTACTCAGTCACAGGCAGAACAGGGTTGATATTTTAATAAAAATAAAATTTTTATTGGCTTTACCTTTTATTAAGGTAGAGCCTTTTTTATTTTCGTACCTCAAATGAAATATCAAAACGATTTAATAATTAGATCTGCGAAAGGTGAACACGTCGAACGTGTGCCTGTATGGTTAATGAGGCAGGCTGGTCGAATTCTTCCGGAATATAGAGAAATACGCAATAGTCTTTCATCGTTTAAAGAATTAGTAGAAACACCTGAACTTGCCGCTGAAGTTACTATTCAGCCAGTTGATATTTTGGGTGTAGATGCCGCAATTATATTTTCAGATATTTTGGTTATTCCAGATGCAATGGGCCTTCCGTATACCATGCAAAAAGGAGTTGGGCCGGTTTTCCCAAAAAAAATCGAACAAGTTTCTGACATTGATAAACTTAGAGTTGCCAAACCAGAAGAAGATCTGCATTATGTACTAGATGCCATAAGAATCACTAAAAAGAAATTAAACGGAAGGGTTCCTATTATTGGATTTGCAGGTGCTCCGTGGACTATTTTTAGTTACATGATTGAAGGAAGCGGTTCTAAAACTTTTTCTCAAGCACGGAAATTCCTATATACCAATCCTAAAGCATCACACGATTTATTGAATAAAATAACAGAATCTACCATTGATTATTTGAAAGCTCAAATTGCTGCTGGTGTCGAAATAGTTCAAATATTTGATAGTTGGGCTGGGATTTTACCTCCTTTTCAATACAAAGAATTTGGATTAAAGTATCTTAAGCAAATTTGTGATTCGATAAATGAAGTGCCTATTACTCTTTTTGCAAAAGGAGCATGGTATGCATACGACGATTTATCTAAATTGAATTGCAATACCATAGGTGTAGATTGGAACACAAAACCTGCTTTGGCAAGACAATTGGTAGGAGCAGATAAAACATTGCAAGGTAATTTAGATCCCTGTTTACTTTATTCTTCTAATGAAGTCATTATTTCGGCAACTAAGGAGATGTTGACTAGTTTTGGGGCTCAAAAATATATTGCGAATTTAGGGCATGGTGTTTATCCAGATACTGACCCAAAAAAAGTAAAACTATTTGTTGATACAATAAAAAACTTTAAATTTTAAAAAATGAAAAAGATTTTTCTTTCTGGTATAGTTGGTTTGATTTTTACCGCTAACCTTATTGCTCAAGTTAATAAAGCCCCAAATTCAAGTTTCGAAGATGTTGGGAAAATAAAAGGAGCTGGTGCTATCGAGTCTGTTTTAGAATGGTATTCTCCTGAAGGAATGGAGCCGGCAGATGTGTTTTCAACACAAGCTAAAAAGGATGAAGTTCAAGTTCCATTAAATATTCGCGGTAGAGCTGAAACTTTTGACGGACAAACTTATGTTGGGCTTTTGGCTTATAGTGAAAGAGAAGCAAGACCTAGGACTTTTATTCAAGCTAAAATGCCGAAAAAATTAATTGCAGGAAAAAAGTATTGTATAAAAATGCATGTTATGGCATCGGGAATTTCAAAATATACTTGCGATAATTTCGGAATGTTGCTCAGTGGTAAAGCTTCTAAAATGAAAGATATTGAAGGATGGGAACTTGATCCACAATTGAAATATACGGATAATGCAATTATTAATGATCAAACTGAATGGGTTCCAATTTGTCTGGAATATGAATCGGATGGAACAGAGCGTTACATTACGATTGGAAATTTCGCGCCTCAAAGTTCTATAAAAACTCAAAAAATGAGAAGACCTAGAGAATTTAAAGTTCCTCAAACTAGAGACGCATATTATTTTGTTGATATGGTTTCTGTTATTGCTTTGGGTCACTTGGAAGAGCCTTGTGATTGCAGACCACCAGAAAGTGACAAACCAAAATTAGACGTGGTTTATACGAAAAATGTTAGTGAGGGTATAGAAGGAACAACTCTAGAAAAGATAGAGCATAAGGTAATTCACTTTAGCAAAAACAGTTCAGATTTAAGTGATGAGGATAAGTCTAAGGTGGATGAGGTTGTTTCTTTGTTAAATGAAGACCCAACCGTAAGTATTATAGTTACGGGGTATTCAACTGCTACAGAAAAACCTGAGATTGCTGAAGGTAGAGCGAAAGCTATATTTGCTTATATCACAAGTGTAAAGGGTATTGCCGCAGACAGAATAAAATATAAGGGAATTGTTCCTGAGCGAAATACAGATGAAGGTCCTGCTATTACTGATGAGCATGCTGATGCTGCAAATAGAAAAGTAGAATTTAAAGCACAATAATTAGCGATTGAAAAAACCAATCCTATTAATAAGCATACTCTTAATTACATTTTTTATAAAAGCTCAAAACTTGGTACCCAATCCAGGTTTTGAGCTTTTTACTGAATGCCCTACTTCAATTGCTCAGTTTAAATACACCAAATTCTGGTTTTCGGGAAATACGGGAACACCAGAATACCTGCGTAATGACTGTCCATTTGATATGGGTAAGGCACATTCTGGAAAAGGCTATTCAGGAGCTATCTTCTATGGACATTATCCTAAGGCGATAGAGTATTTAATGGTTGAGCTCAATGAAATTTTGCGAAAAGACAGTACCTATTGTTTATCGTTTTGGATTAGAGCTGAGGAGTCATTTATTTATGTAGATCAAATTGGACTGCACCTATCCATTGAAAATTTGAAGTTAAATATGTGGGCTCCCATTTATTTAAAGCCGGTTTTAAAGTCCAAATACAATCAACCCATAATCCCTCAATTGGGTTGGACGCAAATAAAAGGGGAGTATAAATCTAAAGGAAGCGAACGTTTTTTAACCATTGGTAACTTTACAAAACCAGACAGGCACATACAATATGTTGATGAATTTTATAGCAGCTTCGAAAGTGGATGGAACTCTTATTATTTTATCGATGATGTTGAGGTTAAAGAAAAAACTAAAAATGAAGGTTGTGTGTCAAAACCCGCACCCAAAGAAATCGCAAGTGTTGAAACTAAAATGCCTTTAGTTATGATCTCGATTGTCTATTTTGGAAGTGACAAATCCATACCAAATAAAATAGAAAATGAAAGACTATTAAGTTTTATTGATTCCATGGAAACTTGTATGACTAAAACAGTGGAGCTTATTGGGCATACAGACTCCATTGGTTCCGGTACTTATAATATAGAATTGTCAAAACTGCGAATTTTACAAATTCAAGAAATAGTACTTTCAAAATTGTCTGTTACACCAACCTTTAAATTGAATTACTTTGGTGAATCGAAACCGACTTACATAAATAAGACAGAAAAAGGTCGTGCACAAAATAGAAGGGTAGAAATAAAAGTAGTTTGCAATGATAGAAAAGGGAAATAAAAAGATTATCAATGCTTGGACATTCTATGATTGGGCTAATTCGGTTTATCCACTTGTAGTAACAACTGCTATATTTCCTGTTTTCTATGGAGCAGTGACCAAACAAGAATTGCCAGACGGAACTTCCACCGAAATGATTTCGTTTTTTGGTTATATGTTACGAAGTTCAGCTTTGTATTCGTATGTTGTAGGAGCTTCTTTTCTAGTGGTTTCTTTCATTAGTCCTGTTTTAGGTGGGCTTGCGGATTATTGGGGAAATAAAAAGTTCTTCCTTCGATTATTTTGCTATATCGGAGCAATTAGTTGTGGCTCTATCTATTTTTTTGATACATCTCATATTGAATTGAGTATGCTTTCTATATTTATGGCAAGTATAGGTTTTTGGGGGAGCTTGGTTTATTACAATGCCTACCTGCCTGAAATTGCCGACCCCGTTGACCATGATAGAATTAGTGCAAAGGGTTTTTCCTTGGGCTATTTTGGGAGTTCTCTATTGTTGATTACTATTTTGGTTTTAATAAAAGGTTTTGATATGGAG
>Ga0307998_1001414_pt1 | contig 12879 bp, 13 predicted proteins | sample Davwhametageno37_FD_203147 | JGI IMG/M metagenome (GOLD analysis project Ga0307998, IMG submission 203147) | Marine microbial communities from Davis Island wharf, Antarctic Ocean - #37 | ecosystem: Environmental > Aquatic > Marine > Unclassified | place: Antarctic Ocean: Davis Island wharf...
GATAAAATTAAAGTATCAATCATTTATTATATTAAGTAAATATTTCTTTTAGTATTTCTCGATAATGATCTTTATTAGGAATAGTTAAATCTAATTCTTTGTAAATATATAAGTCGCCTCTCTCAACGGTGCCTTTAAGACCCATATTAGGAACTCGTACTGAACTATTAAATTCTTCCGAATTTATTAAATTTATTTTTAAGTCATTTGGTAGAGTGATTGGGAATAACTCAATGAAATAATATTCATATAAGTTAATACGATGATTGTAATATAAATCATGACCGTTCAGTGAATATTTATCAGGTAAAATAGTTTTGATATTAATTGTTAAGTATAGAGACACATCTAAAAATATATTTATCGTATAATCGCTGTGAGTGATAAATATAGAGAAAATAGATGATCTAGTTATGATTATTATTTCTTTGCTCGTATTAAGATAAACATCCTTCAAAGATCTATTTAGATTTATTTCGAAATTTTCATTGAGATCGCTAGCGTAGATATATTTAACGTCTGATATATCAATTAATATTTCAGAATTTATATTACACTGTTGTCTGAATTTATGACGGGCTTTTTCTTTTAAATTGTGGGGCAGTGATTTAAATAATAATTTGAGGAATTTAAATTCAGTTGATTTCTTAAGTGTTTGATAATAATCATGTAGCACAACTAATTCTTGATCTGAAAAATGATCGATAAAATCATCTCCTAAATTATTTTGAAATAGTAATTTCATATCATAAATATATCTTTTTTTAGGATTGGATAAGATAGAATACGCTTCGGATAGGGATTTAAATTTTTCATCGGTTATTCCGTTATTTTTATCCGGATGATATTTTTTAGAGAGAGTATAATAATGTTTTCTTATTTCCTTTGTTGATGAATCTTTATCAGATCCCAGAATTTCATATAAATCCATACTAAACTATGAATAGTTAATCAGGTTTAAATAATTTATGTAGAAATAAAATATATTTACTAGTTATAAATAATGGATAATGTTGTTGGTAAATTCGGATCTTTTGTAAACAAACAACGTCAGCCGATTGAAATGCTCCTGGTTGTGCTGATTTTAATTAATTGGGCTCCGACTGAGGTTTTAGGTGGTTCTCTTAACGGTCAGTTGAATTCCATGCTGGGCCCGGTTATGACCCCGATCAAATCTATGATGCAAAACGTATTTGTCAGACTATTCCTGTGGCTGGTCTTAATGTATTCGTGTTGCTATTCCAAAGATATGAATTTATTCTTTCTGGTTGCTATTTATTTCCTTCAGTCTCGTTAAGAATATAAATCAAAGAGAGTATACAATTTTCAATACTCAAAATAGTATTAAATGATTTATGATAGTTATATTCACACTCCGCCAATAATTTACAAATTTTACAGAGAACACTAAATGATAATTTTAAATCATTTATAAATGATGACAATAAAAACCTATGAAATCCTTTAAGATTATATTTTTCGATATTATAAGATAATTCTTTAATGTTGGTCATTGAATGATAATTTATTTCATTAATTGAGTTAATCTCTATAAACATCTTTTCGAAGATAGATTGATGATTCATTAAAATACCATCATTTAATTGAGAGTACATAGTAATTTCCTTTTCATCTGATAATTTATATATTTTATCATAAATTATACTTCTCTTATCATAAGTCATATCTCTAAGATGAGATCGTGATATGATTCGTTTCTCTTTATAAGAAATATCATTAATACGTATCATTAAAAATCTACTAATTATCGGCTCAATGATACTATTCAATCTACCAGTAATCAATATGAATAAAGTAGTCGCCCTAAATTTTTCAAAAATCACCCTAAATTTATTTTGAATCCCCTTATGAATATTATTGAAATTATCCAAGACTATAATACGATGAGTACTATAATAATTTTTAGCTACTATTAGTTCATTAATAATTTCACAAAAATGTTGTCTTTTTTTATTTGTGATATGGATCATATCGAATATTTTATAAGTACGATTAGATATCCATTTGATATCATGTTTCATTAAATGACACGGTTCCGAAACATCTAGTTTCATTAGCTTCTCCATTAAAATGGATTTCTTATCAATCGTATCTGAACCCGATATAATAATATTTGGTGAGTTATTTGAAGATAAAGCTCTATTCAATATGAGTTTATAATCCATATTTATAAATTATGATAAATCAATGAAACTTGTTTTAAACAATATTAACGATATATCTTTATCTGATATTTACATTGTTCGGAATCGAATATTTCACACGATAAATAATATAAAATTAGTCGGTATCTTATTCAGATCCAATAAAAAAATAATACCGTATGGAAATAGATATATTGTTGAGTTCGATCAATCAGGTCAGATAACACGATTGAACGATATATTTAGGAAAGATTATAGATCGTTTTTAACGAGCTCCAAGACAATCGAAGTAATCAAGAATGAAACAACTAGTGGAATATTTAATGATAGTAATGAATATTTAGTCGTAAATATTAAGTCTATCAATGAAAATAATTATCCCAAGATACATATATTGCCATGGAAGCATTAAGACTAATCGCCAACCCAATTCACTTAATTTGTGAAAAACAAAAGCACGTAGATAATGCAACCTACAATCAAAAGGAAGATTTTAACTCGAACATAAAAGAAATACTCAATGACAAATATAAAAAAGTTTATTTATCAGATTTAAATTACAAAGAAATTATCATTCTAGTCGATAATTACATTGATAATATTTTGATACAACGAATCGTTAATGATTGCTTAACAAAGTTAATAGAGGATACTATCGATAATAGCGATAAATTTGATTTTTGTTTACCATTTGATTAATCATAAAATGGATTTGTCCACACTCTTAAAACATAAACTAAAAACAGATCTATTAAATGAATTATCTGAATTACCTGAATTATCTGATAATCTTACTAAGTTAGGTCATCTAATCGATGGAAAAGTATTGGAAAATATAGTGACAATCGATGAATCTGTTTTGACAAAACATAATAATGAAGCCCAATGTCATGCGAGAATAATGGGTCCTCGTTATTCAGACCTTAGGTGTCACTATAAATGTAGGAAAAATAAAGATTATTGTATGAACCACGAAAAAAGAATCGATAATAATGGTTACTTAGCATTTGGTCGATATGATCAACCTAGACCTGTCATCAATGAAAAAGGAAACAAGATACCATGGAGAGACACTACAGCAATGGATGATATCAATACGATAATTCAATATCAAAATATGAAATTAAATAAATTAATAAAATAAAATAAAAATAAATTAAATAATAGATGTCTCTATCCGCACAACTTTCGGATTTAACCGAATTACAGTTGAACCTATTACGATTGATATGTAAACCGGAAGGTGACGCGGTAAAAAATTTCATTGAGAGTGAATTAACGGACCCGCGTGATTTACACGATTTAGATCCGAAAGAAAAAGACAACACCATCTCCAATATTGTTAAACTTCGGAACAATGATCTAAATAAAAAGCAAATAATATATTTTATCATGATGATGAATATTGAATGGGCAGGATACATATCAAGTTCCCTGGAAGATCTATATGATGAGGGGATCGAAGAAGATGATATAATCATACAATGCAAGAATGTTACTGGCCTAAATCACATGGCATTTCAATGGACATCGAACCTCGTTAAAGAAGCGATAATCGTTAATCGGCAGAGAAAATACAAATCTGACAGGATAGCTAAACACGAAGGTGATCGAATACGCCTGAAATCAATGTCATTGGGCTATATAACAAAAAAACAACGAAAACAAGAATTATCGCGATTTGAGAAAGATTTCAAACAGGCTGTAATGGATACATGGTCAGATGATATGTCGGCTACCAAGAAACAATCTTATAAAAAGATGTTAGATGATGATTGGAAAATAGTCGCAAATGATTTTAGCCCACCCGAACCACCAGACGCGTCCGCGAAGAAGAATACCAAGCAGAAGAAGAAGAAGAAGAATACCAAGAAGAAGGGGAAGAAGAAGAATACCAAGAAGAATCTAATCTAGCTGACGTTATAAAACAATGATAAATCATACCACAATGATAAACTACTATCCTTCGTTAATAAAATATCATAAATTGATTTTTTATCAATTTTACTATACTCAGCGATATACAGAGCGACTATGAATGCCCCAATACTTTTTCCATCATAACATACAATCAGTATATTATGTTTATCAATATTATCATTGATAAATGATAATATTTTATCTTTATTTGCTCGTAGCAACATAAGATCGCTATCTGATCTTTTATCATTTGAAAAAGGTAATCTAATTTTTTGAATATCTTTTAAATCAGGGAAATCAAAGTATGTCGTACAATTAAAGATAATATCAATTTGATTATCAATCATGAATTTTTTTGAATTTAACATATCAGTATCCCCAACCCATAATCCCGATAATAGTTCTGTAGTAAACATAAATTTGATTTATTAGTATTTATTTAGTTAATTAATTAAATACTTAAACATATTTTCATTTAATTTAAAGATTAATGGAAAATACATCATTCGATGATTATTTTAAAACACTCGAGAGCATTAATCACGTCGAACGAGAGATACAATGCTGTGAAAAGAAAGAAAACTATGAATTCACTGATAAACAGGAAATAACTTGTAAAATTTGTAGTAATTTTATCAGTAATGTAATCGATACACCCGAATGGAAAAATTATAAGGATTCCAACGTGAATATGACTAGATGTGGTATGCCAACTAATGTTATGTTACCCGAATCATCTTTGGGAACAACTATCAAATATGATTTCAATTATAAGATGACTAGGGTTAATCGGTATCAACAATGGAATTCAATGCCATATAAGGAGAGAAGTTTATATAAAGTTTACATGAATATATCGGAAAAATGCCAAAAAGCCGATCTACCAAAGATTATTTCTGAAACAGCTCAGTCTTATTATCGAAATATATCAGAAACCAAAATTTCAAGAGGTTCAAATCGAATCGGTATTATAGCCGCGTGTATTTATTACTCATGTAAAGAATGTGAAGTTCCTAGATCGACAGGTGAATTAGCATTGCTTTTTGATATCGATAGCAAAGTAATGACCAGAGGATGTAAAAATTTTACTGAAATTATGCGAATGAGTAAAGATAGAAATCGAATTCAAGATCAAAAAAGCGTTAATTTACACGATTTTACACCGCGATTTTGTCATAAATTAGGAATCGCAACAGAACATCAGATAGAAATAATAAAACTAAATCATCTATGTGTATCATTAAATCTCGTGAATGATAATACACCGCAAGCAATGACCTCGGGATGTATATATCTTTATCTAAGGAGAAAAAATATATCCTCGGATAAAAAAGCCATCGCATCTGTATGTCGAATATCAGAAGTGACAATTAATAAATGCTCAAAAAAACTTGAGCTAGTCCCAGAAATACAAGAGTTCTTTACAGTAAATAAGTTTTAACGATATAAAATACACATCCGATTATAAATGCTTTTACAAACACCGCCTGTATATTCAAACCGCTATCACACGTGAATATAGACACCGATTTAAATAAATTATCCACTTGGTCTATATTAAACAAGATACATAAAAATATAACCGTCATAATGTTTTTAGCCTCGAATTTGATATTATCAAGTACATCATTGCTATTATCATGAACCATATTCATTTGATGAGACTGCTGGTTCGCCATATTCTGTTCACGAGCCATCTGTTGCTGAGCTGACATCATCTGCCTCTGATGCATCATTTTTATCTGTTCAGCCGACGGCTGTTGCTGTTGCTGTTGCTGTTGCTGTTGCTGTTGCTGTTGCTGTTGCTGTTGCTGTTGCTGTTGCTGTTGCGGTTGCTGTTGCTGTTGCCCTGAGCTATTAATATCGTTTAGTATAGAATCAACTAGTTTCGAATCCTCATCGCTTATACCACCTAGATTGCCGATAGAAGTTTCCTGAGACATTTATAAACTAATAAAAAATTAAAATTCAAACCTTTAAACGTAATATTTTTATTTTTGTTTAAAGGAATATTCATATGCTTCTATAAATGCTTCTATAAATGCTTCTATAAATGCTTCTATAAATGACCAAAAAAAATATCCCAAAGGCTATTAGAGAACAGTGTTGGTTGAATACTGTTGGGAAAAGATATGAAACCGAGTGCTACGTACCATGGTGTAAAAATAAAATGACTGTTTTTGATTTTCATGTGGGTCATGATATTCCGGAATCCAAGGGAGGTACATTAGACATCGGAAATCTAAAGGCAATATGCGCCCGATGCAATTTATCGATGAGCGATAATTATACTATACAGGAATGGATTGAGTTAACACGCGGTAAACGTGGTGTGTGTTCTTTTATCAGGCAATCATATAGTATAGTTTCAAATATATTTAAAAACGATTCAAAAACGGCGCCAAATTTATGTTTCATTGTTATTGCCTCTCATGTTTATTCTTACTTCGCTTCCCTCTACCCTTTCCTTTTTTATTCTTCCGTTTTGTTCTATTTGGTCGCACTCCGTTTTCGCTCTTGTATAATAAATCATCCAGATCGTGTTTCTTAGGCGTTCTAACTCTTGACATATCGATCCTATTCCGATTTTCATCTACATCGATCTTCTTTACTTCAGTCGCCATTCTATCTATTTCGGCATCTCTTATTCGTTTGAATTGAGTATTCTCATTTTTAACATGTTTATGTGAAACATCGGTCATCTTAGATCGCATTTTTAAGAAATTGATATCGACATCTTCTGTTTCTTTTGTTTTCTTCTCTTCCTTCAAAAAGACGTTCCGTTCATCTATTTTACTCACTAATATCCTCAACACCTTTATTTTTTCAGCCCTTGATAACACAAACGCTCTTAGAAGTGATAATTCTTTTTGCTTTAATTCGTAATCGACAATTTGCCTTTGTCTTTCTTCACTTTCCATGCCATGACTTAGTTTCTTTGATCGGTGAAGATTATCCGCTAAATTTTTAAGGATCGCATCTTTTGTAGCCAACTCGGCTTTTAGTCGATCCAATTCGACTTGGAGTTTATCGACTCCAGCACTTGTGTATGTTGGGGTATCAGTAGCCCCTAAGCTATCAGTAGCCCCTAAGCTATCAGTAGAGCCTATACCTAAGCTATCGGCGACTTTATCGGCGACTTTATCCACCTGATTTAGAATACTGTTAGCGACAGAGGTACTCTTATCTGTATCTTTCATTCCTGAAACATTTGTTGGGTCATTTACCTGATTAGACACGGTTACTTTGTTCGACTCACCCGTGTTTGCGGTGTCATTTTTATCTTTGCTTTTATTGCCCTTATCCTTTTTTTTCAATAGCTCTATATTTAGCTCCAATCTCTCTTTGGATTCATAATAGAGTGTCTGCTTCGCTATAATTGCTTTTTTAGCCTCGACCAATTTGATTAAACACGGTTCAAGATCATTACCCTTATTATCGGTCGGTCTTTTCCATAGGTTCGGACCTATTAAACTATATGTACCTGATAAGATATTATTTTGGGATTGAACTTGGGTTATTTTGTAATTGTCGCCTAAATAAGTATCTGATCGGATCACCTGGGTATCGGATTTGTTTTCAGGGAGCAATGAAAACAGAGGCATTACTTCCTTACGATATGTTTCCCACATTGCATGGTGATGATTTAATGATGTAGTCGATGCCCCATCGTAATGCTTCGCTAACGTCGGTTCAGAAATGGTAATATACCCCTTATCTGGAATATATCCTTCTATCCCCGCACCCACCCCTTCTCGGTCTCTTATTCGTACTTCGAACCACCGGCCTTCATCACATGTCAAGGTTCTCAGTATCACACACTGTACAGGTTCATGTATTTTAGGTAAAATCTCAGGTGGTGGCCTACTACCGAACAATTTTAGACCATGGACTCTATCCCATTCATATAATCCGGTTAGACTTTCTTGGTAGTGCGATATTTCACTATCATTCATTGGTTCGGTAATATTACCGACACCATATACAGGACTGCTCAGAAGCATGCTACTCCCGGGATAATAGTTCATTCCAAGAAAATTCATAAGATTCCGCTTTGTATCATTAATTCTATCCGAATGAATTGGTTCTCCATAATCATTATCCCAAGTGACATCTGACCAACCTAGTTCTTGGGCCACACGCATTTCCTCTCTGTCCAAATCTTTCCATAGTTTATCTAATGGATTCACAGTGATTTCGTGACTGAAGGGTAGGAATAACTGACCAGGATACGTATGCCGGTACTTAGTATGGTGTAATAGCTTGGATACCGTACCGAGACCATTTACGTTTTTCTTTAGTCTCCCTAGATCAAAGTTTCCCGGATACATTTGACCACCCTTTGAGTTTATCGCAGTGCCATACCATAAAATGGCAGCCTTCGGTCCACACACGTTAGACAGCAACGAATTAAATTGACCGTCCCAGCAATTAACACGATTATCGGGTATTTCATTTCTAACCAACGCCTGATATTCACTGTTTACTGTCGTATAATTTACCTTCAATCGATTAATTTCACTAGTATAATGACGTAATTTATCAATGAGTACCAATATATTATTATATTTTTGCTTAGTTTTAGCCTTCTCATCACCCAGTAGGGCGGTAAATACGTGGGTCCTCAAGGGCAAGATTATATCGTCCTCTGGAATACCCGGTCCATCCGAAAGGATATAAGCTTTGACTTTTATTCCGGAAAGCTTAAATGTCGCTCGTAGACTTTGATTCAGTTTCAAAACATCATCTTCTTGACGACGCCCATCATCGCGCACATATAGTCCTTGGGGACTATATTCTGATCTCCTATTTAATAAAGGACCCCGAGAGTATTCTGCCAGCGCCCCATCTACAGTTTGATGAATGCCTCCGTTTTGATCTAGCCATGTAATAAATCCATCCCTAAATGACGAATATGAATTATTTATAGTTACTGCCCCTAATTTAGCCATAGCATCTTTAAGATGACCGGGTGATTGTGTACGGTACATTTGGACAACATCGTCCACCGTGAGATTATACGGATTCGTAAAATCAAGCCCGGCCATTTCTGGAATAATTTTGAGAGATTTAATGATAATATCTTCTTTTGTCATGTCAATTGGAGTGGTCCATTCCCTAATCTGATTATTTGGAGAAGTCATTTTCTGTGGTAGTTGCGTAATAGTGCTGTTGTTACCCTGACCGAGCTCTATCATCATTGTGGAGAAGGTCATACTGTCGGTAATCTCCCCCGCCACCTTCAAGCTTCTCAGAATATCAAAATCACTGAGAGCGAACGGAAATCCACTTGGGAGAGTTCCGGTAAGTTGATTTAGCTCAGTAATATACGCATCCTGTAGCTGTTTGAATTTATGTCTGTATTTTTCATTGGGTTTTGCTTGGCCTGATATAGGCTTCACTTTATCATATTCAGAAAACAAAAGATTCTCATCCTTAGATATTTTCCATTTATCCAACTGAGCTATAAATCCCCTCTGTGTCGGTTGTAATCTCAGTCTATGAAAGTTGGCCAACTGTACATCATAAGCATACTGTTTACCGCCTTCACTAAGATGTTTCTGATGGTATGGACCGGGTAGATCAGAAATAATACCAACATTGTGTCTTATCCGTTCCAGGTACATTTTAATCTGATGACATCTATCATCAATGTTTGTGGTCGTCTGAACATGGTGTTGTGGTGTATTCGAATATACCTGAGGTTTGTATATTTTCATGTTACGAGACAATTGGTCTATTTCAGCTTTACGCTCATCGTTGTCAGGTGACCCGGGTAGTATAGGCTTCGTTGCCACGGATTTATGCAACGAGGCCAATCTCACCTCATCCCTATTGACACCCGGCCCCGTCATTTCAGCGTTCCAATCATCGGCCTGTCTCCCGACGGACCGACCGAGGGCCTCATTATGTGAATCCGCACTAGGTCCTATATCAGCTCTCGGAGGAGCCGGTGCCAGAACGCTTCCCGACAGATCGAGAGCTTTCAGAGCACCACCCTTCTGATGACGACTTTCAATTTTATCCATATTATCCTGTAGAGTGACTGTTTCCGAACGACGACTATTATACGCATCTCGGATATATCCTGTGGGAAATTTATTCTTGAAAGTAATAATTCGTTCTTTATTATTATCACCCACGTTTAAATCGTCTATCTGTTGATCCGCATATGAGAATTTATTTTTATAATGTAGATCATCGAGCCATTTAGAATATTCGGGTGAAAAGAGAGGTTTCCTAAAAACCAGATTAGATACACCTGAAGATACTTGCCTCCGGTCAATATATTTTAGTGGCTGGTTTCTCAGACATTCATATCTAAAAAACTCACGACAGGTATCACATGAAAACACCGTATGTATTTCATCACCTTCTCTATTCAGTTTAGCTTGCTTATGAGAAGCCAGTGCGGTACCTGCTACCGCACCGGCCGCTACTGCCACACCTGATACCGCCGTAGCGGGAAGTAATGCTGAGCCTAGGACCGCTGCAGTACCCGCAATCGCCAACTGACTCTTGTTCCCAAGTTCAACCCCTGCCAAGCCAGCCACATTACTGACAGCATCAATCCCTACCCCACCCCTAACTGCTCCAACTAAAGAGGCCCGTCCATAACAGCTTGGGCCTTGACACTTAGATGGTAAGAGAGTCATAATATTATCATTATCCCCTTTCGACGCAATGCTAATTAGATCTTTATTATCATTACATGTTTTGGTATGGTTCTGTTGTATAGCACACTTATGGGTTTTAGGTTGAATTTGAGGTGCCTGAGGTGCGTTTCCAGATCCACCATACATTATTTCTAAGTGTTCACCCCCTTCAGAAAATTCGGGTACGTCGCCGACACCGACGCCGGGAAAGTGCCCATAAACACCCATTTCATGTTCATCGTAAATGTTACGATCATTCCCTACTGGTGAAACGTTACTGGAAAGATCTGATTTATCTGGGTTATGACCATGAGCACCACCACCACCAAGGTCAGCAGGGGTATCCATTGCATCACGTAGATGAGCCTCACCAGAGGTGTAATCTTTATCAAAATGATATATCTTAAGGGAGCCAGCGCAGTTACAGCACTTTAAAACGTCCGGATCTATACCCGATCCATGCTCACCCACCTCTTGTTCACCATCTACCTTCTCGATTTTAAATGAACCGAAATTAAATGGATTTTTATGAAGATGATTTAATTGAAACATCTGCTCAAAAACTCGATTAAACGATTCTATATCGCTATTCAAATCTAATCCCAATTGTTCCCAGATAGTAATCTGCTCATTAATTAAATTTATATTATTGGAATACGTTTCATCACCCTTCCTGAATTTCATATTTATGGCCATATTTGATTTAATCCTATCATGATTTGTATTCTCAGCTTGAACTACATGATCGGCCTGTACCCTGACCTGCTGGCCCTGTCGGGCATGTTCACCGGATTGCAACGACTGGTCATGTCTCGTGGTTTTTATGACTGGTTTTTTACCCGAACTCATTACACCCTTATTATTGATATGATATATTTTTTTAATTTAGTTTAATCTTAGCTGAATAATTTCCCATATTTTATGATTATTATGCAATTCGATTATTAGCTTTCTATCCTTAAATTCCTCGAATAATGGATTGAAATTATCTAACTTATCGGAATAAGACAATATTACTAACTGAATTTTACTTTTCAGTGTTTTTGTTTTGGCCAGTAGTATATCCCCTTTTTGAATTAACAACTCATCATCTATTAAGCGTATTTGCAAATCTAATATGCGAACGACTTTATCGAGTTGCCTAAATAACTCGATAAACTTTTCAGAAAACGTACGGGCGGAAATGAAATCATCAATATCCATATAACTAATGATTTGTTTTTCGCATTTTATTTGTTCAACATGACCTAGCATTTTTGTAAAAGTATTCTGAGTATTCAGTGATATCTGAAATACTTCAGACTCTAGTCCATCTATCATTGAATTATTTCTAATCCTATATTCCCTAATATGTTTTTGTAGCTTACAAATAAGTTCTCCATCCTTCTTGTAATCGTCTAATGTTTGGCATAGACTTCTATAAATATCATCAGTTTCATAATTCTGATACATGAGCCACTTTTCGGTAGAATCCATAACGTTATTTTTTACAAGAGCCAACAATAACTCCGTCGCAACAACACATCCTTGCCCGCTAAATCCTGTATTTGAAATATAAATTACGAGTGTGTCCTTATGAATAATTTCCCATTCCAAGTCTTTTTTACCAACAATACCAGATGTATTTGACACAAATATGCCAAACTTGACGCCTGTAGTTTCAAGATCTTTATAAAACTTATTTATCTGTTCTTTATTCACGTTTGTATCGTAACTTTTGAATTCATATAAAATTTCACCGATAGGTGACTTAGCTCTACAATCACCCTCGTGCCCGACATGAGTTACATCAGAGAATTCCCAATCTGAATATTGTTGTGTTAATCGTCTAATACATATATCTTCGGATAAACGTCCTTTCCTACTAGAATTTGTCCGAATATGTAATAAAGCATCTAACTTATCATCTATTTCGTGTATTTTATCTGTATTTTCAGATGCCGATTGTTTAACAAGCTCTTTAATTGGTTCCAGATAACTATGACAATCCATATTTACTTCACTCATCTGAATACTCTTGAGACCAATTGTTAGAGCGACTTGTATCGTCTGAAAAAACTTATCTTCAGGTAATCCTCTGATAAATTCAATATCTTCCTCATTGTAGATCGGAACTGATAAATCCATTTATTTAATGG
>Ga0307998_1001416_pt1 | contig 12872 bp, 13 predicted proteins | sample Davwhametageno37_FD_203147 | JGI IMG/M metagenome (GOLD analysis project Ga0307998, IMG submission 203147) | Marine microbial communities from Davis Island wharf, Antarctic Ocean - #37 | ecosystem: Environmental > Aquatic > Marine > Unclassified | place: Antarctic Ocean: Davis Island wharf...
TTTAGTGACTACTTTTTCACTCAAAGCTTCCCCATAAGTCACGATTACCATCCACGATGGGTTTTTGACAATCATGTCCAAGGTTTCGGCACGCATCAATATATTGGTATTATCTGTAGATTCTAATTGGTAAGGATATTTTAATGGTGAAGGAAAAAAGAAGACTTTATCTTCTCCGAGAATATCTTGAATGTCGTTGTAGGCGTAAGCAGCATTCTCTTTGTCATTTAAAACTACCAAATGCAATCCATGCATTTTTTTAACTGCAGCAGCTATGAAAAATTGAGGTGCGCTGCCTCTTAACCCTGATAAATGAATATTAGAATTAGGAAACTCTTTGACATGAGTTTCAAGCTCCGTTAATTGCGGCCAAGAAAGAAATCCATTGTTAAAATCGCTTTTTGTGATACTCATAATGTAGATTAGCGATGTTAGGTTGTTTATTAAGAAATTAAAAAAATATTATTTCAACAATGCTTCAATCTCTTCCACCATGTTTTTAGACCCTACATAATAGGGACAGCGTTGGTGCAACTCGGTAGGATTTATTTCCATAATTCTTTGGTTTCCATCAGAAGCCTTTCCTCCAGCCTGTTCCACTATAAAAGCAAGTGGGTTACATTCGTATAACAAACGTAATTTTCCATTAGGAGCAGACGTCGTATCTGGGTAAAGATAAACTCCGCCTTTAATCAAATTGCGATGAAAGTCAGCTACTAAAGATCCGATATATCGTCCTGTTTTTTGTTCCTTTTTACACTTGTCTAAATACTTCTGAATGCCGGCGTGAGACTGGTAGTAATTACCTTCATTCATGGAATAAATTTTCCCGTTTTCAGCCGTTTTCATGTCGGCATGAGACAAACAAAATTCACCAATTGAAGGATCCAGTGTAAATCCGTTTACTCCTGCTCCAGTAGTATAAACCAACATAGATGATGATCCATAAAGCACATATCCTCCAGCAACTTGCTCGGTTCCAGCTTGTAGAAAGTCATCCATAGTTGCAAGGCTTCCGATTTCCGATTTTCTTCTAAAAATCGAGAAAATGGTTCCTATGGATACATTCACATCAATATTTGAAGATCCATCAAGGGGATCCATAGCAACAACGTATTTTCCATTGCGAGAATTCTCATTTTCAAAAGCAATGAAATCGTCGTTTTCTTCTGAGGCTATTCCGCAAACCTCACCCCCATTCTTTAAAGCACGAATAAAAACCTCATCAGCAAACACATCCAATTTTTGTTGCTGTTCGCCCTGAATGTTTTCTGACCCTGCAGCTCCAGCAATATCAACCAAACCTGCTTTGTTAACCTCTCGGTTTACAATTTTAGAGGCAAAACCAACATCTCTCAACAATCTGGATAAGTCTCCACCTGCAAAAGGGAAATCATCTTGTCTATCAATTATAAATTCATCTAAGGTTGTTACTGCAATCATGCTTTTTTATTTGGGCTGCAAATATCGTTAATTTGATTGGGAAATATTTGAAGGCATAGCTTACATTATTTCAATTAATTTGTAACATGGAAAAAAGTCTCGATTCCTTTTACCTCAATAAAAAAGAACCAAATAAAAGTTGCCTTTTAATTTTGAGAGACATTTTGTTGAATCACGATTCCGATATAACCGAAACACTCAAGTATGGCATGCCCTGTTTTTGCTACAACGGTAAAATGTTGTTCTTTCTTTGGGCCGAAAAGAAAAGCTCGTGGCCTTATATTTTGTTTGTAAATGGGGGAAATTGACCACCCGAAATTAGACCGCGAAGAGAGAAAACAAACCAAAATTTATAGAATAAACCCCAATGGAGACATTCATTTGAAAGAATTAAATTCATTAATTGAAATCGCGATTTCGGTTAGAAAACAGAAAATAAAATGAACAATACACAAATACGTCAAGGAAAACCCGATGACATTCCAGAGTTATTAGAATTAATTAAGGAACTAGCAATTTTCGAGAAAGCCGAAAATGAAGTTATAATGACCGAAAAACAACTTATGGAAGATGGATTTGGGGCAAACAAACAATTTGATTTTATTGTTGCTGAGAGTGATAATAGTATTCAAGGTATTGCCTTATACTTTTATAAATTCAGTACCTGGAAAGGAAAAGTAATTCATTTGGAAGATTTAATTGTAAAGCAAAACTTGAGGCAAAATGGAATTGGGACTTTGCTTTTTGAGGCTATTTTAGAAATTGCAAAGAAGGAAAAAGCTTATCGTATGGAATGGCAAGTGTTAGATTGGAATGAACCTGCAATTAAATTTTATGATAAATACAAAACAGAATATGGAAACGAATGGCTCAATGCAAGGTTGAATTATGAGCAATTGCAGAGCTCTAATTAGGATAAGGTTCGCCCACATGGATGCGTTTTTGTCGTTATGTTTCTAGTCTCCAGTACGTTTAAATTGGAAGAGCATTTTTAGTTTAACATGGAATTTAGAACACAAACAAAACCCTTCGTATCCGTCAAATTCTTCCAATTAAATCACAAAAAAAAGACTTGAAAATACCTATCATTCATTTCAATCTAATGATTAATTTTGCACGTCTTTTTTGAACCTAAAAATGTACTGCCGTGGGAATGAAACTGTCTGAGTTTAAATTCGATCTACCACTAGATTTAATTGCACAACATCCAAGTAATAGACGAGATGAGTCTAGATTGATGGTTGTTGATCGTAAAACTGGCGTTATTGAACATAAAATGTTTAAGGATGTCCTTGATTACTTTAGTGATGAAGATATTATGGTGTTGAATGACACCAAAGTTTTCCCTGCACGTTTGTATGGTAACAAGGAAAAAACTGGAGCCGTAATTGAAGTTTTTCTTTTGAGAGAACTCAATAAAGAAAGTAGACTTTGGGATGTTTTAGTTGACCCTGCTCGTAAAATCAGAATTGGAAACAAACTGTATTTTGGTGATGATGATTCATTAGTAGCAGAGGTAATCGACAATACAACGTCACGTGGTCGTACCCTTCGCTTTTTATTTGAAGGGACCTACGAAGAGTTTAAAGCAAAATTGTATAGCATGGGTGAAACACCTTTGCCTAAGTACGTCACTCGTCCTGTAGAAGAAGAAGATGACGAACGTTATCAAACTATTTTCGCGAAAAACGAAGGAGCTGTAGCTGTTCCTACTTCTGGCCTTCATTTTAGTCGTGAACTAATGAAAAGGCTTGAAATTAAAGGTGTAGATTTCACTAATCTAACTCTTCATGTTGGTCTTGGAACTTTTCGTCCTGTGGATGTTGAGGATTTGACCAAACATAAAATGGATTCCGAAGAAATGACGATTCCCCAAGAATGTGCGGATAGAGTAAATCTAGCTAAAGCAGATAAAAAGAAAATTTGCGCTGTTGGTACTACTGCATTAAGAGCAGTAGAAAGCTCAGTAAGTACTTTGGGACATTTAAAACCTTATGATGGCTGGTCGAATAAATTTATTTTTCCTCCTCATAATTTCCAAATAGCAGATTCGTTAATCACAAACTTCCATGAGCCTATGAGTACATTACTTATGATGGTTTGTGCTTTTGGTGGATATGACTTAATGATGGAAGCATATCAAACTGCTATTAAAGAAAAATATAGGTTTTTGAGCTATGGTGATGCCATGTTAATTAAGTAATTCAAATTATTACATAATATTCTATTAAAAAGGAGAACTTTGTTTCTCCTTTTTTTATTTTATAATGTTTCAAAAAGCAATAATAATAGTAGCAGGCGGCAGTGGCAGTCGAATGCACTCAGAAACTCCAAAGCAGTTTTTAAAGCTCAATGGAGTACCCCTATTATTGCGTACCATCCAACAATTTATTAGCTACGATTCATCTATACAAATTATTCTTGTGCTTCCAATATCTCATATTCACTTGTGGGAAGAGTTAGCAATGGAATATCCTTTAAATCATGTTATTGATGTAGTGGAAGGAGGCGAAACTCGTTACCAGTCGGTTCAAAATGGAATGAAAATTTTAGAGAATAAAAAAAATGTGAAAGTTGTTGGGGTCCATGATGGCGTCCGACCGCTAGTTTCACAAACCACAATCTCTACTTGTTTTGAACACGCATATTTAACCGGCAATGCAATACCCTTTATGCCAATTGATGAAACCTTAAGAAAAATTACGGAACACACCTCACATTGGGTAAACCGCGCTGAATATGTAAGCATCCAAACCCCACAATGTTTTAAAACTGAAATACTACAAAATGCTTATGCTCAAAACTATAACCACACTTTTACCGATGATGCATCTGTTGTAGAATCCATTGGGCAAAAAATGAATTTAGTTGCCGGTAATCGAGAAAATATTAAAATAACCAGACCGGAAGATTTGGTTTTTGCCGAAAAATTAATAGCTCAATAATGAAAGAAGATATTCGGAAATATTCTATAGACGAACTACTATTAGTTATTCAGGAAATGGGTGAAAAACCATTCAGAGCAAGCCAAATACAAGAATGGATTTGGGGGAAATCAGCACAATCGTTTGATGAAATGACAAGTCTTTCAAAAGAATTGAGAGAGCGATTAAAAGAACGTTTTGACATTTTACCAATAGCAATTTCTGAATTTCAAAAAAGTGGAGACGGAACTTTTAAATTAGCATTTACAACACACGATAAAAAAGTAGTAGAAGGAGTTTTAATTCCAACTGCAAAAAGAATGACCGCTTGTATTTCATCGCAAGTTGGATGTAGTTTATCTTGTGCTTTTTGCGCAACTGGTCGTTTGAAAAGACTTCGTAATTTAACGGCTGCAGAAGTTTACGATCAAGTAGTTGCCATAAGAGATTTGGCTGAAAAAGAATACCAAAAACCGCTGACCAACATTGTTATAATGGGAATGGGCGAACCTCTTTTGAACTATGCTGAAATGATGAAAGGGATTTCATTTGTAACCTCCGAAAAAGGGTTAGGAATGAGTCCAAAAAGAATCACCCTTTCCACTGCTGGTATTTCCAAAATGATTAAAAAATTAGGTGATGACCAGTCTCGAATAAAATTAGCTGTTTCATTACACGCCGCTAACGATAAAAAACGAAGTTCTATAATGCCAATTAACGACCAGAATAATTTGGAAGTTTTGGCCGAATCACTGCAATATTATTATGAAAAAACAAAACAACCAGTAACCTTTGAATATATAATTTTTCGAGATTTTAATGACACTTTAGAAGATGCTAGAGAACTTTTAGCGTTTTGCAAAAAAGTACCTTCTAAAGTCAATATTATAGAATACAACTCCATTGATGATGGTGAATTTCAACAAGCAGACCCAGATAAAGTAGATGCTTTTGCAGCCTTTTTAGAAAAAAACGATGTGGTTGCCGTGGTTCGTCGAAGTCGAGGGAAAGATATTGACGCAGCGTGCGGGCAATTAGCAAATAAAAATAAAACTGCTAATGAATTATCCAATACCTAGAGCAATAAGGATAATTTTGACGCTCTAAATCAAACATGTCGGTAGTTGATGAAATAAAAAAGCCCATTGCTGGGGAAATGGCGGAATTTGAAACCAAATTTAGGGCTTCGATGAAAAGTTCTGTTCCATTATTAGACAAAATTACCCACTACATCATTAAAAGAAAAGGAAAACAAATGAGGCCCATGTTTGTTTTTCTTTCGGCTAAAATGTTCGGGGGAGTCTTGGAGTCAAGTTACAATGCCGCTTCCTTAATTGAGCTATTGCATACCGCTACCTTGGTGCATGACGATGTTGTCGATGATGCTAGTCATCGTCGTGGATTTTTCTCATTAAATGCGCTTTGGAAAAACAAAATTGCCGTTTTAGTTGGAGACTACTTATTGAGCTCAGGGCTTCTTTTAGCTATTGATAAAGGGGAGTTCGAGTTACTTAGAATCGTTTCCAGGGCAGTGAAGCAAATGAGCGAAGGAGAGCTTTTGCAAATCGAAAAAACACGAAGCCTTAATATGGAAGAAAGTGTTTATTTTGAAATAATAAAAGCAAAAACCGCCACACTAGTTGGCGCTTGTTGTGCTGCAGGAGCTTCTAGCACAGGTCAATCACCAGAAATAGTGGAGAAAATGCGACTCCTTGGGGAAAAGGCGGGAATTGCATTTCAAATTAAAGATGACCTTTTTGACTTTGGATACGGTGAAAATATTGGTAAGCCTACGGGAATAGACATCAAGGAAAAGAAAACTACTTTACCCCTAATTTATGCGCTTAATAATACCGGATATTGGGAGCGACGTAAAATTATGAACTTGGTAAAAAACCATAACGAAAACACGGCTAAGGTCGCAGAAGTTATTGAGTTTGTTAAACAAAGTGGAGGCATAGAATATTCCACTGAAAAAATGAATGAATTTACTACTGAAGCGAAGTCAATTCTAAAAGAATTACCTCAAAATGAAGCCAATAGATCACTCGAAAAACTAATTGACTATACTATATCCCGAAAGAAGTAGAAAGCTTTCAATTGCAGACAGAAGATTACATTTGCAATTCCATAAAAAATTATGCTAAGTAAAGTAGAAGAACTCATAAAAGAAGTAAAATCCCTACAGGCCGATTCAGCTGATGTGGCGGAAAAACTTCGAATTAAATACCTAGGTCAAAAAGGAAAAGTAAAGGATCTTTTTGCTGATTTTAGAAATGTACCTGGTGATAAAAAGAAAGAGTTTGGGCAAAAACTTAATGAATTAAAAAATTTAGCAGAAGATAAAATTGCAGAGTTAAAATCTGCCACTGAAGATAATAGCCATTCAAAACAACAAAAATTTCATGATTTAAGTTTACCCGGTGAAGAAGTTACAGTTGGCTCTAGGCACCCCATTAGTTTGGTAAGACAAGAAATTATTGAAGTATTTTCTCGAATAGGGTTTACAGTTTCTGAAGGCCCTGAAGTAGAAGATGATTGGCACAACTTTACCGCTTTAAATTTTCCAGAGGAACATCCTGCAAGAGATATGCAGGACACTTTTTTTGTGAAAAACAATTTTTCGGATGAAGAACTAGCTCTTAGAACTCATACCTCATCGGTACAAGTACGAGTTATGGAAAATGAAAAACCACCCATTAGAACTATTTCTCCGGGCCGTGTTTTTAGAAACGAAGCTATTTCTGCTCGAGCTCATTGTATGTTTCATCAAATAGAGGGACTTTACATTGATAAGGATGTGAGTTTTGCCGATATGAAACAGACTTTACTCTATTTTGCTCGAGAATATTTTGGAGAAAAAGCAAAAATAAGATTACGACCTTCCTATTTTCCCTTTACAGAACCAAGTGCAGAGGTCGATGTATGGTGGGGTTTAGAGAATGAAAGTGACTATAGAATAACAAAAGGGACAGGTTGGTTAGAAATAATGGGATGTGGAATGGTTGACCCTAATGTGCTAAAAAATTGTAATATTGACCCCGAAGTGTATAGCGGATATGCATTTGGAATGGGAATCGAGAGAATTGCAATGAATAAGTACGGAATCAATGATTTGAGGATGTATTTTGAAAACGATGTTCGCTTTTTAAGGCAGTTTTCAGGCGCAACTCACTAGTCTCCATGACCTTAGAGAGATCAAAAAAAACATTGCCATTTTCAAATAAATATTTTTCTTTGCAAAGAATTTAAAAACTCAAAACTGAATACAATGTCAGATGTAAAAAGTAAAGTAATCTCTATCATAGTTGACAAACTAGGAGTAGAAGAATCAGAAGTAACAAACGAAGCGAGCTTCACAAATGATCTAGGAGCTGATTCTTTAGACACCGTGGAGCTTATCATGGAATTTGAAAAAGAATTCAATATTGCAATTCCAGACGATCACGCTGAAAATATTGCAACAGTAGGTGACGCAGTAACATATATTGAAAAGACTGTTTAGACAGTTTTTCTTTCCCAAATAATTCTATAAAAATTCATGGAGCTGAAGCGAGTTGTAATAACTGGACTGGGAGCCTTAACCCCTATCGGAAATACTACTTCCGAGTACTGGGAAGGGCTCATTAATGGCACATCAGGTGCCGCAGCTATTACAAATTTCGATGCTTCTAAATTTAAAACTCAATTTGCTTGCGAATTGAAAAACTTCGACGTTCTTGATTTTATTGACAGGAAAGCGGCCCGCAAAATGGATCCTTTTTCTCAATACGCAACGGTTGTTTCAGATGAAGCGGTAGCTGATTCTGGGATATCCGTCGAGAATTCAAACGCAGATAGAATTGGTGTTATTTGGGGGTCAGGAATTGGTGGTTTAGGCACTTTCCAAAATGAAATAATAAATTTTAGCCAGGGAGATGGAACACCTCGTTTCAATCCTTTCTTTATTCCGAAAATGATTGCAGATATTGCCTCTGGGCAAATATCTATTAATCATGGATTTAGAGGGCCGAATTTTTCTACTGTTTCAGCTTGCGCCTCTTCTACAAATGCCATGATCGATGCTTTTACCTACATTCGATTAGGAAAAGCAGATGCTATAGTTACAGGAGGATCAGAAGCCTCGGTAGTGGAAGCAGGTGTTGGTGGGTTTAATGCACTTAAAGCTCTTTCAACTAGAAATGATTCTCCAGAAACTGCAAGTCGTCCATTTGATTTAGATCGTGATGGATTTGTACTTGGCGAAGGTGCTGGCGCAATCGTTTTGGAAGAGTTAGAGCACGCAAAAAAACGAGGCGCCAAAATTTATGCTGAAGTTGTAGGCGGAGGAATGTCCGGTGACGCACACCACATTACAGCTCCTCATCCTGAAGGATTGGGTGCATTAAATGTAATGCGAGTTACTTTGGCTGATGCCGAGATGGATGCGAGCGAAATTGATTATGTAAATGTTCATGGAACATCTACGCCACTTGGTGATGTTGCAGAAGTTAAAGCAATTCAAAAAGTTTTTGGAGAACATGCTTACAATTTAAATATCAGTTCTACTAAAAGTATGACGGGGCACTTGTTAGGAGCAGCCGGAGCAATTGAATCTATTGCTTGTATTCTTGCGGTTAAAAATAATATCGCCCCTCCAACTATCAACCATTTCACTGACGATCCTAATTTAGACACTAAGCTGAACTTTACTTTCAACAAGGCTCAAAAAAGAACCATTAATGCCGCTATAACAAACACTTTTGGTTTTGGCGGACACAATGCCTCTGTGATTTTCAAGAAGTACAAAGCTTAATATTCCGTTGAGTATATTAAGTTTTTTCAAAAAAATCAAGTACAACAACAAGGTAAATAGAGGGCTAGCCTTATACATTCATAAGATTACCGACAATTTCCCAAAAAACATTCAACTCTACCAAACAGCAATTACACACCAATCGCATTCCGATAAACACAATTTGACTTACAACAACGAGCGACTTGAATTTTTAGGTGATTCAGTTCTTGATATGGTCGTTTCAGAATATTTGTATCAAAAATTTCCCAAAAAAAACGAAGGAGCGCTTACTAAAATACGATCCACTATAGTGAATCGGAAAAGTCTAAATATTCTAGCACACAAACTCGAATTAGAAAAACAAATAAAAACCATTGTAGATTTAAACCAACCCGGAATTTCATTGCCAGGCAACGCCTTAGAAGCTTTCGTTGGGGCGTATTATCTAGATTTAGGTTATAAAAAAGTGCGCCAATTTATTATAGAAAGGTTGGTTGAAAAGTATCTAGACCTAAATACTTTGGAAGAAGAATACGAAAATTACAAAAGCACTTTGTTGGAATGGTCTCAGAAAGAAAACAAAAACTTAAAATTTCGCGTTGCGCAAGAATCTACAGCTAATAATACCATAAAGTCTTATAAGGCCAGCGCGCTTATTGACGATGAGTTACAAGGAGAAGGAAGAGGACGGTCCAAGAAAATAGCAGAACAAAAGGCAGCTTTAGAAGTTCTAAAAAAGCAAGGGATAAAGTAAGATTAAAGTCCGACAACATTTAGTTCGTAATCGTCTTACAAACCACAATCAAACTAACAAAAAGTTAATAATATTGCACTTATTAATGAGTACTACTAAATTAGAATTTGAATACGATTATGATTTCTTTTTGATTGGCATTTTTTGTCATTTCAAAGATTACCGCTTGGCATGGAGTATCAATCAAAATTTAGAATTTGAATTAGAAAAACAAAACGATTATGTTCTTGAATTAAAAGACCAAGAACAACGATTTTCCGCCTATAATTTTCACATCGAAAGTCAAGATTTGTATTACTATTTACTGAATAACAGAAGCGAGCATGGCTTACTTATTCCAGAAAAAAAAGATGTTGACTATTTTTTACTAGTGGATGGGTTGATAGAAAGCTCTAAAAAAGGAGAATTAATAAAAGACATTCGTAATTTAAATGAAGTGCTCTCAGCAGTAGAAATAAATCCCCAACAACTTAGTTCAAAACAAAACCTACTTATAGATTAAAACAGATATGAAGTATTTAGAAAATAAAACGAAAATAATTGCCACCATTGGTCCTGCCACATCCTCTTATAAACAGCTCAAAGAATTGGTGTTAAATGGCGTAAATGTTTGCCGTTTAAATTTTTCTCACGGCTCTTATGAAGACCACAAACAAGTAATTGATTCCATAAGAAAAATAAATGAAGAACTGGAGGTTCATACAGGATTATTGGCTGACTTACAAGGGCCTAAAATTAGGATAGGTGCTCTTGAAAATGGCGAATTTAATATTGCTCCTGGCGACACTATTAGTTTTACAACTGATGAAATTATAGGAACCAAAGAGCAGGTATGGATAAACTACAAAGAGTTTCCAAAAGATGTAAATGTGGGTGATTTTGTTTTGTTGGATGATGGCAAAATAAAACTAGAAGTAACAGAAACTAATAATAAGGATAAAGTAAAAGCCGTAGTAATTCATGGTGACGTCTTGAGATCAAGAAAGGGTGTAAATCTTCCAAATACAGAAGTATCTATTCCCTGTTTGACCGAAAAAGATTTAAAGGATCTAGATTTTATTTTAGAAAATGACATTCCTTGGATAGGGTTGTCTTTTGTAAGAAAAGCTGCCGATATTGTAGAGCTCAAAGAAATAATTAAAAAACAAGGAAAATCCTCTTTAGTTATTTCCAAAATTGAAAAACCGGAAGCTTTAGAAAATCTAGATGAAATAATAGAACAATCGGATGGTTTGATGGTCGCTCGTGGAGATTTAGGAGTTGAGATACCCTTGCAAGATGTACCACTGGTTCAAAAAGACATCATTCAAAAAGCAAGAAACGCAGGTAAACCTGTAATTATAGCTACCCAAATGATGGAATCGATGATTGAGAATTTTTCTCCAACTCGAGCCGAGGTTAATGACGTGGCTAATGCAGTATTGGATGGAGCCGATGCGGTTATGTTGAGTGGAGAAACATCGGTTGGTAAATTTCCGATGGAAGTAATTAAAAACATGTATAAAATTGTTTACAGAATTGAGCAATATCCAGCGCTTTACAATACCGCAATTCATCCCAAAAAAGTAGCACATCGTATGGTTACTGACTCTATCTGCGACAGCGCAGCAAATTTAGCGAGGTCAGCCGAGGCAAAAGGAATTGTAACTATGACATTTTCGGGTTACACAGCTTTTAAGACGGCATCCTACCGGCCGAATGCTTTTATTTATGTGTTTACGGCAAACCCCAGAATATTGGAAATGCTGAGCTTAATTTGGGGCGTAAAAGGCTTTTATTACGACAAGTTCGTAAGTACCGATCATACTATTGATGATGTAAAGTTCTTTTTGAAAAACAATAAGTACTCTGAAGTTGGTGATTACGTTATTCATATTGGAAGCATGCCTATCGCCAAAAAGGGAATGACCAATATGTTGCGGATTTCGCATATTAAATAAAGATTGTCTTTATTTAATTTTAGGGTGAAAATGGTCAATCTGCTAGGATTAGATTGAGACAGTAGGTGACGGGAAAGAGCCACTTGAGCGAAAAACTCAAAACATTTAGAATTAACAGGATTTTCAACTTTCTCATCCCCTAATCGTTAATTTTGCATTTTAAAATTTAAAACCCTTAGATATGTATCCACCAGATTTAGTTGCCCCTATGAAAGAAGAACTTACTTCGGTAGGTTTCAGTGAATTAACTACCGCTGAGGCAGTAGATTCAGTATTAAATAAAGAAGAAGGAACTGTTTTATTAATGGTGAATTCAGTATGTGGTTGTGCTGCTGCTAATGCTAGACCAGCAGTTAAATTGGCTGCCAGTCATTCTAAAACTCCAGGAATGTTTACTACCGTTTTTGCTGGTGTAGATCAAGAAGCTACAGCACAAGCTCGTAAGCACATGCTTCCTTACCCTCCTTCTTCTCCTTCTATTGCATTATTCAAAAATGGAAAAATGGTTCATTTTGTAGAAAGACATCACATTGAAGGTCGTCCTGCGGAGATGATTGCGGAGAACTTGACCGCTGCTTTCGACGAATTCTGCTAATTTGAAATGCTTTCTTTTGCCAAAATTCGGCGTTATCATGAAAATTAAATCCCTCATTACCAAAAGGTAACTCGAAATTTAATTTTCACTCTGGCCTTGAATTTAGACAAAATATAACCATTTCATTAAAAATACTTAGCCAGTACAATATAGAATTGTACTGGCTTTTTTTATATAGGACATCCTATTTTTTAATTCAAAATATCAAAGAAATTAATTATTGGGAAACACCAAACTATCTACTGAAAAATTGTTGCTGTCAATGGTAACTTCACTAATTGAATCTGCCAAAAGTGGCAAAACCACATTAGCATCGTATCGGCCATTAAACCCAACTTGAACCGTAAAATAGAGGAAAAGAGAAACACTTGCCGCATAAGCAAAAACCTTCCAAGGTTTTCTTGAATTTATATTTCTTAATGGAATTATTCCCAAATGC
>Ga0307998_1001417_pt1 | contig 12870 bp, 12 predicted proteins | sample Davwhametageno37_FD_203147 | JGI IMG/M metagenome (GOLD analysis project Ga0307998, IMG submission 203147) | Marine microbial communities from Davis Island wharf, Antarctic Ocean - #37 | ecosystem: Environmental > Aquatic > Marine > Unclassified | place: Antarctic Ocean: Davis Island wharf...
AAGATCCAAATCCACCACTTGTTGTTGTTGTGCTAGTCCAACCATTTTGAAGAGCCGTACCTAAATTAAAAGCATCAAAATTTTCTGCATAAGGGGCTGTTTTTAATGAATTCTCCACAATTGCCGAAGCAGAATCATTTAAAATGTTACCATCACCTTGCAAGGAGCTATAGATGCTAAAATTATAGATTCCAGGAATTGAAAGATTTACTGTTCCTGTAGTGAAGGTGAATAAGGTGGTATCTCCCGGATTTATAGATGAGCGAACAGTGTCTAAAACTGGAGCGAATCCAAAAAGTTCAAATTCAACAGGAATATTATTTATCGCAGCTGAGCCAAAGTTAGCGATTGCTATAACAATTGAATCAGTTGTGCCAAAGCCGCAACTATTTCCCGGAGATACTAATGAGGTAACTCCAACATCTATTGCTGGTGCGTCTTGAATTAATACATCATCAAAACCAATTCCTTCTCTTGTTACTGACCCGTCTGAGCCAAACACAACTCTTAGTTTTACTGAAGGCTGATTTGCAGCGCTGGGTAAGTCATGCTCAGCAAGGACCCACCCTTGAGATCCAAGATTACCAGCGTCTCCGCTCCATCCTTCGCCTGTTAAACCTTGATTGGTAAGGCCATTAATTGTTCCGTCGGTGTACCAATTATTAGGGTTTCCTAAAGCCCCAACTTGGGTCCAGGTAATTCCGTCATCAATTGTCATTTCTAGAACAGCTCCATCCCAGGAGTTTTCAGTTTCCCACCAAATATTCATTTTAAACTGAGGAGCATTTAAGCTAGAAAAATCAAAACAAGGTGAAAGGACAAATGATTCTTCACTGTTGCTGTAATCGCCGGTTAAGTTTGTAACGTAAGCGTTTACGCCCGTAGCTGCGGAAGTAATTATCGCACCCCCGGGAGCTCCGTTTGCCCATGTACTTCCATTACCACCCGCTGTCCAGCCTCCGTTTCCGGTTTCAAACCCTTCAGAGTATGGATAGCTTGTAATTGCGGAGATTAACGAAGTTGTCCAGAATGCAGAATCGTTAGCACTGATAACATCTCCTCTAACAGCTGTAAAGATTGCTATGTCATAGGTCCCAGCTGCTGAAATATTAGCTGTTGTGTTGAAGCAATAGATCAATGTATCTCCCGGTAATATAGAGTCGGCAATTGTCTCTGGAATTATTGAACCACCATTAATGGTGTATCTAATCGGAATGTTTCTTAATGTAGTAGAGCCTGCATTAACAATTGTAGCACAGATAGACTCGTTTGTATCCAATGAACAAGCTACGTCTGGAAGGGAGTTAACTGACACCACCGAGGCATCATCTGGCGTGGGTTGGAAAATAGTTACATTGTCTATTGCCCAATACCATCCCCAACCTGGATCAATAAATCTAAACCGCACTTGAGCATTAGGTACTCCGGCAACATACTGAGAAATATCTATTACCTCATGAGTTGAAGGAAATGGCTGTGTTGTAACACCTCCCGCAGTAGTAACTGTGTAAATGGTATCTGAAATCCAATTTACCCCATCAAAAATTTGAATTTCTCCACCACCTGTCCCAATGGCTCTAAAGTAATGATCAAACTCTAAAACAACCACTAACGCAGCAGAAGCATCAAAGTTGGTACTTGATAAATAAGTGTCATCGGGAAACCCTGTACCTGTCCAGTCTCCATCTGCAATTGCAAAGGGAGCTGTTATAGGATTCGAGAATGACCTTACCGGAGTTCCAGGATTGTCAAATCTCCAAATCGAATCTGACATTCTGTTTGGAATGCTATCTACACTTTTCCATCCTGATGCTAGAGGAGGTAAAACCGGATTAATAAAGGTACTAAAGTCTTCATCTATATAAGTTTGAGAAAACCCCGAGAATCCGATTATAACAGCACTTAAGAGTGTAATTATTTTTTTCATAGAATTGGTTAATAAATTTGGAACATAAAATTAATAATTTTTCTAAACAATCAAAAAAATGCGTCATCGGTTTTCTTCAAACTTTCCGTCATTCATGTAAAGTGAACGATCACATATTTTTGCAAGTGCTTTGTCATGAGTAACAATAACAAAGGTTTGATTAAATTCTGCTCTTAAATCAAAAAATAATTGGTGTAATTCGTCTGCGTTCTGACTATCGAGGTTCCCCGATGGTTCGTCTGCAAAAATAACTTTTGGGGAGTTTATTAGCGCTCTAGCTGTTGCCACTCTTTGTTGTTCACCGCCCGACAATTCATTAGGTTTGTGTGTTAATCTATGGCCTAAGCCCAATCTGTTTAACAATTCTTTTGCTGCCTTTTCTGCTTCTTTTTTCGTTGTTTTAGCAATAAAAGCAGGTATGCAGACATTTTCTAGTGCAGTGAATTCAGGTAAAAGGTGGTGAAATTGAAAAATAAAACCAATGTTTTGATTTCTAAAGCGGGCTAATTCTTTGTCTTTGAGTTTCGAGATATTTATGTTTTCATAGAATATTTCGCCTTGATCGACATTCGTTAACGTTCCCAATGTTTGTAAAAGGGTCGTTTTTCCTGCGCCCGAAGAGCCAGTGATAGATATAATTTCAGCTTTTTCAATTTGTAAGTCAACTCCCTTCAGAATATGAACGTCATCGAAAGATTTGTGTATGTTTTTTCCTGTTATCAATTTTCCTGCTTTTAACGACGAATTTATGATTTCTTTGGCATGAAATGGATGCCAGATTGAGATGGGACTAACCGAGAATAATAATATTATTGAAAGGCTTTTTATTTCGGGGTCAAAAATTTAACTTTGGGGTGTAAAATAAAACAAATATCGAATGAACATTCACGAATATCAAGCAAAAGAAACATTGAAAGGATTTGGTGTTGCTATACAAGAAGGTTTTGTTGCCCAAACTCCCGAAGAAGCAGTTGAAGCAGCAAAAAAATTGACCGAGCAAACTGGAACAGAATGGTGGGTAATTAAAGCCCAAGTTCATGCAGGTGGTCGTGGAAAAGGCGGCGGTGTTAAATTGGCAAAGTCTCTGGACGAAGTTCGATCAATTTCAAATGATATCATTGGAATGGATTTGGTAACTCCTCAAACTTCTGCAGAAGGAAAGAGAGTTCACCAAGTATTGGTTGCGCAAGATGTATATTATCCTGGAGAAAGTGAGTTGGAGGAATTTTACATGAGTGTTTTGTTGAATCGTTCAACGGGAAGAAACATGATTATGTACTCTACCGAAGGAGGAATGGATATTGAAGCTGTGGCTGAATCTACGCCGCATTTGATATTTCATGAGGAAATAGATCCAAAAGTTGGGTTACAAGGATTTCAGGCAAGAAAGATTGCTTTTAATTTAGGTTTGTCAGGAATGGCATTCAAGCAAATGACAAAATTTGTATTTGCATTGTACAAAGCATACGAGTCAATTGATGCAGCCTTATTTGAAATTAACCCAGTATTAAAAACATCAGATGATAAGATTATTGCTGTAGATTCAAAAGTAACGCTAGATGGAAACGCATTGTACAGACATAAAGATTTGGCTGCAATGAGAGACATTCGCGAAGAAGATGCAACGGAAGTAGAAGCAGTAGAAGCAGGATTAAACTTTGTAAATCTAGATGGTAACGTTGGCTGCATGGTTAACGGGGCAGGTTTAGCAATGGCAACGATGGACATTATCAAGCTAAGTGGTGGAAATCCAGCAAACTTTTTAGATGTTGGAGGTACTGCTAATGCTGAAAGAGTAGAAAAGGCGTTTAGGATTATTCTGAAGGACAAAAATGTAAAAGCCATTTTGGTAAATATTTTTGGTGGAATTGTTAGATGTGATAGAGTAGCACAAGGTGTTGTAGATGCGTACAAGAACATCGGAGAAATTCCTGTTCCAATTATAGTTCGTTTACAAGGAACCAATGCTGTAGAAGCAAAACAAATTATTGATGAATCAGGACTGAAGGTTCATTCGGCAATTTTATTACAAGAAGCTGCTGACAAAGTAGCTGAAGTATTAGGGTAACATAAAAACATGCCCCGAAGTTATTCGGGGTATATTTTTCTTCAATTGGTTTATACTGCAAACTTGTTTACATCTATGTTGTATTTGTAAAAAATATAAAATGAAAGAAGCGGAAAAGCAAATTGGGTACACAGAAGAAATGATTGCGACAACTAAATGAAACCTGTCAAAGTGTAGTGTGCACTTTTTACTCTGGGGCTGGTTGGTTTTTGCAGCCGCCGCTACAAATTACATCTTATTAAACGTTGTTGAATATAGCAATTATTGGGTTTTTTGGCCTGCTCTACTAAGTTTAGGTGGTGTGCTTGCAGTTGTTGCTGGTTGCAGGCAAGCAAAGCAGCAAATTGTGGTTACTAAAATTGACAAGATGTTAATTCAGCTGTGGTCAGGTTTTGGTATTACTATGTTCGTTTTACTTATAGCAATGGCTACAGTAGGGCCTGCGCTTGTTTATCCGATACTGATGGCACTTATTGGTTTTGGGACGTTCGTAATTGGAGAAATATTAGATTTTAAACCTTTTAAAGTAGGAGCTATAGCTGCTTGGATGTGCGCAATCTTTGGCTTTTTTCAGCCTGATTTTGACATGCAATTAATCTTACTTACTGCTGCAATATTATTGTCTTACGTTATTCCTGGTCCTTTATTGGCTGCCCAAAAGTAACTACTATGTTCAAGAGTTTAGATTCGTTGCTGCACTCTCAACTTCGACTAGGAGTAATGTCAATACTTGTTGGAGCCGAGCAAGCAAACTTTACTTTTCTAAAAGAAAAAACAGGATCGACAGCAGGTAATATTAGTGTTCAAATTGATAAACTGGAAAAGGCAGGGTACATAGCCGTAGAAAAGTCATTTAAAGGAAAAAGACCTTTAACAACCTGTAAAATCAGTAAAAAAGGAATTTTAGCATTCGAAACGTACATTAATCACTTAAAAACATATATAAAATGATTCATACAGAAGAACAAAAACTACGCAATGAAGCGAAGGCAAGAGTTGGCTTCAAAGTGCATGCAAGAAACTACTTTGTAGTGAATATTACCATTTGGTTAGGGTGGTTTATTTTAAGGGCAAGACATGGACAATATGATGGATTTTGGCCTGTGTATACAACATTAGGTTGGGGATTCGGATTGGTTATGCACTATCTAGGGGTTTACTATAACTCGGAAAAAGCGATAAACAAAGAGTTAGAAAAATTGAAGGAGGAGAGAGGGTTAGACTAACTCCTCTTTCCGAATCATATAATAAACACAGGTAGTTAAAAAGTTCCGCAGCACAGGAAGTTTGCTAACTAATTTGTTCTGAATTCGAGGCTCAAGGTTAAACTTGTACTTGTAAATTGGATTGAAAAGATAAAACTCCTTTGATGGGATGCTAAATTTATTTTTAGCTGCGAGCTTTTCAAAGCGCTCAATACTTATTCCAGTATCCTTTATTTCAACCATTCCCTCAATCTTTTTATCACTTTCTCCTGCAATCTTTAATAGGCCTTTATACATTCCCATTGGCAGCATGTGGTAGTACGGGATTTTGCTGAGTAATTTATGGTCCACTAGTTGTTGATGTCCGCCAAATGGCATTTGCCAGGGAGGAAACCCAAAAAAGACGTGACCTTTAGGTTTTAAGAAGGAGCGAATATAGTGCAGAAATTTGTCTTGGTCGTAGATGTGTTCAATTACGTCTTTTAAAATAATTAGGTCAAACTTTTCATCTATGTCTTTTTCAAGATCCATGTCATAAATGTTCTTGCCCATTAACTTCACTCGGTTCTCAGTAAGTTCTTTTTCAAATACTTCTTTAGCCAACTCTAGTCTAGATTCTTGTAACTCGACACCAAAGCCGAAACATCCTCGATCTGTAAAGGCTTTTAAAACACCCCCTTCGGCACATCCGACTTCCATTACTCTTAACCCCTTTGTAATGGGTAGGATTTTTTCAATAAATGGAATTACATAATTAGTGGCATTTTTATACTGCCATTTAATGTATTTGTCTTTATTTTTATGAAATTCGAAAGCCATAACGATTAAAAAAATTGAAATTTAAAACTAAGTGAATTTTTGAGATGAAAAGAGTTTGTATCGTAGGATTAGGTTGGTTGGGATTGGAACTAGCCAAAGAGCTTAAAAAGCAAGGGTATTATACAATTGGAACGACGACTTCTGAAGCAAAGAGACAGCAAGTTCAAGTTGATGTGGATGAAATTTACAGAATGGAAATCGGACTTGGTGAAAATTTGAATGTATTTGCTGATGTTCTGATTTATACAATTCCACCGTCAGGTAGCGATAATTACGTTAAAGGTTCAAATGCTTTTTTGAATCAGTTTAAAAACAGTAACCCGCAGGCTTCCGTTTTTTATACCAGTTCTACCTCCGTCTATGGAAATGATTCTAGAGAAATAAATGAAGAAAGTGATGTTAGACCCGAGACTACATCATCAAGAAAAATTGTTGAGGTAGAGCGATATATTCAGTTACATTTTAAGAATCGATACATTATTTTTAGGTTAGGAGGACTTGTAGGAGGAAAGCGGCATCCTGTTAAATACTTACAAGGGAGGATTACAGTAGCTAAACCTCTTGCTCCCGTAAATTTAGTGCATCGGGAAGATGTCGTTAGAGCTATTGTTCTTCAGATTTCTTCCTTTAAATCGGGGGTTTTTAATTTATGTAGTGAAGAACACCCTTCAAAAAAACTTTTTTATTCTAAGCTAGTAGAACAATTTGGTTTAAAAGAGGTAAAGTTTGATGAAGATGATAAACGCCAAGATAAAATAGTAAATTGCATCTCTATAAAACAATTTGATTTTGAATTCAAGTATAAATCTGTATATGACTTCATTTTTGAGCTTTAGAACAGCTCTTATACTGCTTTTGTGGTTAAGCTTAGCTACTCCGTTAAACGCGCAAGTAGTAGAAATAGGATTTCATTCTGGGGTTAATATTTCCAGGTTTGCAATTGACCAAAATAAGTTGAGCGATGCTGTTTTTGTTAGAGCTGGAAAACCCTTTACTGCTATTAATTTGGGAGTGCAGTTAATGGTAAGTCCTGCTCGTAATCAGAGCTCACCTTACTGGAGGTGGAAACCTTCTATTTTGTTTGAAGCGAATGCGTGCAGATGTGGAGGTCTCATGGAATTGTCTCTTACTTCACCTATTGGCATTAGAACCTTTAATGAATTGAAGTACATCATTTATCGCGGAGAGTATAGCGCGAAAATTGTGGGAGGTTTTGGTCCTTTTGAGTTTATGGTGGGGCCAACTATTTCAAATCGCTTTTATTCAGGCGTCAAGATTGGAGTGAACGATGGGTTGAGGTACGCCGGCGATCAGTTTAAGGTCTTGGCATTTGCTTATGAGTTAGGTGCCGGAATAAAGTTAAATACAGTTCATTTATCGGCTCGTTTTCAGCGATTTGTTGGAGGGTATGGAAGGGAAACGGATCTTATTCCAATTGCATTTGATCATTATCAGGTGCGTTTTATGATGCACTATTACTTTTTAAGAAGAGAAAGAGGTAAAAATTGGAATAGCATTCAATGGGAATAGATCATTTTGAAACAGATACAATTAAACCATTTGATAGCATAGCTACAGCTTTGGCCTTTTCGCCGACGGCAGAAGCGCTTCTTTTTGAAGCGAAGCGAATAAGTGAGCGTCTAAATACGGCACTAACCTTAATTCATGCTGGAGCAAAAAGTAAAGCAAGCGAATTAAGGGTGAATGAGCTGTTGGAGAAAGTAGGACTTCAAAAAGAATCTGTTAAGCTGATCTGGAAAGAAGGTAAGCCGGAAAAGGTGTTGTCAGAAGTTTGTTTATCAGAGAAAGTAGACTTGTTGATTTTAGGAGCAATTAAACATGAAGCCCTGGTGAAACATTATATTGGTTCTGTTGCCCGAAAGATTTCGCGAAACCCACCATGTTCCCTTTTATTGATTACAAATCCTCAAAAGAGCACACAAAGTTTACGAAAGGTAGTGGTGAATGGCTTAAATCATCTAAAAACTAAAAATACCATAGAAAAGGCTTGCTACTTTGCGCTTTCGTTTGACGTGAATAAAATAACAATTGTAGAAGAAATTCGACCAACCGAGGTGAAAACAAAGATTGATGATAACCTCACTCTAGAGCAAGCTTATCACGAAAAACAAGAGCTTCGAAAACGAGAAGATAAACGAATATTTGAAATTTTAAAACCAATTCCAATTCCTAGTCAAACCGAAATTTCTGTTAGAGCAGTATTTGGGAAGGAAGGTTATTCAATTAGCCACTATGCAGAGGTTAAAAAGGCAAGTTTATTGGTCATGAATAGTCCTGACAACAAGCTTGGCTTTCTAGATCGGTTGTTGCCGCATGATTTAGAATATGTGCTTTCGGATATGCCCTGCGATTTATTGATTGTTCATCAGAAATAGAATGACGGAACTGTTTAAAGGTATAAAGGGCTTCAAGCAGTCAGGTTTTAGAAATTTACTTTCAGGCTTTGTTGTTTCTTTAATTGCTTTGCCCTTAGCCTTGGGTTTGGCAATAGCTTCTGGCGTGCCGCCTATGGCAGGTATTATTTCAGTCGTTATTGGTGGAATTATCGCGGCACTTTTAGGAGGGTCTCATGTTACCATCGCTGGCCCAGGTAATGGTTTAGTTGTTGTTGTATTAACCTCTGTTGTAGCGCTAGGTGATGGCAATCTGTTAGTAGGTTACACGTATACTTTGGCAGCTATTGTTGTTTCAGGGGCATTAATAACTCTTTTGGGAATTCTTCGATTGGGAAACCTGTCAGACTTCTTTCCTTCGGCCACAATTCAAGGCATGCTATCTGCAATAGGCCTTATAATAATTGCCAAACAAATTCATGTTATGTTGGGTGAAAGTGGTGTAGAAGCAGCTAATAACTTGATGTTATTGGTAGAGGCTCCAAGTTCAATTTGGGCAGTATTCAATTCCGCGGAGGTCCCTTGGGTTGCTATTATTGGAATTATGAGTTTGGGAATCATGGCTTTTTATTCTAAGATTAACAACAGCACATTTCAAGCAATTCCTGCCCCTATGTGGATTATATTGATCACTGTTGGGTTTCACTATTACTTTCAATTCTTTTCGATAACATCGTTTCCCATTTCAACCTCTTTTTTGATTCAAATTCCTGAAAACATAAAGGAAAGTATCGTAATGGCTGATTTTTCTAAATGGGATAATTATAATTTTATAATTGCAGTAATGTCCATTAGTTTAATTGCTACTATAGAATCTTTATTGAGCATTAAAGCGGTAGATAAATTGGATGTTTATAGGAGAAGATCCAACACAAATAAAGATTTAAAAGCACTCGGATTAGCTACTATTTTTTCAGGACTTGTCGGGGGGTTACCTGTCGTTGCAGTAATTGCTCGTAGCTCCGTAAATGTAAACCAGGGTGCTACTTCCAGATTATCCAATTTCTTTCATGCATTTTTTGTCTTGCTATTTGTTCTACTGTTTAGTAACATGCTAAATAAAATACCCCTTTCAGCGCTAGCAGGAATTTTAGTTTTTACCGGTTACAAACTAGCTTCTCCTGCAAAGTTTAAATTGATGTATCGGTTTGGAAAGGATCAGTTTGCAATTTTCCTAGTTACGTTGTTTGCTACTTTGCTACTTGGTTTAATAAATGGTATTTTAATTGGTATTATGACGACTTTTTTAATTCAATTTTACTTGATGGAAGACCGAGTTGAGTTTTTAAGAACATTGATGCGCCCCAATATTTTACTCTATGAAGAAGAAGACGGCTCACTGTACTTGAGTGTAAAAGGACATTCGAGTTTTATTAACTACTTAAAGTTGAAAGAGAGCTTAGACTCGATCCCTGCGAATAAATCGCTCATATTAGATTTTTCTCTCACTACTTTTGTGGACAACTCAGTAATGGAGCACATTCATCATTACAAGGAAGATTTTAAGAAAAAGAACAGTACACTTGAGGTAATTGGATTAGATATTCATGATTCTACTTCTGCGCACCCTTTTGCTGCAAGACGAATGATGAAACTTACTTCCTTCATGAAAAAGGGTGGATTTCTTACTGCCCGTCAAAATCGATTAAAAGATTTTGCCAAGGAAATAGGTTGGAAGTTTAGAAGTAGATCCATTCAAGAATTGCCATTGTTAGAAGCCTTCCCGTTCTTTAGGCGCAAAACAATTGACCATGCTTACAATGTGTTTAGAGGCGAACACAAAGGGGTTCAAATGAAATTGATGGATGTTGAGTTTTTTGAAGGGGAGTTTATTGCAAAAGAGGTTTATAAACATTCGGTTTTAATCATTTCTCCAGCCATCGAAATTCCTAGATTTCGACTAGATAAGGAGCGAATTTTTGATCGAATTGCAGGGATGGCAGGTTTTGAAGATATTGAAATTGAAGGGCACGTAGATTTCTCGCGTAGATTTAAGTTGAAAGGTAAAAACGTGAATAAGATCAAATCATTTTTTTCAAATGAATTGGTGCTGTTCTTTGAAAGTCATCCTTACTATCATTTAGAATCTGATGGCAAGAACATCTTAATCTTAAAAGGTAACCGAGTTTCTTCTATTAGCGAAGTTAAAGCACTGGCAATGTACGGTAAAGAATTAGTGGAAAGGTTGGTTTAAAACTTCTCTATTGCCTCGTAGACTAATTTGGCTGGAAAGCCCATTACGTTATAAAAAGATCCCTCAATTTTATCTACTCCAATTAATCCAATCCATTCTTGAATGCCGTAAGCTCCGGCTTTGTCAAAGGGCTTGTATTGGTTAATATAATAATTGATTTCTTCTTCTTTCAATTTCTTAAAGAAAACTGTTGTTGATACAGAAAAGGAAACTGTTTTTTTGGCTGATTTTAAACAGACCCCGGTAATTACCTCATGTTGTTTTCCCGACAGTTTTGAAATCATTTCAAACGCTTCTTTGTTGTCCGCAGGTTTATTTAAAATCTCATTTTCAATTAAAACAATAGTATCTGAAGCAATTATTAAATCGTTTGGCTGAATTTCGTTTTCAAATGCTGCAGCTTTTTTGTTGCTGAGGTATTCCGCGACTTCTCGCTTTGGCATTTCTGCAGAAAAATCTTCGTCTGTGCCCTTCGATTTTTGAGTAAAGGAATAACCCAATTGCTCTAATAATTGCTTTCTTCTCGGAGATTGAGACGCTAAAATGATGTTCCAGTTTTGAGAGTTGAGTTTCATTAAAAAGTGTATATAATTGCTGTATATAAAATACCAACGAGCATAATCACCTTAAGAACCTGACTTATTATAAAAAAATGCTTTTTAGTTTTTGCCTTTCTGATTTTAGTCATTATCCAAATTAATGGTAACGATATTAACGCTAAAAAGTAGGTGAATGAAATCCAGTCTTCAGAATTAACTTGAATAAACTCTAAAAAGGTAATCAATACTAATAAAAAAGCAACTGTATAATTAGCAGCTTTTTTTGCTTTAGATGTGCCATAAACTATGGGTAAAGTTTTGCAACCGAAAGCTTCATCTCCTTCAATATCCTCGCAATCTTTTATGATTTCTCGAATAAATGTCAAAATAAAAGCAAAGGCAGAATAGCCAACTACCCAATATAACAAATACTTTATGCTAAACAGTAGACTCCTAATGCTCTCAGCTTCTATGGTTGAATTAACTTGTTTTTGGCTCAAATTATCAAAGAGTACTACAATTTCATAATAACCGGCAGTAAAAGGTACCAAGGCAGTAAGAGCGGCAATAATTACGTTACCAATCAAAATTTGCTTTTTGAAAGAAACTGAATAAAACCATAATAATCCTGCACTTATTAGTTGAATCAAAACCAAAAATGGATGACCTATAGCAAAAGCCACATAAGCAGCCATAAAAATTCCAGAAACATTTACTAAAGTATGGAGAAACATTGCTTGTCTCCTAGAGATCAGTTTCCCTACTACCATTTGTTTGGGCTTATTTACGTGGTCTAGTTTAACATCAAAATAGTCGTTTATAATGTAACCTGATGCAGCTATTAAAACGGTAGCGCCAACCAACAAGCCAAATAGTTTTTCCGAAAGAAAAAGGTCTAAACCTGCTTGGTTTAAAAAGGGGTAAATAATTCCAAACCGGATAGCGTATTGCGTTAATGCAATTATCACCAAGTTGGGAAATCTGATGAGGCGTAAAAAGTGAAAAATGAATTTCATAATGTTGTTATAGATTATCAAATTTAAAGCTAGAAAGTGAATAAAGCAGATTAAATTTACATTATGAAGTATACCGTTTCTTATCAAAACCCGAATAGTCATTACATTGACATTCAGGTTGAAATCAAATCAAACAACCGCTCCCAAGTAAAATTGCAGTTGCCTGCATGGCGCCCAGGAAGGTATGAGTTGGTAAACTTTGCTAAAAACATTCAGAAATGGTCTGCGAAAGATGAAAATGGAAACGTTCTGTCAGCTCAAAAATTAACCAAAGATCTATGGGAAATAGACTGTAAGGGGACATCACAAGTTGTTGTGAAGTATACTTATTTTGCAAATGACTTGAATGCAGGGTCGACTTTTTTAGATGAGAAGCAGTTGTATATGAACCCTGTTAACTGTATGTTTTATGATGTAGATAATGAGCAAGCAGAAAGTCAATTAGTATTGCAATTACCCGAAGATTTTAAGGTTGCAATCGCGTTGCCTGAAACCTCTAAAAATACATTTGTGGCAAAAGACTTTGATGAGCTTGTAGATAGCCCATTTATTGCTTCACCTTATTTAAAGCATCATTCGTTTGAATTGAGTGGTAGCACATTTCATTTATGGTTTCAAGGGGAGTTTAAACCAGATTGGGATTTATTGGAAAAAGATTTCATCGGATTTACAAAGCCTCAAATTGATC
>Ga0307998_1001418_pt1 | contig 12869 bp, 12 predicted proteins | sample Davwhametageno37_FD_203147 | JGI IMG/M metagenome (GOLD analysis project Ga0307998, IMG submission 203147) | Marine microbial communities from Davis Island wharf, Antarctic Ocean - #37 | ecosystem: Environmental > Aquatic > Marine > Unclassified | place: Antarctic Ocean: Davis Island wharf...
GATTAGCAGGAATATTGCTGTCTGAAAATGCCAAAAAATTAAATATAGAATGCTTTGTTCCTCACTCATGTCGAATTTTAGAAAACACCTTTTTCAGCAAAAATCAATATGAGGAATTGGTGTTTAATGAAAAGGATATTTCTAATCATAGTAGGATAAAAGCAAAGCAAATTATTCATGACATACGTGTAAGTAGAAAAACTCAAAAATACCCATATAAAAGTGTAATAAAGACCTCTTTATTCATTAGGACCTTTAAATATCTTAAAAGAGTAATCTTATTTGAGAAAATTGATATCCCTCGCTTAAAGGTCTCTATTGAAAACAACCTCTCAATAGTTTATAAACTCAAATATTTTATTAGAAAAATAAGATCTAAAAAATATTTTTATATCAAATCATTGAGTCAAGTGGATGATAAGATCATATTTTTCCCTCTTCAATATTCTCCAGAATCATCAATAAATATACCAAGTCCATTTTTTGTTGATCAAACACGATTAATCGATTTAATCAGATTCAACATGCCTGATAATTATCTTTTATTACTAAAAGAAAACCCTAGTATGTATGGAAGAAGAGATGTTAATTTCTATAAAAATATTTCTAAAAAAAGTGGAGTTAGATTAGTGAGCCCTAATGTAAAGACTTTTGATGTTATGTCAAAAGCAGATTTAGTAGTATCTGTATCTGGTACTGCTTGTCTTGAGGCTTTTATAATTCGAAAGCCTTCGATTGTATTTGGGAAAACATTTTTCGACCCTTTCATTAATTTATTTGAAATAGATTACAATAATTTAAAGCTAACTATTGATAAATATTTACATCGCAAAATAAATGATGCAGAAATTGAAGAAAACATTGCTCTAGTTTTAGAAAATTCATCGGAATTTAAATGTGGTGCGGTAGATATGGACGCTAATTTGATTAGTGAGGTAAATATCAATGGATTCGTAAATGCATTGAGAAACCAAATAATACAACCTGACTAGTAAGTTTTGCTATTAAAAGTTATGGATAAAGAAAATCAAAAAAATATTAAATTTAAATATTACTCTGCAAAAGAAGAAAAGCGCTTCCTTTTCGAAAGTTTTAGATTGGTGTTCAATAAGGCATTTGATCAATGGTATCCGATAAAAATGTTTAATTGGAAGTATTTAAGTAAATTTTCTATTGACAGTGTAATTCAAGAAATAATCATTGAAGATGAAATTGTTGGCTACCGAGGCTTATGGAAAGTAAATGAATATGCATTCGGATATCAATGCATAGACACGTGTATCGACCCTAATTACCAAGGAAAAGGAATTTTTAAAAAAAGCAATCAACATCTTATAAAAACTTTAGGAAGCTTTTACAATTATCCTAATCCTAAAAGTTATCCCGGGTATCTAAAATCAGGATGGGAAAACCATGGAGCAATGAATATATATATAAATAAAATCTCTAATTTTGAATTTTGTGACTGGTCAAAAGATTTTATTGATTGGAGATTTTGTCAACACCCCTATATAAAATATTACAAAATTAAGTTAACTTCAGGGTTTGCTGTGATTCGGTATAAAAAGAACTTGCCAGTCCAAGTCGAGTCTGTTAAACATGACTTGAATTTAGAACAAGTTAAATCACCTTTTTTTTCATTTAAATACGCCCTAAAACCCAGTGGCTTTAAAATAAGAAATGCAGGAATGGTTGTGACAAATAATTTTAATGATCCGATACGATCGTCTTATTTTGATATGATATGAGTTTATTTAAAGAATTTAAAGAATATTCTAATGTGATGTTAGCAAGAGAAAAGCAGCAAAATTTAAGTAAGATAAGTTTCAAGTTTAGTCTTTTGACAACAAATATTTTAATGAACTTAGGTTATAATAAACGCTTATTAAATTCCGATAAAAATAAGTTTTTAAATATTGGTTCTGGGAACATTTACTTTGAAGGTGTGTCTAATACAGATTTATTTCCTTCTTTAGGACAGCTATTAAAAGGTCAATTAAAGCGTAATTCAAATAGTGCGAATCGTTACTACCTGAATTTAATTAAAAAAGAAAAGTCTTTTGAAAATAAATGGGAAGGTGTTATATTAAGTCATGTCATTGAACATATTCCACCTTATTTAGTTCTAGATTGCCTTAGTAATATTAAAAAATATTTGTTAACTGATGGTACCTTAAGAATCCTTGTTCCAAATCCTAAAGTATATTTTGAAGATATTGAATCAAACAAGTCTCCCCAAGGATTTAGGCATAATTCAATTTCATTAAATCGTCTTTTTTATTGTTGGGAGCATCAATTTATGTTCACTGATAGAATACTAACAACCATCCTAGAGGAATTAGGATTCACAGATATCAATGTAACTTCTTTTGGGAAAGGCCCTTTAGGACAATTTGACGCTGACGAAAGAGAATTTGAAAGCCTCTGTATTACTGCTAAGAAATGATATCAATTGTTGTAACCGTTTATAATAAGGAAGACTTCATTCAAAATACTTTAAACTCCATTTTGAGTCAAACAATCGTCCTAAATGAAGTAATTATAGTTAACGATGGGAGTGAAGATAAGAGTCTCAAAATAATTCACGGAATGAAATTACCTCCTAATTTCACTGTTATCTCAACAGAAAACTGTGGAGTTAGTGAAGCGAGGAACTTTGGCTTAAAAATGATAAAACAAGATTATGTGTATTTTGTGGATGGGGATGATATTCTTGAACAAAATGCTTTAGAGATTTTCTCGAATACCATAAAGAAATCTCCTGACTATTCGCTCTATGCAGCTAATAGAAAAAACGAAAAAGGAGAGCGAAAAATAAATAATATGCCAAGTAAAATATTTTCATTTGATCAATATTTAAAGCATCTAATTCAATTTCAAAACCTATGTTGGACTAGTGCTGTTGTAGTTAATATTAAAATAGCTTCTGATGTACAGTTTAATGCAGAATTCTCACATGGAGAAGACCGTGATTTTTTTATGAATGTTTTACAATTGAGTCAAGGATATTGGATAGATAAAATTGTCGCTACCTACATAAGTGATCCGATTGGACTTTCAGCAAAACCTATAAGTATTGAGGAGGACTTGTATTGGAGAAGAATGAAAGATCATTGTCAGGAATTAAGTCATTATCCATATTTTTATTATTTAAAGTATAAAACAGCAAACATTTTCAATAATTTAAAACATTCTCAGTTTAGAAACGCACTATCATGGATGAAAAAAAATTAATTGTTGGTTATTATGGTAGGAATAATATTGGCGATGATTTAATGCTAAGAGTATTGTATGATCCGTTGTCCTATGTTTTCCTTCAGGGAGATAACTTCTATGACTTTATTCCTTCAGAAAAGCAAATTCTACTCTCTCAAAAGCCATTTCTTAAATTAGCCCAAAAAATATACAACCTGTTCCATCTAAAAATTAAAGGCTGTACTCAAGTGGTTTTTGGTGGGGGAACACAATTTTCTTCAAACAGTAAATTGTTTACACAATTAGACATTTTTATATTCGTCATATTTTGTCGCATTTTCAATTTAAGAGTATGCGCAGAATCTGTTGGTGTTGGTGCCTTGTCAAAAGGGGATATTTTTTTGATAGGCGCACTGAAGATGATGTCTCAAATTTCTGTAAGAGACAATACTTCCAGTAACAAGTTAAAAATTACCAATATCAAGCACGAAGTTGTTAGAGACCTGGTGTATAAATTAGATTTCAATTCAAAAAAAACAAAAAGAGAATTCACTTTAATTACGGCAACTGGTCCGGTTTTGAAATTGAATGATAAGTTCACTAAGAATTTTTATAGTTTTTTAGAAACATACTTAAAAAAAGAAGATAAAAATGTTGTTTTTTGTGTTTTTCAAAAAGAGGAAGATGAATATTTGTATGAAATTTTAAAACAGAAATACCCTAATTTAGAAATGTTGGAGCTAAGCTCATCGATTCAAGAAATTGAAAATGTGTTTTCTAAAACAAAAGAAGTAGTCGGAATGCGTTACCATAGTCTCATTCTTGCAGATATTTTTGATATTCCATTTAAAGGGTTTTCATATGATGACAAGGTGAAAGATTTATGTTTTTTAAAGAACATGCCTTTCCATAGAACATAAAATAGCATGAATTTATACAAAGCAAAATATATTCTTCGACTCGACGACGCATGCCATCAAATGCCACTAGAAAAATGGAGCATATTTGAAGCGTTTTTTGACAAAAATAACATCAAACCCATTATCGGTGTCATACCTATAAATAAGGATAAAAGTTTAGGTTCTGAAATGAATCCTAATTTTTGGAAGTTGATGAAAAACTGGGAAACTAAAGGCTGGTCTATCTCAATGCATGGGCTCCACCATCAGTTTGAAAAAACTAAACCAGAAAAATCTTTTTTTAAATTTGGCAATAAGTCGGAGTTTGTTGGGAAATCGCTTAAAAATCAAACTGAAATTATTCAGCAAAGCATTCGCTGTTTTGAACAAAATAATATTGAGCCTACAATATTTATGGCTCCTTCTCACACCTTTGATTTAAAAACACTTCATGCCATTGAATCATCAACTAGAATACGAATTATTACCGATGGATTTAGTTTCCGGTCTTTTAAAAAAAACAACTTCACATTCATTCCGCAACAGTTATGGTCTGTGTGGAGATTGCCATTTGGACTTTATACTATTTGTATACATCCAACTTCTATGGAAAATGAACAGATTTACAAATTCATAGAACAGTTAGAGAGAATAACAAAGAATATTATTTCGCCTAAAGATATTAATATTGAAAGTATTAAAAATCAAGGTTTTTTAGACTTAATATTTGAGAAAATATATTTAATTTTTGCAAAATATAAATTTAGAGAGAGATAAATGTGTGGAATATATCTAACCAATATTGCTGTTTCCTATAAGACAGTCGAAGAGAAACTTAATAAAATTAGGTTTAGAGGTCCTGATAATTTTGGGGTTATTCAAAAAAAAAACATTTGGATAGGACACCTTCGTTTATCGATCTTAGATCTTGAAGAGCGCTCTAACCAACCCTATTTGTTTCAGCATTTATCTTTAGTTTATAATGGAGAAATCTATAATTTCAAGGAAGTAAGGAGCATGCTGCTAGAAGAAGGTTATTCTTTTGAAACAACTAGTGACACAGAAGTTTTACTCAAAGGTTATCATGCCTGGGGAGAAAGAGTTTTAGATCGAATAAATGGTATGTTTACTTTTGCTATTTATGATGAAAACAATCAAACAGTTTTCATAGCAAGAGATCGTTTGGGCGTGAAACCACTATACTATTCTTGGCAAAACGGAGAACTAGAACTTTGTAGTCAGCTAGCTCCCTTGAATTCTGGGAATTTAAATCAAGAAGCGATTAGTATTTATTTACAAGTGGGTTATATACCCAGTCCGTTTTCGATTTATGAGGGGATAAATAAACTTCCGCCAGGACAATATGCAACATTTGATTTAGATAAGAATCAAATGGAAATTCATTCCTATTGGGATTTGAAAGAAGTTAAAGAAAACAAAATCCCCTATGAAGAGGCAAAAGAACAACTTCACAGTCTTCTCATTGATGCCGTTAAAATAAGACTACAATCTGATGTTCCTTATGGAAGCTTTCTTTCTGGTGGAATTGATTCTGCGTTGGTTTCTGCGATTGCTAATTCCATTCAAAAAGAAAAATTGAAAACGTTTACTATCGGATTTGATGATAAAGATTATGATGAAAGTGAAGTTGCTAAGAAATTCGCTTCAATAATCCAATCCAATCATCATTTAATTCCCTGTAATCAATTAGAGTTACCTGCTTTAATGAACACTTTCTTTAAGGCGTATGATGAGCCATTTGCTGACCCTTCAGCAATTCCTTCATTACTTCTGAACAAAAAAGTAAAAAAGCACGTAACTGTTGCTTTATCTGGGGATGGTGGTGATGAAAGTTTCCTGGGTTATAACCATTTTTCTTGGGCAAGGAAAGTTTATATATTGTTTTTGATTCCTTTATTTTTTCGTCGATTACTAACTTATTTAATACCGTTTAAATGGTTTGGGAAAAGAGGAACTCCTATTAAGAATATCCTGTTATTGATAAATTTTGATGAATTTATTGTTTCTATTTTCACTGGATTTGACACGATTTTATTAGAAGACAAAAAAAAGTGGATGAAACATTTCAAAAAATATTTATTTTTAAGTAAAAATAAATATCAAAAAATTGCTGATGTAAATTTGAAATTATGGTTAGAAAATGACAGTAATGTAAAGGTTGATCGAGCTAGTATGGCATTTTCTGTTGAAGTAAGAAGCCCTTTTCTTGATTATCGAATAATAGAATTCGGAAGAAGTTTACCAGTAAATTACCGATTAAAAGGTTCTACAACAAAACGAATACTCCGTGATATATTGTCTGAGTATATTCCAGAAAAAGTGTATAATTTACCTAAAAAAGGTTTTTCAATGCCACTAGATGATTTGATCAGGGGAACTATGAAAAAAGAATTCATGGATTATCTTTCTGAAGATAAGCTTAAAAATATAGAGAATTTGGATAAAACAAAAATTCAGATGTTTTTAGAACTACACTTAAAAAAAGATTTCGACTATTCCTCTTACCTTTGGAGAGTATATGTTTTATCAAAATGGATTTATTTAAATAATAAATAAAATGAAAATTTTAATCACCGGAGCTGCAGGATTTATAGGCTCCAACCTATGTGAATACATGCTAGAAAAAGGATATATCGTTGTAGGCTTTGATAATTTTGCTACTGGTCATGTTTATAATCTAAACGAATTCAAGAGTCATGCTAACTTCACCTTTATAGATGGGGATATTCGAAATTTTGAAGCCTGTCTAAAAGCGACTGAGAATGTAGATTACGTTTTACATCAAGCAGCATTGGGTTCAGTACCTAGATCAATACTAGATCCAATAACCTCCAATGAAGTAAACGTAAATGGTTTTTTGAATATGCTAGAAGCAAGTAAGCAGAACAATATTAAACGTTTTGTATATGCAGCCTCTTCATCTACTTATGGAGACTCTAAGGCGCTTCCAAAGATAGAAAAGAATATAGGCAAGCCGCTGTCTCCTTACGCCGTTACGAAGTACATAAATGAACTTTATGCAGACATCTATAGTTCTACTTATGGACTTGAAACTATTGGCCTTCGATATTTCAATGTTTTTGGAAGAAAGCAAGATCCAAATGGTGCTTATGCTGCTGTTATTCCAAAGTTTGTGAGTCAATTTTTAAAAGGAGAATCCCCTCAAATTAACGGAGATGGTTCTTTTTCAAGAGACTTCACTTACATAGACAATGTAATTCAGATGAATCATCTGGCAATAAAAACTAAAAATTCTAGGGCTATTAATCAAGTTTACAATACGGCAGTTGGTGACCGAATTACGATTTTAGAAATGACAAAATTTCTCCGTGAAGGTTTATCTGAATTTGTTCCTTCTGTAGCCGATATAGAAATTAAATTTGGTTCCAATCGTAATGGTGATATTCCCCATTCTCAGGCTAGTATTCAAAAAGCGAAAAATTTATTAAACTACAATCCAAGTCATGATTTTAAACAAGGTTTAAAAGAATCATTAACTTGGTATTACAATAACTTAAAATAATGAATAACTCTAAAATTGCACTCATCGGATTAGGCTATGTAGGACTTCCTCTAGCAGCAGCTTTTGCATCTAAGTATAATGTTATTGGTTTCGATATCAACACAAAACGAGTTGAAGAACTTAACAATGGCTTTGATGCCACTAACGAGATTTCTAGTAAACAGTTAAACGCAGTTGTTGGAACCTCATTAAAACTCACTACGACATTATCAGATATTTCGCAATGCAATACTTTTATTGTGACAGTCCCAACACCTGTAACCTCAAGTAAAATCCCCGATTTAAATCCTGTTGTCAAAGCAACAGAGTCTGTAGCTATGGTTCTGAAAAAAGGAGATACAGTTGTATATGAATCTACCGTTTACCCGGGTGTAACAGAAGATATATGTGTGCCAATTTTAGAAGAAAAAACTGGATTAAAATTCAATAGTGATTTTTTTGTGGGCTATAGTCCCGAACGAATTAATCCAGGAGATAAAAAGCATACCATAACCAAGATAACGAAAGTGGTGTCTGGATCAACTCCAGAAACGCTCAAAGAGCTGTCCGCATTATACGGGTCCATCATTAAAGCTGGAATTTATGAAGCACCAACCATAAAAACTGCAGAAGCAGCTAAGGTTATTGAAAACACCCAAAGAGACATCAATATTGCCTTTGTCAACGAACTGTCTATTATTTTTAGTAAAATGGGAATAGACACCAACGAAGTACTTAAAGCTGCTGGCACAAAATGGAATTTTTTAAATTTCTTTCCTGGTTTAGTTGGTGGACATTGTATTGGGGTAGACCCGTATTATTTAGCTTTTAAATCCCAAGAATTAGGATATACTCCCGAAATGATTTTAGCAGGACGAAGAATCAATGACTCTATGCCAACATTTATTGTAAGCCAAATAGTGAAGCAGTTGATTAAGCAAAACCAAAACAGTCAAAACTCAACCGTATTGATTTTGGGTGCAACCTTTAAAGAAAATTGTCCAGACCTTAGGAATTCAAAAGTAGTTGATGTGTATCAAGAACTAAAAGAATTTGGTTTTCAAGTTGAGGTTTTTGATCCTGAGGCCGATGCAGAAGTATTTATAAAAGAGTATGGTTTTGAAAAACTAGAAGCACTCGAGAGTAAAAAGTATGATGTAGTTATTTTGGCTGTTTCCCATGATTGTTTTAAGGCCATAAATCCCAAGGAATTAATTGTAAATAAGGGAGTTGTGTTTGATGTAAAAGGATTTTATAAAGACCCATATTTTTTATACCTCTAAATTGTGAAGACTCTAATCCATACGATTCCAACCTTGAGGAATGGGGGGGCAGAAACTGTTTTGTCTCGCCTTATAGAAGAGTTTAGTGGTAACGATATCGAACAGTTTGTATTTACCTCTCAAGGAACAACTACCGATTTTCATTACGCTACAATAAACAAATATGCAACCATATTAGATTGGAAAACAAATCCTGAGGATGTTGAGCAAATAATTCTTCAAAACCCCAAAGCTCCAATAATTACTTGGATGTATTCATCTATATTGCTTGGACATAAATTAAAATTTCGCTTAAAAACCGAAAATCCCATTTTTTGGAACATTCGACATTCTAGCTTTAGATGGAATCAGATCTATCAAAAACTAGCACTTTTCGCTTTCAGCTTCTATTCTCATTTAAAACAGCCTAAAATAATTTACTGTTCTTATCGTGCAAAAGAAGTTCATGAAATGTATTTTTTTTCAAAGAAAAATAGTGTGGTTATCCAGAATCGATTGGCTAAAAAACAAAATTTAAATCCCTCAGAAGTTGACGTGATTGATGAGAAAAGTTACCCTTTCCTTCTCTATGTAGGACGCTACGAACCAATAAAAGGTCCAAGACGTTTAGTTCAAATTACACGTACCTTCTTTTCAGAAAATCCAGGGATAAACCTCAAAATTGCAGGAAGTGGTTGGACAATCGATAAAATCCCTAATCAAATTCGGGAACGTATACTTTTGTTGGGTAACGTCAAGAATATATATCCCCTTTATCGATCAACAAAGGCACTTTTGTTTACATCCCATGCAGAAGGCTATCCCAATGTTTTAGTAGAAGCCGTTGTGTCAGGAGCCCCAATAGTCGGATTTGAAGCTGGAGATTCAAAATTAATTTTAGACAACTATAAATTTGGTTACTCTGTAAACACGCGTAGCGAATTTATCGATAAACTCGGTATTGTACTCGACAACCCTATTTCTAATGAAGAGAAAGAAAAAGAAATTGTTCGTCAACAAAAACTGCTTGACTTTAGAATAACAGCTCAAGAGTACCTTCGTTTTTTGGAATAGAATTCTTGAACTCTATTATTTCTTGAACTGACTAATGATTTAAAGCGAAAGTCTCAAAATTTATTGAAAGACTATTTTTATCTTTGTCATATGCAAAAGTTAATACGAGTTACTACTATTCCTCTTTCTCTAGATAAGTTATTAGAGAATCAAGCTCGTTTTTTTAGTCAGTATTTCGAGATTACTTTAGTTTCATCTAATAAAAATAAGCTTCAGGAAATCGCAAATAATCAGGGAGTTGGTTACTTTACGCTAGGTTTAACTCGTAATATAACCCCACTACAAGATTTACTTTGCCTGATACGATTTACTTTTTTTTTAATAAAAGTAAAACCACATATTGTTCATACACATACTCCTAAAGCAGGTATCATTGGTATGCTTGCTGCTTTTTTTGCCGGTGTACCTACTAGGATGCATACCGTTGCTGGGTTACCTCTTATGGAGTCTAAAGGCATAAAAAAAAGAGTTTTATATGCAGTTGAACGTTTGACCTATCGTTGTGCAACTCATGTTTATCCCAATTCAAAAGGATTAATGGATTTTATACAAAAAAAACATCTTTCTGAAAAGACTCCGCTTCAAATCATCGGCAAGGGCTCTTCTAATGGTATTGACACTTATTACTTCGATGCAGATGCAGTTTCTAACAAACAAGAACTAGTATACCGCAAACAATGGAATATCTCCAAAGAGGATTTTGTTTATATTTTTATTGGTCGCTTAGTTGGTGACAAGGGGATCAATGAACTTGTTATTGCATTTGAACAGCTAGCGACTAAAATTCCTTCAATAAAATTACTTTTAGTAGGCCCACAAGAATCTGAACAGGACCCGTTATTAAATGCTACCATAAAAACAATAGAGAGAAACTCAAATATTATTTCTACAGGCTACCAACAAGACGTTCGTCCTTTTTTAAAAATGGCACAGGTATTTGTCTTCCCCAGTTATCGTGAAGGTTTTCCTAATGTACTTTTACAAGCAGGAGCAATGGGTATTCCTTGTATTGTTTCAAACATCAATGGTTGTAATGAAATAATACAAGACCAAGTAAATGGATGCATCATACCTGTAAAACAAGTAAGGCCTTTGCTAGATAAAATGCAATTTTTGTATGATAACCCTTCAAAGAGAATCACGTTTATCGAACAAACGAAAGTACTTATAGCTGCAAATTTTGAAAGAAGTCAATACTGGGAGCTACTCTTAGCAGAATATAAACTACACAAAAAAAATGTATAAAGCATTTAAGACTATATTGGATCGAATTTTCGCAAGTTTTCTTTTGATAGGATTGATTCCTTTGTTTTCGGGTATTTTACTTGTGCTTTGGGTTCAAAACAATGGTTCTTCATTTTTCAGCCAAACCCGACCGGGGAAGCACGGAAAACTATTCACCATTTATAAACTCAAGACCATGCGAGACACAAGGTCAGATTCTGGCGATTTGTTGACTGATAATGAGCGAACTACTCTGATTGGTAGTGTACTCAGAAAACTGTCCGTAGACGAGCTCCCACAGCTTTGGAATATTCTCAAAGGTGATATGAGTTTTGTAGGACCACGACCCTTATTACCAGAATACTTACCTTTATACAGTAAAGAACAAGAAAAACGACACGAGGTTAAACCGGGCATTACAGGTTGGGCTCAAGTTAACGGAAGGAACACAATCAGTTGGAAACACAAATTCGATTATGACCTCTGGTACATACAGCATCAAAGTTTTATCTTGGATATTAAAATATTAGGTATGACCCTAACTAAGGTTTTTAAAACGAAAGATATAAATGCCACTGGTCAAATCACAATGGAACCCTTTAATGGAAACAACTAAATTTATTCTTATTGGTGGTGGAGGTCATGCACGAGTTGTGTCGAGCATTATTGAAGCACAAGAAACTTCTCATCTAGAAGGTGTTTTTGATTCTAACCCCAAGATTAAAACTTTGGACGGAGTCGAAAATTTTCATAACTATAACCCTGACCAATTTTCAAATGCTTTAGCTATTGTAGCAATTGGAGACAATAGAATCCGAAAACAATTAGCCCAAACAATACAACATGTTTTTGGTGAACTAATTCATCCCTCAGCAAGTATAGATCGTCTCAGTTTAGTTGGAGAAGGATCAGTTGTTATGCATCATGCGATAATTCAAAGAGGAATTCAGATTGGGAAACATGGAATCATCAATACTGCTTGCAGTATCGATCACGATTGTGTTTTAGGAGATTTTGTCCATATAGCTCCTAATGCTACTCTTTGTGGGGGAGTCCAAATAGGAGACGAAACGTTTATTGGAGCTGGAGTTGTTGTTCTGCAGAAAATTAAAATAGGAAAACGAGTAATTGTAGGTGCAGGAACAGTAGTAACTAAAAATATTCCAGATGGTGCAACTGTAGTTGGGAATCCAGGAAAAATAATCAATTCACATGGGGCAATCTAAAATATGGCTTTCTTCTCCCCACATGGGAACTGAGGAATTGAAAAATGTACAAGAGGCTTTTGCAACCAATTGGGTTGCTCCTGTAGGCCCTTTCATCAATCAATTTGAACGCGATTTATCGGACTATACACATGTAAAACATACAGCTGTGGTTCAGTCTGGAACGGCTGCAATTCATTTAGCTCTTCGCTTATTGGATGTGTTAAAAGATGATATTGTGCTTTGTCAATCCTTTACCTTTGTCGGCTCATCAAATCCGATCACTTACCAACAGGCACAACCTGTTTTTATAGATTCCGAAGCTGAAACTTGGAATATGTGTCCAGAGGTTTTGGAGGCAGCAATCAAGCATTTTATAAAACGAGGTAAAAAACCCAAAGCCATTCTCGTTGTGCACCTTTATGGGATGCCAGCCAAGATGAAGGAGATAGGCGCTCTTTCGGAACGTTATGAAATTCCAATTATC
>Ga0307998_1001421_pt1 | contig 12864 bp, 13 predicted proteins | sample Davwhametageno37_FD_203147 | JGI IMG/M metagenome (GOLD analysis project Ga0307998, IMG submission 203147) | Marine microbial communities from Davis Island wharf, Antarctic Ocean - #37 | ecosystem: Environmental > Aquatic > Marine > Unclassified | place: Antarctic Ocean: Davis Island wharf...
AACAAATATTACTGTTTTCAGCTGCTCTATATTTCCAAATTTTATTGATTATTTCTAATGTATTAGGTTTCATTAAAATAAAATACGGATTGCTAGTTAACATCATTGCATGCAGTGTTAAGGCTTCACTTTCTACCAAATTTATAAACGCTTTACAATTTCCTTCTTGAAGAATTTTAGACATTTTTGATACATTCTCATTCGCTTGTTTAAATCTATTTTCTGCGAAAGGATGCGCATGCATTAAATCATGACCAATGGTGCTAGAAACTTGTTTTTCACCTTTGTCTACCAATAAAATTGCATCTTGATAGTTTTTAAAAAACGGATGTACTTCATAGGGAAATTGCACCCCGAATACATCGGAACTTCCTGCTATTTCTAAATGTTTTCCCCAAACTACCAAAGGACCCTCTATACTTCTACTTGCACTCCCAGAACCTAAGCGCGCTAAAAAAGAAGCTTTTGTATTGATGAATTCTTGTGTTAATGTCGGATTCATTTCTTGCTCTAAACTCATTAAACACATCGCAATTGCACTTAAGCCACTTGCTGAAGAGGCAATTCCACTAGAATGTGGAAAAGAGTTTTCTGAATTGATTGTCATTTGATAATCAAAAATATACGGACAATACGCTTGCACTCTTTTGAAAAATTCTGCAATTTTAGGCTTGAATTCTTCTTTCTCTTTGCCTTCAAAAAACAAATCAAAATCTACTGCTGTAGTTGTTTCTTTTTTTGAGAATTCTATAGTGGTAATTGTATGACAGTTATTTAAAGTAAAACTAATAGAAGCATTTTTAGGGATTTGAGGATTGCTTTTCCCCCAATATTTTACCAAGGCAATATTACTTGGCGTTTGCCATGTAAAACTTGCTTTTTGTACTTTTTCTGTGGGTGTTTTTGGAATAAATTGTGCGGTATTCAAAATTTGAATTTTGAATCAAAGATAAAACTATTTCATCCATTTGAAATGGGTATTTTTGTGAATATGAAAATTAAAAAAGTTTTTTTATTATTAAATGGTGAACAACCTAAAAAACTTCCAAATTTAGCTGAGTATGAAATTATTTGTGCCACAGATGGTGCGTATCAATATTTGTTAAAACATCAGATTAAACCGGATTTTATTTCTGGCGATTTTGATTCTTTGAAAAATATTCCAAAGGAAATTGAAGTTCTAGAAACACCAGATCAAAACTTTACAGATTTTGATAAAATACTTCAAATTCTTTTTGATAGAGGATATCAAACTATTGATGTTTTTGGCGCTAGTGGTAAAGAGCAAGACCATTTTTTAGGAAATTTAAACACGGTTGTTCAGTGGAAAGAAAAGTTAAAAATTACTTTTTTTGACAATCACGGGATGTATTTTTTAGCAGATAAAAAAACGACAATAAGCAACTGTAAACACAAAATAGTATCTTTAATTCCCTTTGCTGAAGCTACAGAAATTACCACAAAAGGCTTACAATATAGCTTAAATAAAGAAGATTTAATTTTCGGAAAAAGAATAGGAACAAGAAATAAAGCAATTGAAAATCAAATAGAGGTCAGTTTTAAGTCTGGCAACTTATTTATTTTTATAAATCATTAAAATATGTCTAGAAAAATAAAATTATTATGGGATTTTAGAGGCGAAGACGCCAAACAAATCGCGCAACACCACACAGTTCACTTAAAAGAATTTGCAGCTTTAGAAAAATTAGATTTTCATGAAATAAATATTTCTGAAATAAACCCGGTATCGGCCGCTGCTTTTATTATTGTTGATGAATCAAATATGAAGATATTTAGAAATGCTTTAAAACCGCACCGTGGAGAGATTGCTGAATAAAATACCTTCAAAACTTCTTTAAACAGGAAGGCCCTTCGCGATCGCGTTTTCTTAAGAACATATCCTGATACATTTTGCATCTAATCCATGTCATCAAAGAAAATTATAGCATTCAAAAAAGTGCATCCGAAATCAGAAAATAAAAAGGATAGCTTTTTGAGGTTTTTTTTTGTTTTAGTTAGAGTTGAAATCTAGAAGTTACTTCAAAAATTCACAAACTTCAGCATAAAATTGCCTCGGATTTTCAGCATGTAGCCAATGCCCCGCACTTTTAATCTCAATAATTTTAGAATTTGTAAAATGCGCTTCGATCACTGATACTTCATTTTCTGTAATATAATCTGAATGCTCCCCTTTTAAGAATAACGTTTCATTTTCGAAAACAGTAAGTGGTGGCAAAGCGTTACCAACTTCTGAATTATTTTCTGTAAGAGATTCTAAATTGAACCGAAAAGCCAGTTGTCCTTTCTCTTTCCAATAAACGTTTTTTAACAAAAACTGACGGACACCAAGTTCTGGAATCAACTCCGTTAATTTCTTATCTACTTTACCACGAGAATTGTCAATAGAAAAATCAATCGAGTTTAAGCCTGTTAAAATTGCATGATGATGCGGCTGGTATAGTCTTGGCGAAATATCTACAACAATTAGTTTTTTCACTAATTCTGGATAGGTTACAGCAAATAACATTGCTATTTTACCTCCCATAGAATGCCCAATTATAGAAACGTTTTTTAGCTGATGCTGCTTTATGTACAGATACAAATCCTCTACTAAAACTTCATAATTAAAAGCGTCTGCATGAAAACTACGTCCGTGATTTCTTTGATCTATTAAATGAACCTGAAAATCTTCAGAAAATTGATTTCCTAATGTTTTCCAGTTATCAGACATTCCGAAATAACCATGTAAAATTAATAAAGGAATTCCTTCACCTTTTATCGTTGAATGTACTATTGGATTAGTAGACATTTTAAATTATTTTATTGGGTCGAGCACAAACGAGACGTAAATTAAACACTCGGCTGCGCACGGAGATACATATTAAATAGTTACTTCAGTCGATGTAAATACATATTTACAACGTTCTCTAAACCTAAATACAAGCTTTCTGTAATTAGTGCATGTCCTATAGAAACTTCAGCCAAATTAGGAATATTCTCTTTAAAAAATTGAATATTTTCTAAGCTTAAGTCGTGTCCTGCATTGATTCCCAAACCTAAATTATTTGCTAAAATTGCAGCCTCCGTATATGGTTTTATCGCTTCTTTATTTCCGAAATCAAACTGAGCAGCAAACGCTTCTGTGTATAATTCAATTCTATCTGAACCTGTTTTTGCAGCAGCTTCAATCAGTTTTAAGTCAGTACCTATAAAAACAGAGGTTCTAATTCCATTTTGTTGAAATTCTTTGATTACTTCTTGTAAAAAAGATTGGTGTTTTATCGTGTCCCAACCAGCATTAGATGTAATTGCATCTATTGCATCTGGAACCAAGGTAACTTGTGTTGGTTTGGTTTCTAAAACGAGGTCTATAAAAGAGGGTGTTGGATTTCCTTCAATATTAAATTCTGTTTTTACAACTGAAGCCAACTCTCTAGCATCTTGATATTTAATATGTCTTTCATCGGGTCTCGGATGAATGGTAATTCCCTGTCCGCCAAAACTTTCGATATCTGCAGCAACTTTTAGTAAATTTGGCACATTACCACCACGAGAATTTCGCAATGTTGCTATTTTATTAATATTTACGCTTAACTTTGTCATTGTCTAAGATTAGACTACAAAGATAAATTATTAAATCATTTTATCCTATATTCGTAGAGCATGAATATGACAGATTACATACGAAATGAAATAAAACCACTGGGCTTAAAAAGTAGTGCAGAAACTGCTAAGGAGTTGTTTGAAAATTTTCCAATCACACATTTTGCAGTGGTAGAAGATAATAATCTTTTGGGTTGTTTTGCTCAAAATGATATTGAAACGATAGAAAATAAACCGGATGGGTTGTTTAGGTATACCCATTTATTAAATTCTTTTTTTGCAGATGAAAAGGCGACTGTTTTAGAACTTCTAAAGATTTTTGCAGACAATGATACTAACATTGTTCCCATATTAAACAAGGAGAAAAAATACATTGGTTATTACGATCTATGTGATGTTTTAGAGGTGTTTTCTGCGAGTCCGTTTATGATTGAAGACAGCGAAACCCTAATTATAGAAAAAATAAAAAGCGATTATTCGATGAGTGAAATATCACAAATTGTCGAATCTAACGGTGGTAAATTATTAGGATTATATATTTCTAAAAAGCAACAAGGTTACGTGCAAATTACACTTAAAATTAGTACAGCAGATATTCATGAAATTATGCATGCTTACCGAAGGTATAATTATAAAATAGTTTCAATGCATGAAAATGATATTTATTTAGAAGATTTAAAAAGCAGATCTGATTATTTACAAAAATATTTAGATATATAATTTTCTCAGAAAAGAATTATTATCGAATTATAAATAAGAAAATTAAACAATTTATTCATTTGAAAAAAGTAGCAGTTTACGGGCAATCTTATTCTATTTCAGCAGAAAAAGAAATTAAAATTCTTTTAAGCATCTTAGAAAAAAATAACATCGCTTGTTTTATAGAAAAAAAGTTTTATAATTTATTAGTTGAAGGTGAAATTTTAGACAAAAAGTACCCCACCTTTTCTCATTTTAACGATTTAAATGACTCTTTTGACCTGATGTTTACACTGGGTGGAGATGGCACAATTTTAAGAGCCGTTACTTACATAAGAGACCTCGGAATACCCATGCTAGGCATAAACACTGGTCGGTTAGGTTTTCTGGCAACCATCAATAAAAAAACAATAAAAGAAAGTGTAGAACTTATCCTAAAAGGGGCATATTCTGTGCAAGAAAGAACACTTTTATCCGTAAGAACTTCGCCGAATACAGAAGAATTCTCTGAACTTAATTTTGCTTTGAACGAAGTAACAATTGCAAGAAAAAACACAACTGCTATGATTGGTGTAACCACCAACTTAAATAATGAGTATTTAACCAATTATTGGGCAGATGGTTTAATAATAGCAACACCTACAGGATCTACGGGTTATTCTTTAAGCTGCAACGGCCCAGTGGTTTCGCCCGATTCTAAAAGTCTAGTTATCACGCCAATTGCACCACATAATTTAAATGCAAGATCAATGGTTATTTCAGATGAAAATTCGATACGATTAGAAGTAGATTCAAGAGAAAAAGAATTTTTAATCTCACTAGATTCTAGAATTACTTCCGTAGCAGAAAATACAGAAGTTTTTATAGAAAAAGCGCCCTTTACTATAAAGAGCATTATACCCAACAATCAATCTTTTTTAGAAACCCTCCGCAGCAAATTGTTATGGGGGGAAGACACTAGAAACGAAACAAATCTTTAACCAATACAAAACAATAAAAAGGTAAAAAAACTGTTATTCAAAAAAGACCGAATTTTAAATTTTTAAAGCAAACTGAAAACCGTATATTTGGGCGTTATTCTTTAAAATGAAAAACAGTATTTTAAGTATCATATTTATTAGCTTTTCCTCAATTTTATTAGGACAAGTATATGAAATTGGAGTTTCATTAGGAGGCACAAGCTATGTCGGTGACATTGGTAGTACAAAGTACATCAACCCAAATCAACTCGCTGGCAATGTTTTTTTTAAATACAACTACAATCCTAGAATTGCGTTTAGAGGCACCTTGTCTTATTTACCAATAAAAGGAGATGATGCTAAGGCTGACACGGATTTAAGAAGAAATAGAGGGTTAAATTTTACGAATACAATAACCGAAGTAGCAATAGGAATGGAGTACAATTTTTATGAATATGATATTTCTTCAGAAGAAAAAAGCTGGACACCATACATCTTAGTGGAACTCGCTGCAGTTAACTACTCCTATGTGAAGAGCCAAAACTCAGCAGGAAAAAATGTTTTTAGTAAAAAAACATCATTAGCGGTTCCAATGGGTATTGGTTTTAAATCTAAGCTTTCTGGTAACCTCGCTTTTTCCATAGAAACAAAGCTCAGATACACATTCAAAGATGATTTAGATTATTCTACGGATAAGATACCTTCTTTGGATTTTAGAGGAACAGGAAATGACTGGTACATGTTTTCAGGGCTCTCTTTAATTTACACTTTTGGCAGACCAGCTTGTTATACACAAGGATTATAAAAAAAAATATGGATAAAAAGCAACTGATAGATTTACAAAGAGTACCCAAACACGTTGCTATTATTATGGATGGTAATGGTCGCTGGGCTAAAGGTAAAGGAATGAGCAGAGTTTTTGGTCATAAAAACGCCTTAACTGCCGTAAGAGAATCTGTAGAAACTGCAGCTCAAATAGGTATTAAAGCAATTACTTTATATGCTTTTTCTACAGAAAATTGGAAAAGACCCAAATTAGAGGTAGATGCTTTAATGAGTTTACTTATAAACTCATTAAAAAAAGAGATGCCTACTTTTCAAAATAATGGAGTCGTAGTAAATGCCATTGGAGGTATAGAAAACTTACCAAAAAAAGCACAAAAGGCTTTGAATGATGTAGTTCTTCAAACAAAAAACAACACTAAGATCATATTAACACTGGCATTGAGCTATGGTTCTAGAGAAGAAATTGTTAACGCAATCAAAAACATATCTAAAAAAGTTGTTAATAAAGAACTTTCTTTGAAAGAAATTGATGAAAAAACTATAAATAACCATTTATATACGTTTAATTTGCCCGAGGTCGATTTAATGATAAGGACAAGTGGTGAACATCGCATCAGTAATTTCTTACTTTGGCAAATGGCGTATGCCGAATTATACTTTACAGACATTCTTTGGCCAGATTTCAGAAAAGAGCATTTTTACGATGCAATTATAGATTACCAGAATAGAGAACGAAGATTTGGAAAAACAAGCGAACAAATTACAGAATAAATTTTTTATGAGATTATTTTCAGCAGTTATAGTGTTTATAGCACTATTTTCTACTTATAGCGCTAATGCACAGACCAAAAAGGACAGTTTATCTGTCGTAAAAAAAGATACAATATCTAGTAAAAAGGTTTCTTTTGAAAAAGGGAAAGAATACATTTTAGGAGGTATTTCTGTCACAGGACTTAAAAAATTTAGTGAAGAAACGGTAAGAGTTTTTACCGGCCTTAGATACGGCCAAACTATCAAACTTCCCGGAGATAAACTAACAAGTGCTATTAAAAAACTTTATGAAAGTAAACAATTTAGCGATGTAGATATTTATTTAGCAAAAATAGATGGCAAAACTGTATATCTTCAATTAGACGTTCAAGAGCTTCCGCAGTTAAACCAAGTAGAGATTAACGGTATAAAAAAATCGAAAGCTAAAGAACTTATCGAAGAAGCAGAATTAAAATTAGGTGAAATGGTAACAGACAACTTGTTGGTTACTACCAAAAATTACTTCACAAAAAAATACACAGACAAAGGTTTCTTAAAAACAAAAGTTTCTTTGGATATTCAAAAAGATACGCTAGATGTTAATGTTGTTAACATGTCTGTATTTATTGATAAAGGAAAAAAAATTAAAATTAAAGACATTAATTTTATCGGTAACGAAAAACTTTCTGGAAAAAATCTTAGAAAGGCGATGAAGAACACAAAAGAAAAGTTTTTTGGGCGTTTTTGGAAAGGATCTAAATATATAGAAGAAGAATACCAAGAGGACTTAGAAGCAATTTTAGATAAATATAGTAGATTAGGCTACAGAGATGCGCGGATTTTAAAAGAAGCTATTTCTTGGAATAATGACAATACCATAGATATCAATATAAATTTAGAAGAAGGTAGACAATATCGCTTTGCAGAAATATTATTTATTGGAAATAAAGAGTATACAGATGAACAATTAAATCAAGTATTAAAAATTGACAAAGGAGATATATACAATGGTGCTGTTTTAAAAGAACGTGTTAGCGGAGACGGGACACCAACATCATTTGACATTACCTCTGAATATCAAAATAATGGGTATTTATTTTCTCAGGTGAATGCCGTAGAAACCAAAGTTGAAAACAATGATATTACTGTAGAAATCAGAATTAGAGAAGATGAAAAAGCGCGTATTAAAAAGGTAACTGTTGCTGGAAACGATAAAACAAACGATCATGTGATTTTTAGAGAACTGCGTGTAAAGCCAGGAGACTTATTTAGTAGAAGAGAAATTATTAGATCTATTAGAGAAATTGGTCAATTAGGTTTTTTCGATCAAAATGTAACACCAGACGTTGTACCCAATTACCAAGATAAAACTGCAGATATCAACTTTAATGTAATAGAAAAAGGTGGAAGCCAAATAGAATTACAAGGTGGTTATGGTGGTGGCTCTTTTATCGGTACTTTAGGGCTCTCTTTCAATAATTTTTCAATAAAAGACTTATTTAATAAAAAATCATACAAACCGCTGCCAACAGGAGATGGACAAAATTTATCTTTAAGATTGCAGTCTAGTAGAACTTTTAGTACCTATAGTTTTTCTTTTACTGAACCGTGGTTTGGTGGTAGAAAACCAAAATCATTGTCTTTTTCTATTTATCAATCAAATCAATATCAATTAAACCCTCAAACATTTGATGTGGATAAGGATAGAAGATTAGGTATTACTGGAGCCTCTATAGGCTTAGGACAGCGTTTAAAGTGGCCAGATGATTTTTTCCAATTGTCACAAACAATTTCTTACCAAAGCTTTCAGTTAAAAAATTATGGGTTTAGAGTGGGTCAAAACGTTTTAAATAACGGTACTTTAAATAATTTAGCATATAATATAAATCTTAGTAGAAGCTCTGCTGGACCCAGTTTAATTTTCCCTACTTATGGCTCTGAATTTTCTTTTGGCGTAAAAGCAACATTGCCATATTCTTTGCTCGTTGAAAAAGATTACACAGAACCGGGCGATTTAACAGCTGCAGAACAAAATGATTTCTTAGCAGATAAGTTTAAGTGGTTAGAGTATTACAAATTGAGTGCAAAAGGTAAATGGTACACTGCTTTTACAGATAAATTAGTTTTGATGACCAATGCTGAAATGGGATTCTTAGGCTTCTATAATAGTAAATTAGGTCAAACACCTTTTGAGCGCTATTTTGTTGGTGGAGATGGTATTGCTCAATTCCAATTAGACGGGAGAGAAACGGTTGGTATAAGAGGTTATGAAAACAATAGATTATCATCTATTTCTGGAGGTACAATTTATAATAAATTTCAATTAGAACTAAGATTTTCTATTACAGATGCCCCTTCTGCGTCTATATATACTTTAGGTTTCTTAGAGGCTGGTAATTCTTACGACAATTTTAATGAATTTAATCCGTTTGATTTAAAAAGGTCAGCTGGTGCCGGTGTTAGAATATTTATGCCTGCATTTGGATTATTAGGAATTGATTTTGCACACGGTTTTGATCCCTTACCAGGGCAGATAGAAAAATCTGGATGGCAGACACATTTTATTATCGGAAGACAATTCTAAGAAAACTGCGCATTTGTAATGTCAAAGTTTTTTTGGCACAGTTTTTCTAAATATGTAACAAATGAAAAAAATATTTTTATTTATAGTTCTTGTACTTACGGTTAGTCTTTCACGGTCTCAAAGAAGTCAAATTATTGCTTACATTGATATGGAATACATTCTAGAAAATGTTCCAGAATATTTAGAAGCTCAGAATACTTTAGATAGAAAAGTTGTAAAGTGGCGACAAAAGCTAGATAAACAGGCAAGATACATAGAAGTACTAAAAACAGATTTGGCTAATGAAAAGGCAATTCTAACAAAAGACCTTATCGAAGAAGAAGAAGAAGAAATATTCATAAAACACGCTGAATTAAGAAGATTAGAGTCTTTATATTTTGGCCCTAAAGGAGATATGTTTTCTCTAAGAAAGCAATTAGTAAAGCCAATTCAAGATCAGGTTTATAATGCCGTACAAAGTATTTCTGCTAGAAAGAAATATGATTTTGTTTTTGATAAATCGAGTGAGTTAGTGATGCTATATTCAAATAAAAAATACGATATTAGCGATCTCGTTTTAGCTACAATAGACAAATCAAGATTAATAGGTGAAAGAGATGCCGAAAAGAAAGAAAAAAAGACTCCAAAAAAGTTAAGTGGCAAACAAGAGCGCGTTTTGGCTAAAAGACAAGCGAAAGTAGACAAAAAAGAGGCAGCTCAAGAAGCAAGGAGAAAAGTAATCGCTGAAAGAAAAGAAGCTTTGCTTAAAAAGAGAGAAGCATTAATAAAGAAACGAAAAGACGCTAAAAAAGATCAAAAAAAACAAAACAATAATAATTAAATTAAATTAAAATAAGAATGAAGAATTTTAAAACGTTACTATTAATTGCTGTATTTACTTTAGGAGTTAGTGGTTTTTCAAATGCACAAAAAATAGGACATATAGATTACCAAAGAGTAATAGACAATATGCCAGAAACAAGAGCTTTAGGCACTACGCTTGAGAAATTAGGTAAATCTTACCAGAGTGAAATTGAAGGATTGAAAAAGAAGTTAGAAGCGAAAGTTCAAAAGTATACTGCAGAGCAAGCTACGCAGACAGAAACTACTAATAAACAAAGAGCACAAGAAGTTCAAACAGATAAAGCTAGGTTTGACCAAGCACAAAAAGCTGCTTACCAAGAAATGCAAAAAAGACAAGCGCAAGATCTAGAGCCAATTGTTAAGAAAGCCGAAAAAGCTATAGAAGATATTGCCGCTACAAAGGGAATTTTGTATGTATTTGATTCAAAATCTTTGATCGTTAAAAAAGGACAAGACTTATACGATGCTGCAAAAGCGAAATTAGGTTTATTGAAAGATGCACCCAAGCAACAACAACCAGCAAGATAATTCTTACTTCAAATAAAATAAAAAAACCTACTTTTTAAAGTAGGTTTTTTTATTTTTACACTATGATATCTAATAATTTTCCTATTGGTTTTTTTGATTCTGGAATTGGAGGAACCTCTATCTGGAAAGAAATAATTACACTTTTGCCAAAAGAGCATACAATCTATCTTTCTGATAGTAAAAATGCTCCTTATGGTGAAAAATCAAAAGAAGAAATTATAGCACTCTGTAAAAAAAACACAGAATTTTTACTCAAAAAAAACTGCAAACTAATCGTTGTTGCTTGCAATACTGCAACAACAAATGCAATTACTTTTTTAAGAAATACATATGACATCCCTTTTATTGGTATTGAACCTGCTATAAAACCTGCTGCTTTAATTACTAAAACTAAAACAATAGGTGTTTTAGCTACCAAAGGAACGTTAAATAGTGCCTTATTTGAAGAAACAACAAGCACCATTGAAGAAGGTATTGAAATAAAAGAAACTATAGGAAAAGGACTGGTAGAGCTTATTGAAGCCGGTAAGATAAACTCTAAAGAAATGACCTCTTTATTGTCTTTATATTTAAAACCTATGGCCGCTAGTAATATCGATTCTCTAGTATTAGGATGCACACATTACCCATATTTAATTCCGCATATTAGAACAATTATAGGTTCTAAAATTAAAATTATAGATTCTGGTCAAGCGGTTGCAAAACAAACAAAAACAATTTTAAACACCCATAATTTATTAAATATTGATGAAATCCATCAATCACAACATAAATTATACATTAATAAAGATAAGTCTGCTTTAGAAAATTTACTTCTAGATAAGAAAGGTCACAATATAAAGATTATTAAACATAATTTTTAGAAGCTTCCGTAATCTGTATTAATATTAGGACAAGCTGCACCTCTTTGCTTTTTAGTCCATAAATTAAAACCTATAGAAATTTGATGAAATCCGTTTTCTGCAAATAAAACTTCATTTAACTGTTTTGTATGGGTGTATGAAAACATAAAATTTTTATAGTTTAATCCAACTAATGGCGATATGTAAGATGCGTTATCTATCGCATTAGTATCAAAATTTCTTCTATAAGATAATGCCATCCAGATTTGTGTTTCTGAGAACGTTTTATATGCTTTTAAATTAAAATCGCCTATTCGTTCCCCTGTTCCTTCTCTCATCTGAAACATTACCGAAGGTTCTAATTGAATAAAATTGTCTTGTCCAAAATAATAACCGGCAGTTAGCACAAAGTTTCTTAAATCTAAAGGTTCTTGAATATTTAAATTATTTTTCGCAGTGAGAAATAAATTCTTCACTGTAAAATAAGAAGATAAACCTCCCCTATGATATGCAATACTAAAGTCTGCATTGTAATAGCTTGTACTTTCTATAATTTGACTAACCGCGCGATCTCCTGTAAAACTTCTTTGATCTGACTGATTTTGAACAAAGGAAAAAGAAAGTCCAAAAGATAATTGCTCAAACAATCTACCGTCACTCAGCGGTAAGTGATATGCGTAGGCTCCTTGCACACCTAATTGAGAATGAAAACCATTAGCATCGTTAAACAATACAAATCCGTAACCTGCCTTAGACTCTTCACCAAACTTTGTATGAAAACTTATTGTTTCTAAAGCTGGTGCATTAGGCACCCCAATCCATTGTTGCCTTGCTGTTAACCTTAATTTACTAGAATTACCAATTCCTGCAGCCGAAGGGTGCATTAAAAAAACATTATCTGACAAGTAGTCTGTATATATTGGTAGCGTCTCTTGCGCTTGATTTTTTGCTGAAAAAAAAACAATACATAAAATACAAGTTCTAATATAAATTAACTTCATCAAAGCTTTGTGTTTTTAAAGAATCAAATATATTATTTTTATTTTTAACGAACCAAAAAACAAAGTTTTATCGTTCGATAAATAGGTTATAATTGAACAAAACGCATTGCCACTTTAGACCAAATCTAAAACTAAATTCACAAAAATACAAGATACTCTAGAAACCACTTTACTTAAAACGAGACAAATACTTATAAATACAAAAGTTATACCTCTAATTCTTGTCTTGTTTTTTTTTAATGCATCTTTTTTAAAACTTCCCACATAAA
>Ga0307998_1001423_pt1 | contig 12856 bp, 12 predicted proteins | sample Davwhametageno37_FD_203147 | JGI IMG/M metagenome (GOLD analysis project Ga0307998, IMG submission 203147) | Marine microbial communities from Davis Island wharf, Antarctic Ocean - #37 | ecosystem: Environmental > Aquatic > Marine > Unclassified | place: Antarctic Ocean: Davis Island wharf...
TTCAAACAACATGCGTTTTATATATTTTTATTATGCAATTGCAACACGAGATTTACTGTGAAAATAGTGGAAAATACGTATAAAACAAAGATAATTTTATGAATAAATCATCTTTTTTAATTGTTGGTCAACATGCCGTTATTGAGGCCTTAAGAAACCCAAAAAGAAAAGTTTTAAAAGTTTTTTTAACAGAAGAAAGTAAAAAAAATATTCACAGAAAAAACCCAAAGAAAAATGTTCTTGAAGACGTTAAGGTTTATTTTAAATCAAAAAAAGAATTAGATAAATATACTTCTAAAGATCAAATGATGCATGGTGGTTATATTGCTGAAGTAGAGCATATCGATCAACCAGACTTAAAAGAATTTATAAAAGGAAAAAATAATCTAACGTTTGTTTGTATAGATGAAGTAACTGATCCAAGAAATATTGGATCATTAATTAGAAGTGCTTCTTCATTTCATATAGACGGATTAATAGTTAAAGAAAGACAATTTCCATCTGATAGCAAGCTTATGTATAAAGCGGCAAGTGGTTGCATGGAACATATTAATATTTTCGAAGTATCAAACATAAATTCCACTCTTAAAAATTTAAGAGAAAAAAATTTTTGGGTTTATGGGTTTGATGCAAGAGGGGAAAAAGATTTTACAGATATTAAATGGGAAGGAAAAAATGTTCTTTTATTTGGATCTGAAGGATTTGGTATGAGGGAACATACTGGAAAGTACACAGATTTTTTAGTTAAGATTGATATAAATAAGGATGTAGAAAGCTTAAATATCTCAAATAGTGCAGCGATTGTGTTTCATCATTTAAGTTATTTAAAAAAAAATTCTTGATTAGTCTAAGATTTCTTAATAGAAATCGGTTATGCCCTTGTAGCTCAGCTGGTAGAGCAATTGATTTGTAATCAATAGGTCCGCGGTTCGACTCCGTGCGGGGGCACCACACAAATCATTTAGTTTCCTAACGTTTCCGATCATTAGAAAGAAAAATAATAATTAGAACAACAGCGAACGAAGTACATACAAAAGCACGTAAGTAGAACTTACCGAAGTCAGCTTGAAGTCAGCACGAATATATACCACAGTTGCATTCGTCATCTGTTCTGTTTGGTTGTTAATTTTCTTTTTAAATTTAAATTAGAAAACAGACAAGGAACATATGAACAAAACAAAAGCAAAGAGTTCATTAAAAAAGAGAGTGTGGATAATTAATGTCTATTAAAATTTATACAAAAACTAACCATCAAAAAGTTAACGATAAACACATAGCAAAAATGTATAGAGTTATCGAGGCCCCTGCTCATCAATTGATACTCTCTTATCCTAAAGAGTTTGAGTTTATACGACACGAAAGCACAAAATCATTAAGACCTAGCAAGAAAGATAAAACCAATAAGTAATAAAAAATTCTTAAGATTAAAAGATATTGAAAATAAATTTTTAATAAAAGTTTCAACACTATCAAAGCAAAGTCAGGAGAAATACGACCTGAGTCATTTGTCCGATGGTAATAATTGTTAAATAAGTTGATATTTTTTTATATATAAATTAAAAAACTAAAAAATGATTAAATCTTCTTCAATTATAATAATTTATGTGTTGGGAATAACAATTGGTGCTCTTTTTAATTGCTCTTTTTTATACAGATAAAAATGAAAAGATTTAAAATAATTTCATTAATTTTAGTTTACCTGATTATTGCATTTATATTTTTAGAAATTCTTAGTCGAACTTTTCGAACTTATAATGACACTAATCCAGTCTACATTATTCAACATCCGCTGTTACCTTACACAATGCTTAAAAATTCTAAAACAAAATCAATATTAGGTAATGAAATCTCAATTAATAGTCATGGATTTAGAGATTATGAATACAATAAAAATAAAGATAAAAATACATATAGAATATTAGTACTTGGAGATTCAACAACTTACGGTTACGGGATAAAAATGGAACACAGTTATCCTAAAGTTTTGGAAAATTTATTAAATAAAAACTTTAAAGATAAAAAAATTGAAGTTTTAAATTTAGGTGTTTCAGGGTTTAATTTTATTGATTATTATAATCTATATATAGAGTATGGGGCACAATTTCAGCCAGACTCAATTATAATTGGGGCAATGAAAAATGATTATATATTAAATTCCCTAAAAGTTACAATTGAAGATGGTGTGGGTAAAAGACCTGGATCATTTTGGGTTAGATATAATATTCCTCCGTTTGTTTTAAGAATTTTGAGAAATTCTGGCTTATATTTACTAACAGGAAATGCCCTAAAAAATACCAAAAGTTTAAAAAATAATAATGTATCAAAAATTAACTCAGAATTAATTGAATCACAAAATCAAAAAATTGATAAAGTTATCTCATCTTATATATCTAAGTTTAATAAAATTTCAGATGAACTCAACATTCCAATTTATTATTTATATTTGCCTAGCCGATTAGAGGTGGAATTAAACAAACACGCTAATAAATTTCATGAGAAATTACAAAAAAATTCAAGAGATAAAAAAAATATTACTTATATTGATATGCTTAAAAGTGTAAGAAAAAATTCATCAAGGGTTGAGGAAATTTTCACCCCACAAGACGCTAGCCATCCAACGCCATTTGGACATAGTATTTTTGCAAACTCAATTTATAATGAATTACTAAGACAGAATATTATTAAATAACTCATTAATATTTTTTTTAAGTTAGAACTCCAGCATATATAAGGATAGACGTTAAAAAAATCTTTTACATAAATTTGAACTTATTGCACTTGCGCTTGAAAGCCATCCAGGCTGGATAGGTGTAAAAAAAAATTTTAATTTTACAATAATTTTCTAGTATAAATTTATGACCAAAGAAATAATTGTACAGCATCATTTTGCATAATAGTTTTATCAAAAAACTCCATAAACCCTGCTGCTCCAGTTACTAAAATTCTTATATTATTTTTTTGTTCTTTATAAAAAGAATAAGTAAATAAATAAATATAAGCAACGTGATAATCAAGGTATTGCCAATAAATCTGTAATTAATATTTCTACCTTCAAATTCATAGGTACTGGAAAGTTCATCAAATACTGTATTTTTTTCATCAGATAAAATTTCAATGATATTATTCAATCTAATTTTTTTATTTTTTAATTTAAAAAATTTTTCATCTAAAAACGCTGTATTTTCTTTATCAGATAAAATTTCAATCATATCGTTCAATCTATTTTTTCTGTTTCTTAAGTCTAACAATCTTTCATCTAAAAATACTGTATTTTCTTTATCAGATAAAATTTCAATCATATTGTTTAATCTATTTTTTCTGTTTTTTAATTCAAACGATCTTTCATCTATTTGAAATTTTTGTAAAATAGTTAATTTTTCTGGATTACCCTTAATATCAAGCAGCTTATCTATATTTTTTTCAATAGCCTTGATTTTAAGCAGCTCTTTATTATATTTTTTTAATTCATTATTTTCAAGAAGCTCAATTTTAAGCAGCTCATTATTATATTTTTTTAATTCATTATTTTCAAGAAGCTCAATATAAAGTAGCTCATTATTAAATTTATCTAATTCGCTATCTATTAAAAATTTAAGTTTGCTCGCAATAGTTTCAGAAATTGATTCTTTACATTTTAATACATCTTCTACTGGGCTAATGACATACGCTAGTGAAGTTTTACCTAAATTTTTTTCAAGTACTAAATCTATTTTTGTAACTAAATCAGATTTTTTTTTAAATTTACAATTTTTTAAACTTAATAGGTGAACTCTTTTTTCAATCATTTTTTTTACTATAACAAAAGCATTGTCTTCTAAAACTTTGGTTATATTTTGTGATTTCCAATAGTTGTATGGCTGTAATTTATTTAAAATTATGAAATTTCCACTAGAACCTTTTAATCTTACTGTTTCATTAAAACTAATATTAAAAATAAAAATGACAAATATAGCAAATAAGATTGATAATAAATTTTGGTGATTGGTTAAAAATTTAATTTTTTTTAATTTCATTTTTATTGGATGATATTATTATTATTATTATTGATTTCATATATCTTATCACAGTTTTTTAAAGTGCTAATTTTATGAGAAATTATAATCGAAGTATTTTCTACTTTTAAATCTAATAAATTCGTAAATTTTTAATAATTAATTTATTATCTGAGATTAAATCCATAAATCTTTCATCTGGTTTAATAGTTTTATAAGGCCAATTTTTTTTTCTTTTATTATGGAAGATGTTGAAATTTTTGACTTATTCTTTTTTTTAACAGTTAAAATAGCATGTCCATCTAAATAGGATCCTTTTCTACTAATTATTTATAATCCAAAACGGTGATCCCTAAAAGTTTTTTCATTTAGTTAAGTAAGTTTTCTGTAAGAAATTTTAAGAATGTTTTTTTGAAAGATCTCTTGTTACAAGCAATTTTTACACAATATTTAAGTTGTCATCCCCAATTAAAAAGGGTAATCGTTAAATAAAATTTAGCACTTATTTAATGTAATGATAAAATATTTCTGAAATATTATGATAAAACATATCAGGTTATACATACTTTCTTGTTATTTTATCTTTATATTTTTTTCACCAGCTTACGCTTATTTGGATCCAGGTACATTTAGTATTGTATTACAAAGTATTTTGGCTGCTATAGCGGGTATTGCTGCAACTTATAAAATGTGGGCATATAAACTTAAAAACTTATCAAATAAATTAAAAAAAAAATTTAAGACAAGAAACGATAATCTTAAAGAATAATAGATATATAAGCGCAACTATGAAGCGATACTCCACTAAGTATATTTTTATATTTATCCTTGCATAAAAATATTTAAAACATCATCTAAAGTTAACGCACTAAACTTAATTAAAAAAAAGTTAAGTTTTATTAATATTCCAAAGTTTATTTTTTTCACAAAGAAAGATTTTGAAAAGAATAAAAAATTTTACCTAAAAAAAATTAATTATACTTTTAAAACAGATATTATTATTAGATCTTCTTTGTCTGGATGAAGATACTCATAAAACTAGTAATGCTAGGAAATTTGACTCTATAATTATAAAAAAAAAAAATTTAACATTTTAAAGTAATAGTGAGTGTGGAGATTACAATTAGCTGGACAAATTGTGCATTTATATTAATGATATTTAATATCAATTATTTAAAATTTAAAGAGAAAGACACGTATCAATGCATATGAGGCAAGACTTTTCTTGGCAATTTTTTTTACTTATTGTATTGCTGAGCATTACGCCATTTATATTGTTTTTGGGAAAAAATTTTTTACTAACTGAATTTTTTACAGCTAAATATTTCTGGTTGGCAATTATTTACTGTTTATCTTTTGTATTTTTTTCTGTGTGTGCGAACTTTTTATCTAAAAAAATTTTGATTTTTATATTGTTTTTTGCTTATTTCAGCTTTTTACAATTTTATTTTTTTGATATTGAGCAATTTTTAAAAGTTTATAAAGATGGGAGTACAGGATTTTATGTATTATTCTTTATAGTATTTATTAGCTTTATTGCGGCTCTAAGTTCAAAATCATCAATTTTCAGAAATTTTGTTTTTATATTGTTGTTTTTAAATATAGTAATTTCTGTGTACAATTTAATTCCTTCAACGGAAAGATATTTTTATACATTTTTTAAAACTACTAATATTATTGATAACTCTTCAAACACAAAAAATTTCAAATCAGTTAAATATCCAAATATTTTTTATATAGTTCCAGACGGACTTGCTTCACCCAAGATATTAAAAAATTATGCCAATATTGATTACAAAGATTCAATCAAAAGGTTCGAAGAAAAAGGCTTTAACATTCCAAAGCATAATTATTCAAGTTATAATGCTACTTATTTATCCCTTGCTGCGTTATTTAAAATGGACTATCCAGTAACAGAGAAGTCTCCAACATATAAAAACAGATCTAATTTTTATCCTTCTGTTAGAGAAAAAAACCCTGAATTACTTCAATACTTAAATACAAATAATTATGAATTTATAATTGTTCCACCATTATGGGGAGGAGGATGTCCTAAAAGTAGAGAATATAAATGTTTAACACCTGAAACTAATTCATACTATGAAAAATTTTTTCAAGATTATGCTGTAAAAACTTTTTTTCAAAACTCATTAATATCTAGAATTTTAGGTAGGTATTTACCTTATAAGAATAAAAATAAAATGGATGATGCTGCTAAAACAGTTCTTGATAAAATTAAAACAAATCCTGAGATTTGGTCAGAGGGAGGAGTCTTTACTATGATACACATGATGATGCCACACACACCCTACAGGGAAAAGAATTGCTCTATAACTGATCGCTATTTAGCTCCATCTAAAGAAGGATATAAATCTTCAGTTTATTGCACATTTAATCGTATACACGAAATTTCAGACATCATAATTAAAAATTATCCAAAAGCCACTATAGTGGTGCAATCTGACCATGGTTTAAATCCCGAAACTTTTTCTAAAAATAAAAAATTTGTTGAGTTTTCTAATTCATTAATTGATCACAGATTGGCAGCTTTTACTGCAGTTAGAGGTTGTGAATCCGATCAAGCAGCTAAACTAAATCAAGTTAATATAGTAAAGTACATTATTGAATGTTTAGTTAGTGGCATACCAACTAAGCAGCTTGAAAACAAATCATATTTTGGCTTTTATGAATCCACACCAGATTTTGGGAAAGTCTTTCGTGTACGTCAAAATAAGTAAAAAAAATTTATATAAATTTTATCCAAAAAATGATTATATTTAAAAACCTAATCATTAATTTTAAAGAACTCAATAAATTTGAATAAAATAATCTAATTAATACTTCAAAAAATTAGCATAGATTTAAATTAACTAAAATATTTTCATTACTCGGTATCTTAACCAGTTTCTTTCCTTAATTGTTCAGTCTTAATTTTTTTGCAAACTTCGATTTTTATCATATAGAAGATTAAATTTAATCTTACTATTATTTCTTACTTTAATTAATTTAGCCTTTCTAACTTCCAGATTATCGGCTACTGAACTAATTGGTCTTTAGATGGATACAAGTTAGTGATTATTATTTTTAATTTATCATTTACCCCCCCCCTTCCATCTTCTAGGTCTAAAAGGGCTAATTGGGTTATTGATAATTTTTTTTTAATAATTCTTTTTAATTTTTTTTTTAATATTAGCCATTTAAACCTGTTAGCATACTTACTCTTATACATAATATCATTAAACCAATTGTAATTGGTATAGATAAAGATATCGATAGTGTTGAATAGCTATATTTTTTTAATATATAGAAAATCACTCTTGAAATTCCCACAGAAAATAGAACAGAAAAAAGATAAGAGTAACCCATTAAATGTACTGAAGAGGATTGTTGTAATATAAAAATATAGGATAAAAATAAAAATAAAATTGGGAATATAATTAATTTGTTAAAAGATTTATCTTTATTATTTAAATAAAAAAGCCCAAGGATAGATACTAGTGAAACTATATACATACTTAATGTAGATAAAACACAGTTATAGATTTCAATAGGATCAGATAAGTTATTAAAATCGATATTTGTGTTAAAATTTACTAAACATTGAGTTATTCTATTGCCACCCATAAATTGTAAAGTACCTAGCAGAGATCCATTATGGATATCGCCACCGGAAATACCTACTCTTTGCAAAAAAGATGATCCTCCTACAATTTGATATTCACTGATAGCGATTTGTTTTAAAACAAAATAGATTAATACTGGAAATATTAATGATAAAATAATTTTATAATTTAATACTTGGTTATTAATATTTAAAAAATATTCATCATAATAAAACTTTTTTTCTTTTAAATAGAATAGAAATGACAGTAGAATATAAAAAAAAGCAATGCCAGCTGAAGATTGAAAGCTAAACAAACCTGTAACAAAAAAAAATAATAAACCTAAATTATAATTTTTATTCAAAAACATTAAAATTCCCATCAAATAGAAAAATAAAAAAAACACAATCGCCCAATGTGCTAATATCATTTTATATGTCCAGGGATTTATTGTGAAAAAAATAAAACAGAGCAAAGCTTGAAAATATTTAGTTATTTTCTTCTTATCTTCAGATAGCACAATAAACAATTCAGAAATTAAAATTCCACTCAAAAAAATAGTAATTTTATCTGATAAATGACCATGTTGTTTTAAAATCTCACTTCCAAAAAAATGATTAATACTAACTGACGGTAGTTGAGAAAAAAAAGTATTACTTAAATAAATCTTATCTTTCCAGTTTTCAACACTAAGATTGCAATTTTCACAAAAAGACCAAATACTAAATCCAAAATTTAAAAAATAACCATTTAATTTTAAATATTCAGAAAAATTATACAATCTTTGATAATGCCAAGGCAGCCATTCTGTCCCTAAAGGTGAGTTATTTGACATAAAATACAAATAAAATTGCCAAATAAATAAATAAATAAATAATCTAAAGTAAATTTTTTTTATCATTTTATCGAAATTAAAGTTTAATTAATATTATTCAAAATTATATTAATTTATTTTTCATGTAATTAGTTATTAATTTAGTTCTAGTTTCTTTTATCATAAATTATATGGAAACCATATATTTAAGATTAAACCCCTCACTATATAGAACTAACTGAATCAGTCCTAAAATTAATATTATTTGAGAAATTGAATATTTAAAAATATTTTTTACTAATCTGAATAATGGAGGTTTTACTTAAAATTATCTTAAAATAACTCTTATTTTTTAAAAAATTTAAATTTCAATAATTTTCATACAATATATTGTTTTCATTAACCAAAAAAAAAATTAAATGAAATTAGGAATTATAGGTTTAGGTAAACTGGGTGAGTATTACTTAAGAGATTTTAAGAAATTTAAAATTAGCATATTAACTGTTAAAAACTCATCATCAAGTTCGTCTGTTAAAAAAACTGAATTAATAAATAAAAAATATAAAACTAAACTTAAACCTGCAATTAATTATGAAAAATTTTTCAAATTCAAATTTGACACAACCTTGATTTGCTCACCTAGCTTATATCATTTGAAGCATATTAAGATTGCTCTTAAAAAAAATAAGAATATAATAATTGAAAAACCCATAATCAGTCTTAAAAAAAATAAAAGTCAAAAATGGGTTTTGAAACAACTTAACCAAATCTTAAGTTATAATAAAAAAATTTTTTATACTTTAATCAACGAATATTTTGCAGAAAAATATATTCAATTATTCAAAAATTATAAATTTGATTTTAAAAAATTTGATTTCATTTTTCATACAAGTGGAACACACAATTATGAAGATATTATAGATGATCTTATTCCTCATTTTTTTAGTGTTTTTGATAAAATTTATAAATATAAGAAAATAACCAAAATACAAAAGACTATCTATAAAGATAAATGTTTAATAAATTTTTATGCAGACAAATGTTACTGTAATATTGAATTTATACAAAAATCTATGATTAGAAAATTTAAATTTGGCTTTGATGATTATTTAGTTGAGAGACGAACTATAGAAAAAAATGAAAAGGTGTCAATTTATTTGAAATCAAAAAAAATTAATAAAGAAATTAAAGTGCAGAATCCATTAACAGTAAATATAAAAAAGATTATAATGAATAATAAAAGTTATAACAAAAAATACGAATACAAAAAAATTAAAAGTAATTTAACTAAATGTTGTGAAATTTTTTATGCATAAAAAAAAATTATTAAATACTAGTGCCATTATTTTATGTGGTGGAAAAGGATCTAGACTAGGGTCTTTAGGGAAAAAAAAAAATAAAACTTTAATAAAATATAATGGTTATCCACTAATTCACCATATCATAAGATATTTGCGCAAATACAACATAGATAAAATAATAATACCACTTGGTTATCGAGCCAATGAAATTCAAAAATATTTGAATAAAAATTTGTTAAAAAAAGATCTTAAAATTTTTAACGCTGGGTTAAGTACCAATATAACTAATCGAGTCAAAAAAAGTATTAATTATTTAGACAATAAAACTGAAAATGTTATTTTATTAAATGGAGACTCTTATTATGAATTTGATTTAAATAAATTACTTAATAAAAAAATTCATTCTAAAAAAATTCTTGTGAATTTGATGTGTTCAAAACTAAAATTAGATTACGGTTTTATTGAAAAAAAAAATACCCAAACTAATTTTAGATACAAAAATAAAGTATTTAAGGAATTTATTGATATAGATGGGAATAGTAATTTTTTTTACTCAGGACTTTGTGTTATTGAGAAAAATTATCTCAAAAAAAACTTAAGAATAATTAAAAAAAATTTTGAAATGGAATTATTTAATGTTGCTTCAAAAAACAAAAAGCTTGGCTTTATATATGATGATAATGTATTTTTTCAGGTGAATAACAGTATAGATCTTAAGACCCTAAATGATAAATAAAGAAAAAATTAAAAGTTTGTCTTTGGTGATTCCTTGCAATAATGAACAAGATGCAATCAGAATTTCTCTTAAGGTTTATTTTGATATATTGAAAAATATTTTAAAAAACAAATTAATTACTGAATTTGAAGTCGTAGTAGTCAATAATGGTTCAACTGACAAAACACTTGCTGTTCTGCTTGATGAAAAAAAAAATAATTCTTTTAAGATTGTTAATTTAAAAAAAAATTATGGTTATACGTCATCATACCTTGCGGGCATGCACCATGCAAAAAATGAAATGATAATTACCGTATCGGCTGATCTTCATGAAGACCCTGATAAAATTAAAGATTTTATACAAGCTCATTACTCTACCAATAAACCAATTATGGGTTGTTATAAAAAAAGACATGAAACTTTCTTAAAAAATTTTTTTTCAAATGAATATTATAGATTTATGAAAATGATCAAAATTCCTATTATCAAAAATCATGCTGATTTTAGATTAATAACCAAAGAGATAAATTCTAATTTTTTTAACAATCTACCTCCATTTGTTTTTATCAGAATCAGAATATTAGATTTTATTAATTCTTACGAAAAGATATTTTATGTTGGAAATGACAGAAAAATTGGTACGACAAAATTTAATTTTATTTCAAGTTCACTTTTAGCCTTAGATACCATTTTATTTTATGCAAAATCCTTTTTAAAAATATTTATCATTATATTAACTGTATTCTTTTGGCTGCTTTTTTTAATATCAATAATTCTATTCAGTAAAATGATAATTTTATCAATTTTATTCATTATTTCACTAGTATTAACTTTATTTTATTTTTTTATTCATATAAGAATTAAATCTTTAGAAAATAACAACGAACATTTTCAAGTGAAAGAGATTCTTTAACTTATGTCTACAGTAACTCAAAGAACTACCTATAATACAAAATATGTTGATTATGAGGAATTTGCCAAAAAAATTTTGAATTATACGAGTGTACCATATCAAATTGAAATCCAACCAGGTCGAGAGAGAGGTAAAGCTCTTTGCTGGATGCAATGTCCTTACTGCTATGGAGGTAGTGCAAAAAATTCAGGTGATAGACTTCCAGTAGAAAGATATAAAGAAATAATTAAAGAGGTTGCGTCAGGTCCAAATGGTAGAATTGAAAAACTTATATTAGCTGGATACGCAACAGATCCTTTAAACTATGAGCATTTTGATCAATTATTTGAGGCCTCTGTTAAGAATAATTTTATAACTGGAATGCACACAAAATTACTAAAAATATCAAATAAATTTTTGGAAATTATTTCTGATGAAACTATAAGAGATAAGTCTTATGTTTCTATAAGTGTGGATGCTGGAAAGAAAGAAAGCTATAATGTTACACATGGAATTAAGTCAACTGTGGATATATTAGGAAAAATTTATAAGAACATTGAAAAAGTTAAGAAAAACAAAAATAATAAAGTAGACATTAACACAACTTATTTATTAACAACATCTAACTCAAGTATTGAAGAAGTTTCTAGAAGTATTGATGATTTGTCTTCATTAGGTGTTAATACCCTAAGATTTTCATTTCCTCAAGTTCCTAGAAACTATGATTATAATCAAAATGGAAATATTTTTGTAATGGATCGTAAAAATTTAATTGATAAAATTGAAGAATTAATTTCTAGTAAAAAAAATATTTCGACTTCTGTATCTATTGTTGATCCTGATACAAAATATAATATTGATCAATTAAGAGCTATACCATGCTATGCAAGGTTTGCTCATCCAGCTATTGGGTTGGATGGTTATTTATATCACTGCTCCGAGTCATCCTCTCCAGACTTTCATGATCAATCACTTGGAAATTTGAAAGACACTAATTTTTGGGACCTTTATTATTCATATAACAAAGATGAAGTTGAAAAAAGCTTTAAACTGATGGAAAAAAATAAATGCATGTGTGACAGAAAACTTTTCATTGTAAATAAAGAGTTTCAAAAGACAGGTTTACTCGACAAACACAACTTTAATAAAACAGGTAAATAATACTCTTAACTCATCTAAAATATATAATTAAGAATATGGAATTTACCAAGTTTTTAGTTAATGGTAAATTATCCAAAGATACAAATAATTCTGTACTGACGTAAAATTGAATGAAGAAATAGTTACAGCTCATTGTACCAATACTAGATCGATGAAATATCTGCTTGATGAAGGGAACGATTAATCTAAAGCTTAAACTATTTAAGACATATCAATTAATGGAATTTTAAGCACGTTTAAGACTCTAACGGGACCCCCCTATCGACAAAAGTTTGACCTTAGTCAACTGAAGAGATCAACAGTGAGCTTAGGCATCCTGTGGATCTAATTGCACAGATTTTTGACTATCAATTAACGATTCATTTATCCTCCCATTTTG
>Ga0307998_1001426_pt1 | contig 12836 bp, 8 predicted proteins | sample Davwhametageno37_FD_203147 | JGI IMG/M metagenome (GOLD analysis project Ga0307998, IMG submission 203147) | Marine microbial communities from Davis Island wharf, Antarctic Ocean - #37 | ecosystem: Environmental > Aquatic > Marine > Unclassified | place: Antarctic Ocean: Davis Island wharf...
GCGAGTTATTGGTATCAAGCCTATGGTTGAGAAGATAAACGCTTCAGGAGATCCTGTTTTAGAGGATTTATTTTGGATTTATTTTCCAGAAGCGAGATTTGTATTTGCAAATTCAGAAGTATTTAATCGGATTAATGATGCGGAACGTAGAACTTATGAAGATGTTTTTTGGAAAAGGCAATTTGAGTCAACTGTAATTAAGGAGTCAAATGTTTATGACCGGTCTATCAATGAGTATAAAACGGGATTAGATGCTTTGTTAGAAGCAGAAAAAATTGAGGAAAAAATATTCAATTTTGAACATGATTTTTGGCATTACTAGAAATAAGATATATTATAAAAAGGGGAAACAGTTATGTTTCCCTTTTTTTTTGCCGTAAATTTTGAAAATAATATTTTTAATTTTGAGATTCGGGTATTAATTGGTTGTCACAATTTGGAATATTATTAAAATGTAGCAGTGAAATTTATTTGCTTTTAAATTTTGAAATAGTTTATGTGTTTTTTTTCTAATCTCAATAGAGGTCTTTGTTTAAATGATTTCTTGGTTCATTGTTCAAAGTATATCTTAATACCTTTTAAGTATTGCCTTTTTAAGACAATAATTCATTCTTTAGAAATCCATTAATTCTTTATTCTAGATCGTTTTTCTACTTAGCCTAGACATCTGAAGTTGCAAGAGATGTATTTTTTAATCTAGGCTTTGGGTTATGGTTTTTTGTAAATCGGTTTAGTGTTATGCGTTAAACATATTTAAGATCTATTTTATAATTAATTTCTTGTCAAATGGTCAATGGCCTATTTTGATATTTTGTTTAGTTCTAGAGTTTCTTCTTCAAGGTTTGGGCCCTCTATTTACAGCGGAATTAGCCCAATTGATTGAACGGATTTTTTTGAATGAATCCAAAACTTATTTTGACTTTTTATTTCTTTAGTTTTCTTGGTGTTTATCCACCGTTAAAACTATTTCTAACTGTCTTGTATTCCCAATGAATTTATTGGACAACAGGGGGGACGCCATGTTTCCTTTGCTGTTTTTCTTTCTGATTTTAAGTTGGGTTTTTGTAAACGTAGTTCTGCAAAGGATTATAGAATTAAAAAAGCCTCATTGAATAATCAATGAGGCTTTTATGTACCCGGAGCCGGGATCGAACCGGCACGACCGCAATGGTCACGGGATTTTAAGTCCCGCGTGTCTACCAATTCCACCACCCGGGCGTGGTGATTTCTTTGTTGTTTAGAACGCATTATCATTCTCTAAACAAAAAAATAAGGCTGCAGAACATCCTTATTTTTTGAGCGGGAGACGGGATTCGAACCCGCGACCCCGACCTTGGCAAGGTCGTGCTCTACCAGCTGAGCTACTCTCGCTTATCAGCCGACAAAAGTATCATTTTTTCAATCCTATCAAAGAAAAATCAACCATCAATTAAGCTTTTTATTTCGTTTAATTTCATTAAGGCTTCAATGGGAGTTAAGGAGTTGATATCTATATGTATAAGTTCATCTTTAATTTGAGAAAGTGTTGGATCGTCCAGTTGGAAAAAGCTTAATTGTAAATCTGATTTTTGATTTTTCAAAACTTCAACGCTTTGCTTTTTATCTTTATTGGTTTTTTCTAGCTCTTTAAGTATTTTATTCGCTTTTAATAGCACTTTGGATGGCATGCCAGCCATTCTTGCAACGTGTATTCCAAAACTGTGTTCACTGCCACCTGCTATTAGTTGTCGAATGAAAATAATTTTTTTACCTAATTCTTTAATAGAAAAGCTATAGTTTTTAATTCTTTTAAAAGAGTGCGTCATTTCATTTAACTCATGATAATGAGTTGCAAATAAAGTTCTTGGTTTAAAGTTATGATCGTGGAGAAACTCTGTAATGCTCCAGGCTATTGAAATACCATCATAAGTACTTGTGCCTCTTCCGATTTCATCTAAAATGACTAAACTTCTATCAGAAAGGTTATTTAGAATACTTGCCGTTTCATTCATTTCAACCATAAAAGTTGATTCACCTTGAGAAATATTGTCACTTGCTCCTACTCTTGTGAATATCCGATCAACAACTCCTATTTCAGCGTTTTTTGCAGGCACAAATGAACCCATTTGAGCTAAGAGTACAATAAGTGCATTTTGACGTAAATAGGCTGATTTACCAACCATATTAGGCCCTGTAATCATAAGGACTTGTTGTTTATCATGATCAACATGAAGGTCGTTTGAAACGTATTTATCTCCTGAAGCCAATTGAGTTTCTATTACGGGGTGTCTTCCCGCTTCTATTTCAATAGAGTAGCCTTCATTAATTTTTGGCTTAGTATAATCGTTCTCTTTAGCGAGTATTGAAAAGCTTAGAAGGCAATCCGCTTGAGCAATAATTTCCGAGTTCAACTGAATGGGTTTGACATACTCTGCTACTGCAGATACTAAGTCTTCAAATAGTCTTGATTCTAGAGCTAATATTTTTTCGCCAGCTCCAAGTATTTTGGTTTCATATTCTTTAAGTTCTTCAGTAATGTACCTCTCTGAACCTGTTAGCGTTTGTTTTCTTGACCATTCTATTGGAACTTTATTCTTATGTAAGTTCGTTACTTCTAAATAATAGCCAAAAACATTATTAAACCCTATTTTTAGAGTTGATATACCAGTGTTTTTAATTTCTCTTTCTTGTATTTGAACTAAATATTCTTTTCCAGAACGTTGGAGGTTTCTCAATTCGTCTAATTCTTCAGAAACGCCAGCAGATATTACATTTCCTTTGGAAACCAAAACTGGTGGGTCAGTACTTAATTCTTTTTTTATGCGATTTTGAATTAATTCACAGGGGTTTAATTTATCTGCAAGAATTTTGAGATAATCATCTTTCGAAGAATTAAATATCGATTTTATATCTGGAACTTCATTTAGCCCTTTAAATAATTGTTTTACTTCTCTAGGAGATATACGGCCTATTGCAGCTTTTGAAATAAGTCTTTCAATGTCTCCGATGGAATTCACTTTTGAGGCCAATTCTTCGGCTTGCGATTCATTACAGAGCATCCAATCAACAATTTCAAGACGTGCGTCTATGGCTCGAATATCTTTAAGAGGTAATGCCAACCATCTTTTCAATAAACGCCCGCCCATTGGAGAAACAGTTTTATCAATAACATCAATCAAGGCCTTTCCACCAGGTTGACTAGAATGAAATAGCTCCAAGTTTCTTATAGTAAATCGATCTAGCCAAACATGATTTGACTCATCAATTCGAGAAATTGATATGATGTGCTTTACTCTATTATGCTGCGTATCTGACAAGTAGTGAAGCGCTGCACCTGCTGCAATAATTCCTAGTTCAAGTTCATTAACTCCAAACCCTTTCAAAGAATTTGTGCCGAATTGCTCCAGCAGCTTTTCAGTGGCAAAATCAGTTTTAAACGCCCAATCTTCTAGGAAATAAGTGTGCAAGTTTTTCCCAAATAATTCTTCAAACTGCGACTTTTTATTTCTTGAGTATAAAACTTCGCTTGGCGAGAAACTTTGTAATAATTTATCTATGTATTCTATACTTCCTTCTGCCAAGTAAAACTCACCCGTAGAAATATCCAAAAAAGAAACTCCAGCTATTTTTCTTTCTACAAAAACGGAAGCAAGAAAATTATTGTTTTTTTGATTTAGTATTTTATCACTGTAGGATACTCCTGGAGTTACCAATTCTGTAACACCACGTTTTACTATGGTTTTAGTTTTTTTTGGATCTTCTAGTTGATCGCAAATTGCTACTCGAAGCCCAAATCTTACTAATTTTGGTAAATACGTATCTATTGAATGATGCGGAAACCCGGCCAATTCAATAAAGGTTCCTGATCCATTTTTTCTTTTGGTCAGTATTATTCCAAGTATTTTTGATGCCTTTATGGCATCTTCACCAAAGGTTTCATAAAAATCACCTACTCGAAACAACAGTAAAGCATCTGGATATTTAGCTTTAATCTGATTGTATTGTTTCATTAACGGTGTTTCCGCAACTTTTTTCTTAATAGTCAATTGTATTTATTTTCTTTGCAAAATGAACCGTTAAAATTAATTCGGTAGTTGTACTTAAGTTATCGGATATATGCACATCTTATCATAGGTTATGAACAGAAAATTAAAGTTAGAAGAACTTCAAAGAGATTCTATAGAAGCTTTTAAAAAAAAGAAAAAAAACAAAATATTTATTGTTTTGGATAATGTCAGAAGTTTGAGCAATATAGGATCCGTTTTCAGAACTTCAGATGCTTTTTTAGTTGAGGAAATTTTGCTTTGTGGCATAAGCGCCACACCTCCAAACCGTGAAATCACAAAAACGGCTCTTGGTTCTACGGATTCTGTGGAATGGAAATATTTTGAAAACACCATGGACGCAATTGTTTATTTAAAAAACAAATCATGCACTTGTTATGCCTTAGAACAAGCTGAAAATAGTATCCAGTTACAAGATGTAATTGTAGGTAAGGCAGAGAATGTTGCTCTTGTATTAGGCCATGAAGTTAAAGGTGTTGATCAAGAAGTAATAAATGCATGTGATGGTTGTGTGGAAATACCACAATTTGGGACTAAACATTCTTTAAATGTTTCTGCAAGTGCTTCTATAGCTATTTGGGAATTATGGTCTAAAAAACAAAAAGCCCAGCAATAGATTTGTGGGGCTTTTAAATAGGATTAAATTAAAGTTTATTTTTTTGGCAGCTCCAACCTCTTTCTTTGTATTGCTTCATTGTTTGATCATAAGCATTTCCCTTCTGACAAATATAAAAACCTGAAACTAATATAAGCAAGTATTTTTTAATGCAACTTAAATCTTGCTGATGTTTCTTTTTATGAATTCTAAAAGTATATTCTTCTCAGTTCAATTGTGAATTTGTAAAGACTACCACAAGCAATACCAGTTAATCCACTAAATAACTCAGGTTTCTTCATGTTTATTCAAAAAAAAAGGGGGAAACCAAAAATGATTTCCCCCTTTAAATAAATATTATTTAGTTCTTATTGAACCAGGGCCTTAAAAGCATCATCTTCTCTGAAAGACAGAAATTCAGCATCATTAGCAGCCTTTTTCTTCAAATCAGCATTTTTACCAATTGCAGATTTTAAATTGTTAGACATAAGCTCTTTGTTTCCAGTACGAGCTCCAATAACAGCTTTTAAATAGTAACCAGCATCAGAATCTTTATCTTCAGAAGCCTCAATAGCTTTAAGAGCGCCTTCGTTGTCGCCATTTAGCATTTTTGCTAAACCAGCATTCAAAGTGTTTTCACCACCCATTTTTGAAACTGCATCAGAATAGTTGCCTGTTTTAATAGAAACAATTCCAATGTTGTAATTTACTTCATTTCCAGCGCCAGAAGCAGCGCCAAATTTATCTGAAGCAGCTTGAGTTTCTCCATTAAATAGAGCAACCACACCTTGGTTGTTATTTACAATTGCAGTTCCAGAAGCATTTGCCGCAGCATCAAATTCTGCTTTTGCAGCATCCATGTCATTTTTAAGAACATAGATATAGCCAACGTTGTTGTGAGTTCTCCAATCATTAGCATATTGTTTTTTAGCCAATTTATAAATTCTCATTTTCTCATCTAAATCATTTGAAAGAGTCGCAGCATAAAGTAATTCTTCAACTGAAAGGGTATCCGGATTAGATTTTGTAAGAGCAGTTATTTGCTCATCAGTACGAGCCAATTCATCGGCATTCAAAGTAATTTGTGTTCTACGCAATTGAGGAAGAATCACATCAGCCAATTCTACGTAAGTTGCTGACATGTTTTTTATTTCTTGCTCTCTTTTTGTGTTGTCAGAATACATGCTCAATACTCGTAGAATAAGATCTTTGTCTTCTATAGAAGAATTTTGAGTTGAAGTTTTAAATCCTTCCCAATCTTCACCTTTACTTATTTCAGTAAAGAATCCATCATTTTTAACTGCATCAATTTTATTCTTTTTCATTATGTTTTCTACAGCTTTTTTAGATGATTTAGCTCTATTAGCAGCTAAATTATCATTTAAAGCCATTTCACCATCTGGTGAAGCATATCCAGAAAAAGTAGCACTTTTAAAAACCCATACTTTATTTTTTCCTTCGCTAACCCATGCACTTAATGCTTTCATGTCTTCATCCTTAAGTTCAGTATTTCTAACTTGAGAATTTTGAACTAAATAGTGAATCTCGGCCTTTATGGATTGAGGTATAATCTTTTTGAAGTTATCTTTAGCCAAGATAGGACGAGCATCGGCTTGTACCAAATATGGAGTAGTTATTGTGCCATCTCCTACTTGTCTTGACTCAAAATCTTGTGTTTTTTTCTTAAAACCAGCCTTTGCAGTAACAAAAAGAGTTATGTTTTCCATAGAAGGGTCATAAGCTATTTTATCATTATACGTAAATGAGCCTCCTTTTTCGAAGTCAATTTTTTGACCATCGCCGTCAGCTTCTACGCCCTGTAATACGATATCTTTAAATTCTTTTACGATTTCGCCTTCTGCATTTTTTAGAACTGCCTTGGCTGTAACCGTAGCTAACTTATGAAAATACTTTGGCGGAAACTTGCCACTCACAGCAATTGTTACACTGTCGCCATGCATTTCCAAAGGATCTGGAGTAACACTGTATTTAATTCCATCCGCCAATTTATTCATTTTCTTAAGCGGATTACAAGAAAAAAATGCTAAAGCAATTATTACGATTGCCGATATTTTTGTGAGGATATTCATTTTCTTTTAATTAATCTTTTGGGACTATAAACCTTTAATTTAAAGTGCAATAATAAAACAATGTTTCCAATGGACATATTGAATCCTTAAGAGGAAATTAACGAAATGTGTTTAATTACATATTTATTGAGGTAATTCCTTTAGGATGGGCTTGATTAAGAAGGTCGAAAAGGAAGTCAAAATGAGTTTCATTGGCTACAAAATCTAATTCGTTGGCATTAACCATTAATACCCTCAATCCCCGGTTTTGCTTAAAAAAAGAAATGTAATTTTTATGTATTTTATTTAGGTACTCAGCCTTTATATCTTGTTCAAAATCTCGTCCCCTTTTACTGATATTAATCAATAGTTTATCGGAATCATTGTTCAAGTAAATAATTAATTCAGGCTTAGGCATGGTTTTGATTATGAGTTGGTATAGTTGGTTGTAAAGTTTAAAGGTAGCTGGATCAAGGTTTGTTCGCGCGAAAATTCTTGATTTATGGATAATGTAATCGCTAATAATAACTTGATAAAACAAATTTCTATTTGATAAATCTTTTAGTAGCTGTTGGTATCTCTCGGCCAAAAAACTCAGTTCTACTTGAAAAGCATATTTATCAGGTTCATTATAGAATTTTGGAAGAAATGGATTTTCCGCAAACTCTTCTAAAACAAGTTTCGCTTGAATCTTTTCGCTAAATTTTGTGGCAAGAGTAGTTTTCCCAGCTCCAATATTACCCTCAATGGCTATATAACTATATAACATGTTTTATTTTTTTTACCACCGTTGTGTCGTTACAGACTTTTATTAATTCTTTTGTGTTCAACTGCAAAATTGGATGTATAAATGAAGGGTAAATTTTTAAAAGGGGTTGCAATATGAAATTCCTTTCCTGTAAATGTGGATGAGGAACTGTAAGATCAGCACTATTAATCACTTCATTACCATAGTATATTATATCTAGATCCAAGCTCCTTTGTCCCCATTTCTTCTCTAAAGCTCGGTTTCTTCCATTTATAGTTTCAATAGTTAACAATTGCTCTAGTAATGTTATTGGCTTAAGTATTGTTTTTATCCCAATAATTTGGTTTTTAAACCAAGGTTGATTTTTTACTCCCCAAGGTTCTGTTTTATAAACCTGTGATACCAAATCAATTTCACCCAATTTACTTAGCGCTTCTTGTGCAGAATGAAATATCAGCTCCCAATCTCCTTTATTACTTCCTAATGATATAATTGCTAATTCACTCATATTTTATCTTCGCCAAAAATATACCCAAGCGGATTAATGGAACTATTTTCCTTTTATAATATTGAAAAACCTTTAATGTAATATTATGCATAGCAGTTGAATCCTTGTTCTACTTTTGAAGTCTAATTTAAAATAAAAATAATGAAGCAGTTTTTTAAAATGGTATTTGCCACCGTTATAGGTTTATTTCTTACCGGTGTATTAGCAATGGTAATAGGAGTTGGGATTGTAGGGGCCATCGTTGGTTCAGCAACCAATGATGATGAAGTGAAAATTAAAGAAAACACAATTTTAAAATTGAACTTTAAAAATGGTGTTATAGACCAATCTCAGGGTAATTTCTTTGATAATTTCGATTTCGAAAACATGAAAGAAGTAAAAGTCTTAACCTTGAAAAAGGTTCTTGATAATATTGAAAAAGCTAAAACCGATGATAATATCAAGGGTATTTACATCTCTTTAAAAGGTGTAAACATGAATTTGGCCAATATGGATGAGATTCGAAAGGCTATAGTTGACTTTAGATCTTCTGGTAAATTTACCATGGCATATGGCGAAACTATAGGGCAAGGATCATATTACTTGGCCAGTGCTTGTGAACAAGTTTACCTTTTTCCTGAAGGTGATTTAATGTTTAAAGGGCTTGCTAGTAACGTTGCTTTTATGAAAGGTGCACTTGAAAAACTTGACGTAGAAATGCAGATTATTCGTGGATCTAATAATAAATTTAAAAGTGCTGTTGAACCTTTTTTATATGATAAAATGAGTGATGCTAACCGCAAGCAGACAACAAAATTACTGAATAGCATATGGGATGTATGGGTTAAGAATATTGCTGATAGCAGAGGAATGACTATAGAAGAGGTAAATAAAATTGCCGATTCTGTTCGTACTTACGATCCTAAGCAAGCTGTAGAAAGTGGAATGATAGACGGTTTGAAATACGGAGATGAAATTTTGGCCGAGCTTATGGCTAAGGTAGATGTTGAAAATGAGGACGATCTAGAAATGATCGGTCTTAATAAATATATAAAAGCATCGAGCAAAAAAAATGATAATGGCAAATCAAATTCTTGGGAAATAAAAAATAAAATTGCAGTAATTTACGCGGCAGGAAATATTGTTTCTGGGAAAAGCAATAAAGAAAATATGGGGAGTCAAACAATTGCTGAAGCCATTAAAAAGGCTAGAAAAGATTCTTCAATAAAAGCAATTGTATTGCGTGTAAATTCTCCTGGTGGATCTGCTTTGGCAAGTGATGTTATGTGGAGAGAAGCCCAATTAGCAAAACAAGCAAAACCATTAGTGGTAAGCATGGGGGGGTTGGCTGCTTCTGGAGGGTATTATATTGCCTGTGGTGCGGATAGGATTTTTGCTGGAGAAAATACTATAACAGGTTCTATTGGCGTTTTTGGAATGATTCCTTATATGGGAGAATTTTTTAGAAATAAATTAGGAGTAACATTTGACGGAGCGAAAACAAATGCAAATGCTGATGTTGGAACCTTGACAACTAAATTAACACCTTATCAATATGGTAAAATTCAAGAAGGCGTAGACAAGATTTATGGCACCTTTCTTTCTCATGTTTCTGAAGGTCGTGGATTAACAGTTGCTGAAGTTGATTCTATTGGACAAGGTAGAGTTTGGACGGGAAAAGATGCTTTGGAAATTGGACTGGTTGATGAAATTGGTGGACTAAATTCTGCCATAGCACACGCAGCAAAAATGGCAAACTTAGAAGAAGGTGATTATCGTTTAAAAGATTTCCCTGAACGTAATAAAGAGCCGTTTGAACAAATACTTGAAGGTTTTGCAAATGCTTCAGTGGATCAAATTATTGCTTGGAAATTTGGTGAAGAGTATTCGTACTACAATTATGTAAAGCAGATAGCCAATAGAGATGTTATTCAAGCTAGTATGCCTTATGAATTGATTATAGAGTAAGAATAAGTCTAATTAAAATAGTAAAAAAGCCCTTTTCTGGATAATACCATTAAAGGGCTTTTTTATTGTTTAATTATTTTGAGACTCCCTTCCAGATCTTTAATCTTTACGATGTAGACACCCTTAGGGAAATGTTCAATGGAAATAACCTCCTTTTCTAATCTTAAGGTTTTGGTTAAAACAACCTCCCCAATTGAATTATAAATCTTCATTTCTAGGTTTTCGAACTCCGTGCTTTGAAAAGTAATAACAGAATTACTTGGATTTGGAAATACGGTTATTGGAAACCTATCTGCTAATTCTTCAATGCCAACTGTCCATGTAGATGTAATTAATATTAATTGGTCACTTACTTTCTGGTTATTTAGAATTCCCCCAGCAATAACAGAAAGGTTCTTATACTTCGTATTGTATAGTAATTTTTCAGACCATTTTTCATGGCCTATATCCCTAATGTCCATGGGAATTGTTATTTCATTTCCAATTTGAATGAAAATTGAATTTATAGAAAATAATGAGAACCGGATTGGTACCCAAAGATAATTCATTTTAAAACCTCGATTGGTAGTTGAAAGCATTTGCTTGTCCTTGTAATCAATAGCATTAAAGTTATAAGAACTGTCACTGCCACCTATCACTATTGCCCCTGAGTGGGGGACAGGGACAGTGGCACTTCGGTATGCAAAACAAGAATCACACATTTTTAGAATACTCCATGTAACACTATCTACTTTACGGGTATTGATTTCTCCCGTAATTGAATAATTTTTTGCAGGGAATTGACCTTTATCTGATGCACCACCCATAATATTCAAATAAGCAAGCTTGCTTCGGGGGTCTTCCTCTATATAACCTGTTGCCCCAAAAGCTGTATAACGACTGTCCGGAAGAGGAGTTCCTGCAAACCAAATATTGTTTTTTGGATCATAAATTTGGACGTCAGAAACATTTTTTGTATTACTCCAGCCACCAATAATATAAATAAGCGAATCTCTATATGGCAACTGAATATGATCGTCAATTGCAATTGGAAGGGTTGTTTTTTTTAGTGTAAAAGTGTCGCCAATCGGGTCAAATTCATGAACCAGAGAGGAGCTTTTTTCAGAACCATTTGAAAAAACATGGTAACCACCAACAACATATATTTTATTTCCTATTCGTGTAGCAGAAAGAGCAATCCGACCAAGGGAGTCGGGAAGGTCCGGAAGCCTTGTTGCTTTTTTAGAGGTTAAATTTACTTTGTAGCATCTTTTGTGAATTCCGCTCCATTTAAGTGTTGAATCCATCCCACTAAAAATGTAAGCATAAGAGGTGTCTTTAATTGTGAAAATTTCTACGCCGCAATTTGTTACTGGTTCTATTAATTTAAACGATGTGTCAAAATACAAGGAGGGCGGAATCATTGTAGGTGAGCTTTTTATTGGATTTTTAAAAGTTAAAAAGCCAATCCCAATAATTAAGAATTTTAAAACTATACTTCCTCTTTTAATTTTCATATTTGCGTTTATAAAATAAAAAAACTGAATGGCTCTTGTAAATTCCATAGCATCTTGGGTGTTAAAAAAACGGTTGCATCAAATTGATCTTTTTCGAAAGTATCCTCATGAGGTTCAAAATGAGTGTTTCAGCAAATTAATTTCCGCCGCAAAAGATACTGAGTTTGGTAAAAAATACAAGTTTTCTAAGATTAAAAATGTAAATGACTTTAGGAAATCAGTTCCCATTCACGATTATGAGGACATTAAAGATTACATACTTAGGATAAAACATGGAGAGCAAAATTTGCTTTGGCCCAGTGAAATAAAATGGTTTGCCAAATCATCAGGAACGACGAACGATAAGAGTAAATTTATTCCTGTTTCAAAAGAAAGCTTAGAAGAATGTCATTATAAAGGAGGGAAGGATTTACTTTCAATTTATTTGAATGCCAATCCAGAGTCTGAATTGTTTACCGGCAAGGGATTGGTAATAGGTGGTAGCAGCGAAGTAAATCAGTTTAGTAAAAATTCCTATTACGGTGATTTATCTTCAATTATCATTAAAAATTTACCCTATTGGGCAGAGTACATAAGAACTCCTAGTATTGAAATTGCTTTGTTACCTGATTGGGAGGATAAATTGGAAAAAATAGCGTTAGCTGGAAGTAAAGAAGACATTACTAGTATTGCAGGAGTTCCATCATGGAATTTGACTGTGATTAACCGAATATTGGAAATTACTGGAGCAAAAAACATGCTGGAGGTTTGGCCGAATTTTGAGCTATATGCACATGGTGGAGTGAATTTCACACCTTATCGTGAAAAATTTAAAGAGCTTTTCCCTTCCGATAAAGTCACTTATTTAGAAACATATAATGCAAGTGAAGGTTTTATAGGACTTCAGGATAGATTTGATGGTAATAATGATGTTCTACTCATGTTGGATTACGGAATTTTTTATGAGTTTATGCCTTTAGAAGAATTACATGCAAAAAAACCTAAAACGGTATTATTGGATGAAGTGGAAATAGGCAAAGAATATGCAATCATTATATCTACCAATGCTGGTTTGTGGCGATATTTATTAGGAGATACAGTCCAATTTACCACATTAAAGCCATATCGTATAAAAATTACTGGTCGTACTAAATACTTTATTAATGCGTTTGGGGAGGAAGTAATGGCAGAAAACGCAGAACATGCATTAAAACATGCTTGTGAAAACACAGGGGCTAGAATTTATGAATATACAGCGGGACCTTATTTTACCAAGTTGGGTGGAGGCCATGAATGGATTATTGAATTTGAAAAAGAACCGAAGGACTTAAGCTTTTTCGCCGATGTTTTAGATACTAGTTTAAAATCAGTTAATTCGGATTATGAGGCTAAACGATATAAAAACCTCAATATGCAGGCTCCAATTGTACGCTCGGCAAATAAAAACACTT
>Ga0307998_1001428_pt1 | contig 12816 bp, 13 predicted proteins | sample Davwhametageno37_FD_203147 | JGI IMG/M metagenome (GOLD analysis project Ga0307998, IMG submission 203147) | Marine microbial communities from Davis Island wharf, Antarctic Ocean - #37 | ecosystem: Environmental > Aquatic > Marine > Unclassified | place: Antarctic Ocean: Davis Island wharf...
TTTTCTTTTTAATTCTAAATTCTTTAAATATATCATTTTGAATAATATTTATAGGCAAAGCATTATTTGAATATTTTGCTATAGATATATACATATCAAAATTATCTTCTAAATAATATAATTCAATATCATCTTTACCAGTAGTCATAGAATAAATATAATCAATTAAATATTTATTTTCTTTATAATCAATATCTTTATCATAATTTAATTCGTTTAATATTGTCATAGCTAATCGGCACATATCAAAATTATAATTTGGTTTTATATCATATTTTTCTTTATCATCATTATATAAAAAATTATCAATAGGATATTTATATTGTCCATCTGCTTCACCATATTTACTAAAACAATCGCTAAAATATAATTTATTTTTGAATGTAAATGTTGCTCTACCATAATCAATTATTTTAAATATATATCCAAATGTAGGTATTTTAAAATATATATTATTAAATTTATAATAAATATATGTTTTATCTGTTTTCGTATACATAATATTATCAATATGTAAATCATTATGTGTAAATTTATAATATTTTTGTAAATACGATAATGCAAATGATACTTGAAATAAACATGATAATATTAATTTATCATTAAAATCATTATCTAATATATCAGATAATAATCCATCTAATTTTTCGATAAAGAACAGCTGACAAGGCATATTTTTTATAACAGATATATAATCATTATTATCATCTGAATCATCTGAATCTGCTGAATCTTCTGAATCAGACATGTATATATCCATTTTAAAATGTTCACCTAAATTTTTATGGAACCATGCTTCATCTTTGAAATCATGATAATCATCTGATATATCATAATTATATTTTTTCATTATACCATTTATAGATCCATAAAATAATGGAAAATTAGGTAATATATCATTTTCAGTTAATTCAGAACATATATATGAAAAAAATGTATCAATATATGCTATATTATTCATATTATTTATTTTTTCAAAAGTATTTGCATTATAATTAGAAGGTAGCATTGGATTTCTATAGACTAAATTATTATAGTTATTTTTTATAAAATAAATTGGTTCTAAAATTGGTATAATTTTGCAAAATATTTGTTTATCTGTTAATTTGTTTATTTTATAATCATATACAATAGCATTTAATAAACAATTAGAATGATAATATTTAAATTTTATAATATCTAATAATTCACGAACATAGTATCTTCTTTTAATGTCTATACATTTATGTGATTTTTTTGTATTAAATATATGGAAAAATAATGAATAAATGGGATTATATAATTGTATATTTTCTAAATTAAATAACTCTTTACATGATTTTAAAAAGACATTAGATAATTTCTTATTCCAGATATATTTTTGTATATATAAATCAGACATAGTTATAAATTTATCTAGAATTATTTCATTATTTAAACTAATCATCCTCTTCTTCATTATTCATACCTAATTTTGATGCAAATTGTTTACCAGTCGTATTCATAAAATCAAATGCTTCTTTAATACTTTTTTCATTTAAACAAACTTTTTTTTTTGGATTAGTTTGTTTATATAAGATAAGAATATCTAATATATGTTCAAATTGTTCTTGTGTAATTTGTTCTAACATTTTCTATATTAATTAATTAATTAAATTATTTTTAAATCCAATTTCTTTTATGTAATTTATTAACGTTATGATTTTAATAAATTTATGTTAATATTATATATGGAAATACAATTAAGGAAATTTAATATAGAAGATATTAAAGATGATAAAGTTGTAGTATTGATTGGTAAAAGAGATACAGGTAAATCAGTCTTATGTAAAGATATATTATATCATCATAAAAATATACCGGTAGGTCAAGTGATTTCGGGTACAGAAACAGCAAATCAATTCTATAGTAAAATTGTACCTAAATTATTTATCCATGGTGAATTTGATACACAAATAGTCCAAAACATGATTAAAAGACAAAAAATATTAATAGATAAAATAAATGAAGGGGATACTAGTATTGACCCTAGATCCTTTTTAATATTAGATGATTGTTTATATGACAATACATGGGCAAAGGATAAATTTATGAGATCTGTATTTATGAATGGGAGACACTTTAAAATATTATTTTTATTGACAATGCAATATGCTTTAGGTATTCCACCTAATTTAAGAACAAATATAGATTATGTATTTATTCTAAGAGAAAATTATGTATCAAATCGAAAAAGATTATATGAACATTATGCAGGTATGTTTCCATCTTTTGAAATGTTCTGCCAAATCATGGATCAATGTACTGAAAACTATGAATGTTTAGTTATTAATAATAATGCTAAATCTAATAAATTAACTGATCAAGTATTTTGGTATAAAGCAGATATACATGAAGACTTTAAAATAGGTGGTCCTTCTTTTTGGGATTATTCAAATAAAAATACGTTAAAAAGTGGTGAAAATAATACAATCACTACGGGTTATAGAAATACTGTTACTGTAGATAAATTATATTAAAGTTCTTGATATCCGGGTTTTAAGGAACCGTCACAATGTTTAATAGTAGGAAAGCCAGTGACTTCTTTAGGACAGGCACCTCTATCTTTCGCACAATCGACATATTCATAATCTGAACCTTTATCGTCCATATATTTTAACTGTTTCTTAGTCCAGCCGCAACTCATAGAACCATAAATTACAGGTTTACATTTGCCATTAGAATTAGCACTGTTTTTAGCATTATTAGCATTAGTATTAGCTTTAGGAGCACTATTATTTCTATTGACATTTCTTCTGCCTGCAGCATTATTGTTATTTGTGTTGCCAGCAATGAATTGAGCAGGACCATCGCCCGGAATATAATTAACAACATCTTTAAGGTTAGTTAATCCGAAACTCTTAAGAGTGGAAAAATCACCCTGTAAAGTTTTAGGTACCTCTCTACCTAATGGACCAGTAGCACTTACATACTCTTTAATCCCTTCGGTATATCCTTGAGGTAATCCTCCGTTATTATTATTGCCTAAACGATTCACTGCACCTAAATTACATGAGTTTTTAGCCGTATTGGTAGGATTCTTGTCAGGTACCCCATTTAATTTACCACAACTACCCCCTCCCACTGCCCCACCCGAATTTCCGCCAGCACAACTATTACTATTACCTTCTAATAAATTACTAAACATTTTAGTATTACAGTCGATTAAAACAAATCCAACTAAAACTATCAAAAAAAGTAATAAATAATTGCGATCAATGCTTTTAAGAGTTTTATTAAGGTTCATTTATAATATAATAAATATATTTTTTTTAATTTAATTAATAAATTAATAAATTAAATCTTCTAATTTCCAATATTCATATCTATTATTTATAAATCTTTTTACAATAAATGGGATTTTTTTCTGATTCAATTCATCCAAAGCAATATCATAAATATTATCATATTTTTCATAATCTTTAATTAATGGTTGACAACCAGATTCTAATTGTTCACATCTCTTTGATAAAATTTTAGTCTTTTCATATTTACTCAAGGTTTTTGAAGTCCTATTTTCTAATTTTAATTTATCATAATTTTTATTAAATACATTAATATCTTCTATATTTTCAATTATATCTTTCTCCATGTCTAAAACAGAATCTTCTTCTGAATCACTATCATCCATATTTACGTTTATAATTTCTGCTTCTTCCTCAACCATTTCGTCCGGATCATCTATAATATCTTCTTCATTCATAATAATTATATATTAATTAATAATATTTAAATAATATCAAATTTATTAATTATTAATTATTAATTATTAGTCCATTTTTGTCCACAATAATTACAACTATATATATATTTCATATTTTCTTTATCATATTTAATATAAATTATATCTGATAATTTATTTTCTTTAATAGATACACATTTTGTATTTGGACATTTAATATTCTTGTTGTGAATATGTGGTAATGTTAAATCATAATTAATAAATTTATTATTATTAATACTTTCACTTAAATCAATATTAAAATCATTATCATATATTAAATCCTGATTATATTCAATCTTATTTTCACATGCTTTACAATATAAATATAATTTATAAGTATCTTTATCTAAATAAATATACATAGAATTGTTACAGTCACCACAAAATTTATTTTCCATATAAATTAATATTATAAATTAATTATTTCTATTTTCAAATTTAACTTATTACAAAAATCTATATAATTATTTAATAATTCTTGATAATCAATTATATATCTGATATTATAAATTGGTATACTAATTTTACCTTTAATTATTTTATTATATTTTAAAATATTATTATAAATATTTAAATAATTTTCTTGAAAGTTTTTTGTAATTATATCTTTAAATTTAATAAAATTTTCAGGAATATTTAAATAATTTTTAATTAATAATGAATTAATATTTTCAAAAAATATAACGTCATTATAATTATTAATAATATTAATTTGATGTTTATTTTTTTTATTAAAACCAGGTTCATTTAATAATGGATCATTATCTAATAATGATTGAATTGATAATAGTACAGTAGATATATCCATAATTGTAGTCCATTGCGGGCCATTCCATGTTCCTAATATAGATAAACATACTTTACCATTCCCAGAAGAATGACCACCAGCATATAAATTAGGATGTATTCTTATTTTATTAATAGGTACATATGCTACGTCTGGTGGAGAATAAGGATAATTTTTGGGAAAAATTATATTAAAGAATAAATATCCTCCTTCATATAAACTATCTTTAGGACCTATAATCATGGCGTGTGCCTGTAACATATTTTCTTCATTAAATTCGACATATATTCCACACTCATTTAATTTATTGTGTTCTATTGATTTTAAATCTTTATTAATTATTCTTTTTACCGCTTTACTCATTGATATTATATTATATTTATCTTATTATATTTAAATGATTAAGTAAATTTGAGCCAGGATATAAAGATAAAATAATATATTAATTAAAAACATACAAAAATAAATTTGATAAATAAATATATTAGAATATTTATAAAAATGTTTGAAGAATTGTCCAAATTTTTGAGTGATAAAAGAAAAGCAGCTGACAATATAGTAACACATATAGTTTATGATTCCAACTGTTCCCTGAAAGGTTCATATAATGTTAATAAAACATTATTGCCTAAATTATATGATATTATTAATGATATCACAAAAAGCGGTCAGACCGTCTCTATACTAGAAAGGGTAGGTGAAATCAGTCCTCTAATAATTGATTTAGATTTTAAATACATAGAAAAAATCACTCAAAGACAATACACCGATAATATGATAGACAAATTATGTATTTATATCTTTAAAAAAATGAATGAATTATATGATTTAAGTAATATTAATATTCAATCAGAAGCATGGGTTATGGAAAAAGAATCTATATCCGAATGTGATAGAAAACCTTATGTTATGAAAGATGGCATTCATATTTTATTCCCTAACATCGTTGCTGAAAAAGCAACTTATATTAAATTAATAGAAAGTATTATAAATGATAAAGATACCGTAATGAAATTATTTAATGATACTTGTATTAGTATTCCTTCTAATCCTATAAATGAAATTTTCGATACAGCCATATATAAACCAGGTAATTGGTTTATTTATGGTACAGGTAAACCTCTGCAGTTAACTTACAAATTAACATCAATCTATAAAATTAATGAAAATGGTTCAGCAATGTTGCCTATAGAACTTTATCTAGAAAATCCTAGAGAAATTATGAATAAAAATAGTGTACAACTACATAATAATATTAATGTAACCTATAAAGGACCTGAAATACTTAAAAAGAAACCTATTATTAATTTAAATACGTCTGCCAGTTTTGACTGCATTGATAATATAGAGAACATGGCAAATTATGTAAAGATTAAGAAAGAAGAATTATCTTATGCCAGAGCATTAGCAAATATTTTATCAGTTGAAAGATCGTCTGATTGCAAAACATGGATAGATGTTGGATATTGTTTACACAGTATCTCTCCCAATGATTTACTAAATTCATGGATTAATTTTAGTAAGAAATGGATTGGTTATTGTAACCAAGATGAATGTGAAAAACAATGGGAATATATGAATAATACTAATAGTCCTCAATATACAATGGGAACCTTAGTATTCTGGGCCAAACAAGACAATCCTAGTGAATATGACCGCATCCAAAAAGAATCACTTAAGACATATGTAGAAAAATCGCTGATCGGTGAGAAAACATGTGGCGCACATACTGATGTAGCCAATATTATCTATAATTATTATAAGAATCTATTCGTATGCAGCGGCTTAAAAGAAAATGCATGGTTCTATTTTAATGAACTTACTGGTCGTTGGCAAGAAACTGAACAAGGTCATATTCTTAGAATTAGATTGTCTTCAGACATTATTGATATTTATCAACATTACAGTAATTACTATAAAGATAAGCGTGGTGATGACCCCGATGCGGAAACTTATGAAATTAATGATAGAAAACATACAAATTGTATGAAAGTTATGATAAAATTAAAAGATTCCAATTATAAAGATAAAATTATGAAAGAATGTAAAGAAAAATTTTATGATGGAGAATTTGTGGACAAACTTAATAGTCAGAAAAATTTAATCGGTTTCGAAAATGGTGTAGTTGACCTTAAATATGAAGTAATTGATTATAATGGTGATGTTAAAAAAGAATGTATTTTCAGACAAGGCAGACCAGACGATTATGTAAGTTTATCAACTGGTTATAGTCTTCCTATTTCTAAAGAAGATTTGCCTGTAAATATCGAAGAAATTAAAAAGAATATACTCAATATTAATGGTTACCAAGAACTAAGTGATGGTTTAGATGATTTTATTGAAAAAGTATTGCCTAATATTGATGTCAGAGATTATACTCTTAGATTCTTATCTAGTTGTTTGAGTGGTGAAGTCAGAGAAGAAAAATTCTATTTCTGGACAGGATCTGGTAGTAATGGTAAATCTAAATTAACTGAATTAATTAATGAAACATTAGGTGATTATAGTAAAACCATGGATGTATCGTTCTTAACTTCGAAAAAAGGTAGTTCATCAGCTGCCTCTCCTGAATTAGAAATGATTAGATACGCACGATTTGTATCTATGGCAGAACCAGAAAAAGACGATCAAATATATGTTGGTAAATTAAAACAAATTAGTGGCGGAGATAAATTAACTTCTAGAGGTCTATTTAAAAACACCACAGAATTTAAACCACAATTTAAATTGACTCTTATGTGTAATGATCTACCAAAATTAGCAGGTAATGATGGTGGTGTTGCTAGGCGTATTGAAGTCGTTGATTTTATCTCCAAATTTGTTGCTGAACCAAAACCTCATGCACTCAACCCACACCAATACCTTGCTGATCTACAACTTAGTGATAAACTTAAAAAATGGAATAATCTATTCATGATTAAATTATTGGACTATTATAAATTATATGATGAAGAAGGTACTAAATCACCTTCATCTGTCACCGAAGCAACCAAGGTTTATATTACTGAAAGTGACGTAATTCAAAAATGGATTGCCGATGATTTAGTTGAATCTAGTGAAGCTACATCATTAGATGATTTAATGGACCATCTGAAATCATGGTGCGAAGACGTTGGTTATGATTTCAGAAAAATAGGCAAAAATAAAGCAGATGTAAAAACAACACTAATCAAAGAACAAGAAAAAACAGGATTCGGACCTCCTGTATTCGGTAAGGTAGCAAGTGATAATGCTCCTAATGGAACCACACGTAATCCCAAATTTAACTTTGTCACTATTGAAGATAGTATGTAAAATGACTCTTAGTCTCTTCATATCCTTTATCTAAAATTGTTTTTTTAAGAGAGTTATTCATTTTAAAATTATGAACTTCTATACATAATTCAGATAAATCTATTTTAATATTATGTATATCATATTTTCTAATTAATATATCAGGTGAATACATATCCCACACATTCACAATATAATCAATTACACTATTTATTTCTTTACTACTTGATGTAACACTTTTTATCTCTATACATAAATAATTATTGGAATCATTCACTTCTATAGGACAATTACCGGATAATCCTCCATCTAAATATAAATCACCCTTATATTTGGTTGGCTTTAATAATAAAGGAATACATGTAGTCATTTGAATTAATTTTAATATGTTTATCTTTGGATTATTAATATGATCTATATATTCTACTTTCTGTTCCGAAATATTTACAACTTTTACCACAATATGAATACCGCTTATTTTATATAATTTTAATAATGACATTTGATCAACATTATATCTTTCTTTTATTATTTCTTTTATAAAAATATGTGTTCTATTATAATTTATAAATCCATAATCATTCACTAGATTTTTTAATGATATATCATTTATATCTAACATATATTCGAAATCAAATATATATATTTTTTGTTCTATTAAATCCAAATCATATTCTAATAATATTACTATCAACACAAATAAAAAACTAGCTGATACACATATTATTTTTCTAATATTATTAAATTTTTTATCTATATAATTATTTTCAATTAAATAATTTATAGATCCTATAAATGATATACCTTTTGTTGACCCACCGGATAAAATTAAAGTATCAATATCCATATTATTTTATTAATTATATATTATGAGTTCTTTAAACATAAATACATTATTTGAAGAAATGGACCAAAAAGTTTTAAACAGATTAAAAATGTTTGATGATATCCTCGTTCAAATACATAACAAAATTAAATTAAATTCAAAAAATAAAACATTCTTCTGTACATATCAAGTACCTGAATTTTTAATTGGAAAACCCATATATAAAATAGAAGATTTAAGAAAATATTTAATTAATTCTTTAAAAAGAGATAAATTCGATATATTATATATTCACCCGAATTTATTATTTATCTCTTGGGATAAACAACAAAAAAACAAAAGAAATGTTAATAAAGTAGTTTCTAATAATAACAACAATCTATTTAAAAAAATAGATGACTATAATCCTACAGGTAATTTATTATATAATGACAATATTTTATCTAATATTAATAGTAAATTTAATTAGATAAATAATAAGAATATAATATAATATATTATATAAATATATAAATATATATGGAGGAATGGATTATATGTATTATTACATTGATACTTGGTATGGTGCTGTTTCATATTTTGAAAGGAGTCTGCAGGTGTAAGGTTATTGAAGGGAAAAAATGCTACTACCGCACCCCTGACGAGGAGAAAAGCGGGCATTGCACAGGCGAGATACACACTTACTACGAGCTGGAGGGAATCGCAGGGCACACCAATATCCGCTTACCGGATCAGAGCGACCTGCGAACCTCGACCGATTGTGAACATGCACACACAGGATGTCTTCCCGGGGGGTGGCTGACCTGCCACCGCCCCCCACACGCGTGTCTTTCATTAGATGAGCACATCAACATCATCAATGGCGCCATATCCAACGGTCTATCGCATAATAATGCTGTGAAGTATGCCCAATACCTATCCCCGCACCCCAATACATGTGAAGATAATCCTGGTCTATGTAAGTGTGCCGATATCCGGTTCATGCCGAATTCTACTCACCCTTATGAAGTTTGTATCGAATCGAGCACTAATTACACAGGGGGCGATTGGGGTAAGGATTCAAATTATGCGTGTGACCTAGGCCAGAAACCCATCATGGCGGAGGCGCTTAATAATATGTATGAGTCTTGTGAGTAGATTGATACCGTGTAATCGCATTAGAATGAATATTATTTTAATAAGAACTCTTACCCATTTTAAAGATATAATCAACTAATAATAATACAAAAATACATGTCATTAAATATATAATAATATCATTTAAATCTTTAGAATCAGATGCATTACCAAATCCCTCTACAACATGAAATTGTTGATTATTAATATCATTAAATCTTCCATCAATATATTTTTTATATTCATCCACTTCCTTTTCTAAATGTATTGTATAATCTTTTAATTCTTTGAATTGTTGTTCTAATACACTAGGTCCTGTTGCCATATTCCCAGTAGAAACATTTACAGAATTATTATTATTATTACCTAATGGTGAATTTTCGGGTATTTTTAAATCAGAACTATCATTATTATTTACGATAGCAGTATCTTTATCATTTGAGGAACTATTCGAATAATTATCAAAACATTGATTAAGAAGAGCAACCATTTAATATATATATATATTTTTTTTATTTTATAAAATATATGTATTTATTTGATTTCCTCGCAAACAATTATTTATTTTCAAGTTCGGCATTTTTATTGAATATGTTCGGCGGCAGAATGTTGTTCCAAGATATACAACCACATGTCCATAACCATTTTTATTTCAAACATTTATTCATTTTTTGCTTATTTTTTATAGCAACAAAAGATATTAATTTATCATTAATTTTAATCACTATTTATATATTTTTAATGATGTTTTTAAAGGATTTTCAAAAAGATGAAAAACAAAATAAAGAAGGAACAAATATAAAAGATAAGCTAGAGGAATGCACAAAAGTATTGGAAGATATTAAATTATCATTGTAAATTCAATGTAATCCCCTTAGTAGAATTACGATCACTATCACCACTCATTATCGATAAATTATCTAAATCAGGCATAGAATTTGGTTGTAAATTTAAGTTTTTTATTACTTCATCTATGTCACCAACAGGTCCATCCATATCTGGTCTTCTGGGTGGTCCGGGTTGTTCTCTCATAACATTAGGCATGCCCATGTTCGGTTGTGGCATATCCATACCAGGTTGTGCCATAGAACCTACAGCCGCCTTGGCAAATTGTTTCATTAAATCAGGATTTTGCTTCATAATATCATTCATATTTGGTACAGCCGACTTAAACATCGTATTTGATAAATGAAACATAAATGCTGAACCTCCCAACATCATTACTAATTTTAATTCTGGTGCTACATCACCACCGCCACCATATTTATCATATAATTGTTCAAATACTTCATCAAAATCCTCTACACTTTCATTAACAGATTCAGACCACCCATCTAATTTAACATCAAATGGGTCGAATTTACTATTTAAAAACTCAGCACCAGATACGGCAGCCATCAATATTTTTCTTTGGAATTTTACGGAATTTGTTGAATCTCTTTGTTTCTTTAATTTAATATATTCATTTCTCATATCATCTAAATTAGAATTCATATTATAATTTGTTGATGTTCTCACACCTTGGTCATTTAATTTTTTAAATTTATATAATAAATCTATTTTTTCATTTTTTATATCAGTTTGTGACAATACATGAACCGGTTTATATTCTTCTGATGCTATATTATTCATAATTGGATCATTAATAGGATCTATAGATATTTTCTTTTCATCCGATATTGGATCATTATTTTTAAAAAATGAATGATCATCCGATTTTACATCATCTGACTTATTGGCATCCGAATTATACCCAGTTTCGGATTTGGGAGAACCGCTACCGGCCTTATTTATTAATAAATCTATACCTATCGTATCATTAATACTAGTTGTTAAATTTGTATCTATATTTTTAAAATCATCATCCAAATTTATGTCAAGTTGTTCCATATACTATTGAATTAAAAATATTATTATATTTATTACGCATTATTTTTAAATATTAAATATCTCGCCAACATTTTGAGGCATATCATCTATACTTATTTTATAGTGTTCCTCTATCTCATGCAAATACTCTAAGTCTCTATTAGTTACAAAATTTATAGCAACACCTTTTCTCCCATATCGTCCAGATCGTCCTATTCTATGAATATATGTTTCTTTAGATCTTGGTAAATCAAAATTTATTACTAAATTTAATTGCTGAACATCTATACCCCTTGCCAATAAATCAGTTGACAATAATATCCTTGTTTTACCATTTTTAAAATTAAATAGTTTATTCTCTCGGTCATCTTTAGTAATTTCACCATGAATACAATCAACAGGATAATTATTTTTCTTTAATTCATCATATAAATTCATTAATTTATTTTTATAATTTATATAAATTATACATTGTGATATATTTAATAAATTATAAATATCAATCAATGTATCATATTTCCATTCCTCATTAATTACTATTTTATATTGTTTTATTCCTTCTAATGTTACATTGTGGTGCTCTACTAAAATTAATTCGGGATTATTTAAAAATTTATTACTCAAATCAGTTGTTTCCTCTGTTCTAGTAGCACTGAATAAACAAATTTGTGTATCTTTTGAAATATATTTAATAATATCATAAATAGTATCCATGAATCCACTTGATAACATTTCATCAGCTTCATCAAATACTAAAAATTTAATATTATCTGTATATAAATATCTATTACTAATCATATCTAATACCCTACCAGGTGTACCAATTATTACCTCAGGTTCTTTTTTTAAATCACTCTTACATTCTGATAAACTTGTTTTACCAACTACTTTCATAATATTAACATCCATATATTGACTCAATGCTTTCATTACATCATAGTTTTGATTCACTAATTCATATGTAGGATTTAAAATTAATACCTGCGTCTTTTTAACACTTTCATCTAATAAATTCAAAGCACCTATAGTAAAAGCACCTGTCTTTCCTGTTCCTGATTGGGCTTGTGCAAATAAATCTTTTTTTTCATTAATTATCGGTAATGCTTTACATTGAATATCAGATGGATTCTCAAAACCATATGAATATATACCCCTCAATAAATTTTCTTTTAATTCGAAATCGTCAAATGTAGTCATCCTTAT
>Ga0307998_1001429_pt1 | contig 12813 bp, 11 predicted proteins | sample Davwhametageno37_FD_203147 | JGI IMG/M metagenome (GOLD analysis project Ga0307998, IMG submission 203147) | Marine microbial communities from Davis Island wharf, Antarctic Ocean - #37 | ecosystem: Environmental > Aquatic > Marine > Unclassified | place: Antarctic Ocean: Davis Island wharf...
CTACTCGCTTTCAGTTTACGGAGGCCCTGCTATTGTAGATTGGGGGGTTTTTAAACTCCTGTTTATAGAAAATAAAGGCATGGCTTGGGGAACTAAAATCAGTGATATTGTTCCTTTTATTAGCGAAAAAGTCGGGAAACTAATCCTCACTCTTTTTCGTCTTGTTGCCATTAGTTTTCTAGGACGATGGTTGTGGAAAGTTTTGACAACACAAAGTTCTAAATTACTTCGTTGGGCGCTATGTCTCGTTCTTGCTGGAGCGATCGGAAACATCATTGACTCTGTTTTTTACGGGGTTTGGTTTTCGCACAGTTATGGTCAAATTGCCGAATTTATGCCAGAAGAAGGCTACGCTTCTTTATTTTATGGGCATGTTGTTGACATGATTCAATTTCCATTAGCTACTTGGGTGTGGCCGAAGTGGCTCCCTTTTGTTGGGGGACAAACCTATACTTTTTTTGAATATGTTTTTAACATTGCAGATTTTTCAATCAGCTGTGGTGTTGGAATTTTGTTGTTCTTCAACAAACAGATTTTTGGTTAAACTTTTGAAAAGCGATAGATCTGTTTTGGCGTAACACAATAATCTAACGGAATATCGGTAGGCTCAATAATAAAAGAATCTTGTTCTTTTTCAAAAAATGATAATCCAATCTTAATACAGTCGGGTCTGCAGGTTGCCAAAAATCGATCATAATACCCTTTTCCATACCCCACACGATGGCCTTTATCGTCAAAAGCCAATAAGGGGACAAAAACTACGTCTATTTTTGAAGCTTCGATTTCAATTCCCGAAACAGGTTCTGGAATCCCTAAAGCATTTTTTTGAAACCGGGTTTGATCGGTAAGTAAAAAATGTTGCAATTGTTCTGCATCGGCTATTTTTGGAACAACAGCCTCTTTATCCTTTCCCTGCAAAAGGACTAGAATTAGAGCAGTATCCAATTCATTCTGATCTTCTAGCGTAAGAAATAAATGAAAAATTTGCTCCTCCCAAACAGGCAATTCAAGGCATCGGTTTGCTATGAGCAAGCTTTTATCCATCACTTCGATTTCAGAAAGTTCTTTTCGGAGTTCTTTATACTGCGTTCTTATTTGAGATTTGTCCATGGTTAAAATTGTACTCACAAAGAAAATAATTATTTTCGTTGAACCTAAGAAACTTAGGGACTAATCCTTTTAAAAAGATTCATGAAGAGCGCTGCTTTATCTTTACAAATTAAAACCTTGCCAGAAGAGCCAGGCGTGTATCAGTATTTCGATAAAAATGAAGTGATCATTTATATAGGAAAAGCGATCAACCTAAAACGCAGAGTGAGTTCCTATTTCAACAAAAACCACGACAGTAACAAAACACGTATACTGGTCAAGAACATTGTCCGTCTCGAACATATTGTGGTTGAAAGTGAGATGGATGCTCTTTTACTCGAAAACAACCTCATCAAAAAATACAAGCCACGGTATAATATTCTACTCAAGGATGACAAAACCTATCCGTGGATTTGCATTAAAAAAGAACGTTTCCCAAGGATTTTTTCTACCCGCAGGGTTATTAAAGATGGGTCGGATTATTATGGCCCTTACACCAATAAAAAAATGGTTTATATTTTGTTGGACCTCATTCGTGGCTTGTATCCCATTCGAACCTGTACCTATGATTTATCTGAAGAAAAAGTAGCTGCCCATAAATATAAAGTCTGTTTAGAATATCATATGGGCAACTGTTTGGCACCTTGTGAAAATAAAATGACCGAACGACAATACGATCAGAACATTCAAGCCATTCGTTCGATTCTCAAAGGAAACTTTAAAGATTCGCTTCACGATTTCAAAGCGCAAATGGAAGAGCATGCTCAAAAAATGGAGTATGAGGATGCTCAAAAAATTAAAGAGAAACTCGAGATTCTAGAAAATTATCAATCCAAGTCTACGATTGTAAACCCAAAGATTAGTAATGTCGACGTGTTTTCGATCATCACCGATGAAGAGTACGGATATGTGAATTTTCTACAGCTTTCTTATGGCTCTATCATTCGCTCGCATACTATTGAGGTGAAGAAAAAGCTAGATGAAAGCCCCAAAGAAATTTTATCCTTAGCGGTTATTGAAATTCGCCAACGGTTTACATCTCAGTCTCCCGAAATCTATCTGCCTTTTCCTTTGAATTTCGGAAAATCAATAAAAGTAACGGTCCCTCAACTTGGAGACAAAAAGAAGATTTTAGATTTATCGGAGCGTAATGCTAAGTATTTCCGAATGGAACGCTTCAAGCAAATAAAAATTGTGGATCCCGATCGACATACCGATCGCCTAATGAGTCAAATGAAACTCGACTTACGGTTGTCTTCTGAGCCAAGACATATTGAATGCTTTGACAACTCCAACCTTCAAGGCTCGAACCCTGTGGCTGCCTGTGTGGTTTTTAAAAACGGCAAATCTACAAAAAAAGAATATCGTCATTACAACATCAAAACTGTTGAAGGTCCCGATGATTTTGCTTCGATGGAAGAGGTTGTTTTTAGACGCTACAAACGCCTATTGGATGAAAACAAATCCCTGCCGCAATTGATTATAGTCGATGGTGGTAAAGGTCAATTGTCTTCCGCTTTGAAGAGTTTAGATCTTCTGGGTCTACGAGGAAAAATTGCTATTGTCGGAATCGCAAAACGCTTAGAGGAAATCTATTTTCCTGAGGATCCTGTCCCGCTCTATTTAGATAAAAAATCGGAAAGCTTAAAGGTCATTCAATTCCTAAGAAACGAAGCCCACCGTTTTGGAATTACCTTACACCGAAACAAAAGAAGTAAAGGAGCCATGCAATCTGGCTTGGATGCTCTTCCCGGTGTTGGTCCAAAAACAAAAGAAAATCTTTTGAAAAAATTCAAATCCTTTAAACGGATCAAAGAAGCGTCAAAAGATGACCTTATTCAACTTATTGGAAACTCAAAAGGAAGCCGTCTTTTTATTCAGCTTCAGGAGGTTGTCAAAAAAGAATAACATTTTCTTAGCGTAATTTTTTTTTTACATGTGCCTATTTTATTTATCTTGTAACAATTAAATAATTAATGTGAATAAACTAAAGGCCGTCCTCTTTTTAGGCTTCCTTATAATCCCTTTTGGGTCTTGGTGTCAAATGGACTTAGATACAGCTGAAGCGCCTCTTAAGGGTGATCAGAACGTGTTTAAGGATGGAGAGTGGTTCCAGTTTAGAATTCATTACGGTTTTTTCAATGCCAGCTATGTCACCTTAAGTTTAGAAGCCGACACCATTAATAAAGTTCCAGTCTTCCACGCCAAAGGCTATGGAACAACAACTGGACTGGCACGCTTGCTCTATAAAGTAGAAGATTATTACGATAGTTATTTTAGTCAAGAAAATGGCTTGCCACTCTGGTTCATTCGAAACATCAATGAGGGTGGTTACACCAAAGATTTAGAGATTCGCTTTGATCACGAAAAAGAAATTGCCAAGGTCAACGATAAAAAGAAAAATAAGCAGCAAGAAATTAAGGTCAATCCGAATGCACATGACCTCATCTCTGCCTTTTATCATCTTCGAAACATAAACGATACTTCAGCAATGAAGGTGGGTGAAAGTGTCGAAATTAATATGTTTTTCGATGCCGATAATTATCTTTTTAAACTCAAATATTTGGGTGTTGAAACACTCAATACTAAGTTTGGAAAAGTTCGTTGTCGCAAATATATTCCCTATGTTCAAAGCGGACGTGTTTTTAAAGAACAAGAAAGTGTGACACTGTGGGTGAGTGACGACCAAAATAAAATTCCTATTCGCTTTCAAGCAGATTTAGCCGTTGGAGCAATTAAATGTGACCTAGAGAATTTTAAAAACCTGAAGCACCCCTTTGAAATTAAGCTATAAATCTCCTAGAATTGTTGTTAAGTTTTCAATAAAAAAGATCATTGAACCCCAAAACATTCCGAAATTTGTATTCAAATTATGCAGAACTTAAGTCTTCTTTTTAACAACTTACATAAGCTCGTTTTGATCTTCATTGCTGTTCTAGTTTTGAATGCTTGTAAAAACACTACTAGCGAAGCAAAAACAGATACTTCAGAAGAAAAAATTATTCAGCCAACTCCTAAAATGAATTATGGGTACGACTATAACTTATATCAGGCTAAAGAATTTAGAATTAAGCGCGGAGACACATTCGGAGCTATTCTAGAACGAAACGGGATCGACTACCCCGAAGTATACACCATTCTTCAGGCGATTAAAAAGTCAGAAGTGAATATCCGAAAGCTTAGAATAGGAAAACCGTATACCGTATTATACACAAAAGATAGTATTCCAAAACCGCATGCATTAATATACCATCCGAGTGTAGAAAGCTATGATGTTATTCAACTCAAAGACAGTTTGTACGCAAATAAAGTAAAAAAACCTATTCGTGTAGTTGAGCTTCAAGCTACTGGAGTTATTGCTACTTCCCTTTACGACACCATGAACGCTAGTGGGTATAATAGTAATTTGACCTACTATTTGGCAGATGTTTATGCCTGGACTATTGACTTTAACCGTCTTGCCAAGGGAGATCGTTTTAAGGTTATATACACCGAACGCTTTGTCGACGACAGTATTTCGGTAGGTATTGAAAAAATAAAAGCTGCCTATTTTGAGCATCGTAATAAACCGCTATATGCCTTCGAATTTCAAACCGACAGTATCAAGGGTATCGTTGATTATTTTGATACTAACGCAAAAAACCTACGCCGTGCATTTCTTAAAGCCCCGGTTTCTTTCAGTCGAATTTCTTCTCGTTACAACCTCAAAAGAAGGATCGCCTATTACGGTCGCGTAAAACCTCATAAAGGCACAGACTATGCTGCAGCTGTTGGGACTCCAATTATGGCTACTGCAAACGGTACTGTCACAAATGCAAGCTATAGTCGAGGAAATGGTAATTATGTAAAAATCAAGCATAACAACACTTACGCTACGCAATACCTGCACATGAAGCGATGTAAAGTTCGCGTTGGTCAATACGTCAAACAAGGCGATGTAATTGGCTGGGTTGGAATGACCGGAAATACCTCAGGCCCACACGTGTGTTATCGTTTCTGGAAAAACGGTAGACAAGTAGATCCTTTCAAACAAAAGCTTCCCGAAGCAAAACCCATTTCTGAAAAATTAAAAAACCAGTTTAGAACCTATATAGAACCGGTGAAAACACAACTCAAGTGTCTTTCTTTTGAAGAAAAAAAAGAAAACATAATCCTAGCATCGAATTAATATTATGGCATTAAATACTATAAACCCAACCCAAACAAAAGCGTGGAAAAAATTAGAAGCGCATTTTGAAATACAAAAAAACGAACGCATTCAAGATGCTTTTCAAAGTGAAAAAAGTCGATTTGCAACTTTATCCATTCACTGGGAAGATTTCTTAGTAGACTATTCTAAAAACCGTTTGAGTACAGAAACCTTGTCTTTACTTCAAGAACTTGCAGAAGAATGTGGTTTAAAAAGTGCTATCGAATCTTATTTTGATGGAGACGCAATCAATCAAACAGAAGATAGAGCTGTACTCCATACGGCACTTAGAGCGCAAGAAAGTGATCAGGTTTTTGTCGATGGGCTCGATGTTATTCCTGAGATTTTTGCTGTTAAAGAAAAAATAAGTCAGTTTACTTCTGCAATAATTTCTGGAAACCATAAAGGATTTACAGGCAAAGCCATTACCGATGTAGTTAATATCGGAATTGGAGGATCAGACCTAGGACCAGCTATGATTGTCGAAGGTCTAGAGTTTTATAAAAACCACCTCAACACCCATTTTGTTTCTAATGTAGAAGGGGATCACGTTCACGAAAGTCTCAAAAAACTAAATCCAGAAACAACCTTATTTGTCATCGTTTCTAAAACCTTTACTACTCAAGAAACGCTGACCAATGCCAATACCATTCGCAAATGGTTTTTACAGCATGCTCCTGAAGATGCAATCGCAAAACATTTTGTGGCTGTCTCTACCAATCTAGAAAAAATTGAAGCCTTTGGGATTCATCCCGATAATGTATTTCCAATGAAAGATTGGGTAGGTGGACGTTTTTCACTCTGGTCTGCGGTTGGATTGAGTGTTGCCTTAGCCGTTGGTGCAGATAATTTTGAAGCCCTTCTAAAGGGTGCAAATGCAATGGATACCCATTTTAGAAAAACCCCTTATGAAAAAAATATTCCTGTTGTTTTGGCCTTAATAAGCATTTGGTACAACAACTTTTGGGGTGCCGAAAGCGAAGCGATCATTCCTTACACACAATACTTAAGAAACTTACCCGCTTACCTTCAACAAGGTATTATGGAAAGTAATGGGAAAAGTGTAGACCGAAATGGAAATCCTATCGACTACCAAACTGGTACGATTATTTGGGGAGGTTCGGGTACAAATGCACAACACGCCTTTTTCCAGTTGATTCATCAAGGAACAAAATTGATACCTGCTGATTTTATTGGCTTCAAAAAATCCCTTTATGGAGAAGAAGACCATCACCAAAAACTAATGGCGAACTTCTTGGCACAAACCGAAGCCCTAATGCAAGGAAAAGACGGTGTGGCAGTACAAAAAGAATTGGCTAATACAGACAAAAGTCCTGAAGCGATTGAAGCCTTACTTCCTTTTAAAATATTCAAAGGGAACAACCCAACCAATACCCTTATGATTGATGCACTAACGCCTGAAAGTTTAGGAAAGTTGGTGTCTATGTACGAACAGAAAATCTTTGTTCAAGGAGTTGTATGGAATATATTCAGCTATGACCAATGGGGTGTAGAGTTAGGAAAGCAATTGGCGTCAGTTATATTAACAGACATCACCAAAGAAACTAAAAATTCGCACGATAATTCAACCCAAAATTTATTGGATCACTTGGATGCTTAGGGCATTAAATCTTTAACCTTAAGTTGCAAAGACGTTTGTCCGTTCCAATCATTTTCATCTAAGGTATAGACCAAATCGAAAGGTTGTTTGGTTTGTATTTGAGGTAAAAAATCAGCACGTCCAAATGCAATTCCAGCCATCGGACTTGTTTTGGTTTGAATCGATAAACGCAGATGGGAAAAGTCTTTCCCTATTGCTTTCGAATAGCCAGAATCTAACGCTTGATTTGTTCTAAAAACTGGGCGCATATTTTGAGGTCCAAAAGGTCCCAATTGTTCTAAAATCCGGAATAATTTAGGTGTCAACTCTTCAAAAGAAACTTCTGTATCGTATACAATTGTGGGAATCCGTTGTTCTGGCAAAATACGTTCTTGAACTACCGCCTCAAAAGCGTTTTTAAAGGCCTCGAATTGCTTTTTCTCTATGGTTAGCCCTGCTGCGTATTTGTGTCCACCAAATTGCACGATATGCTCTTTACAAGCATCTAATGCTTCGTATACACTGAATCCTTTTACGGAGCGAACCGACCCAACCATGGTATCACCAACAACAGAAAAAACAACAGTTGGACGATAATAGGTTTCAATCAACCGAGAAGCAACGATTCCAATAACCCCTTTGTGCCAATCTTCTTGACAAACGACTGTACTATACCGCTCTTCTTCGCCTTGCTCTTTGATCATAACTAAAGCTTCTTGGGTAATCTGCATGTCGGTCGTTCGGCGCTCACTATTAAAAGTTTCAATTGTTTTGGCTTTTGCTTCAACCTGTTCTAAATCGGATTCTACTAAAAGTTCAACAGCATTTAGAGCATGGCTCATTCGACCAGCCGCATTGATTCGCGGGGCGATCACAAAAACTAAATCAGTAACTGTTAGCGGTTTTTTAAGTTGAGCTATAAAAGGTTGAAGTCCTGGTCTTGGATTCTTTCGTAATTGTTCAATTCCATGAAAAGCTAAGATTCTATTTTCTCCCGTCATGGGAACAATATCAGCAGCAATTGCAGTAGCTACAAGATCTAAATAAGGCAGCAATGCTTTCGAATCTTCCTTCCAAAAAGTGGTTTGGGCTTGAATCAATTTAAAACCAATACCGCATCCACATAATTCTTTATAAGGATATTGACAATCTGGGCGTTTAGGATCTAAAACTGCTACGGCATCTGGAATTGTATCGCCTGGTAAATGATGATCACAAATGATGAAATCGATTCCTTTTGACTTGGCGTAACTTACTTTTTCGACTGCTTTGATTCCGCAATCCAAAGCGATGATCAGATCAACTCCTTTTGCAGCTGCCACATCGATTCCTTGGAACGAAATACCGTAACCTTCGGCATATCGATCCGGGATGTAGGTTATTATTTCTTGGAAAAAAGGCCGAAGAAAAGAATATACTAAAGAAACAGAAGTTGTGCCATCGACATCATAATCACCATAGATCATTAGCAATTCTTGTTGCTGACAAGCCCGATCTATTCGTTCCACAGCCTGTTGCATGTCTTGCATCAAAAAAGGGTCGTGCAATTCACTCAATTGAGGTCTAAAAAAGGCTTTTGCTGTTTCGAAATCTCCAATACCTCTTTGGATTAATAGCTTCGCAACAGTCTGAGGAACATGCAGCGCTTCTTGAATGGCTCTTACCTTAGTAGAATCTGGAAGTGGTTTGGGTTCCCAACGCATATCATTTTTTTGATTTACCGGCGATACAGATTACAAATTCACCCTTAGGGGGCTTTATTTCAAGATGTTCTTTTACTTCTTGCATCGTTCCTCGGAACGTTTCTTCGTGCAGTTTAGACAATTCTCGTGAAAAACTCACTTGTCGATCTGCTCCAAAAAAGACCACACACTGGGTAAGTGTTTTTACAACTTTGTGGGGCGATTCGTATAAGATAATGGTTCGTGTCTCTTCGGCAAGTTGTTCTAATCGAGTTTGTCGCCCTTTTTTTGGAGGAAGAAAACCTTCAAAAATAAAACGGTCGTTTGGCAAGCCACTTTGAACTAAAGCAGGCACAAAAGCTGTTGCTCCAGGTAAACATTCGGTTTCTATATTATTTGCAATAGCTTCTCGAACCAATAAATATCCGGGATCAGAAATTGCAGGTGTCCCAGCATCGGAAATTAATGCTATTTGTTTTCCTTGCTTTAGCTTTGAAATAATAGAACCCAATGTACTGTGCTCGTTATGCATATGATGACTTTGCATGGGTGCCGTAATTTCATAATACTTCATCAATTTGCCACTGGTTCGAGTATCTTCAGCAAGAATTAAATCGACCTGTAAAAGCACTTCGACAGCTCGATACGTCATGTCTTTCAAATTCCCGATAGGGGTTGGTACTAAGAATAATTTTCCCACAGATTATTGTACTTTATTTTTTAAATTATATGAAACCATTAGCAAAACAAGAGCTACTATTGATGCTGCAATATCTCCATCTTGAGCCTGCCAATGTGAAAAAGCTGCAAGTAGAAATTCGAAGAATAAACCTGCATAAGCCCATTCTACTAATTTCTGCTCTCGATTTCGCAAAAGCGTTAGGATTCCTAAAGTTTTAGCAACAGCTATTGGAATGATCAGGTGAGTTGGATAGCCTAGGAGTTTGAACACCTTCGCTATTTCCTCGGTCTGAACAAAATAGAGGGCCGCACTACATAGTATCATTAAAGAAAGAAGGCTGGTAGCGATCCAATAAATGATTTTTTGTGTGTTCATTAATCCTTACCTTTAATTGAAGTTTTGTTCTATGATTTTATAAAAACGCTCTTCGAAGGATTCTTTTCCTTCCCACGAATTGTACTCGGGTTTTACAAAGGTTTCAATGAATTCCTGAGCTTCTTCTAAATTTTCATAGGTTAGAATTTGAAAAATTACACGCTGGTATTCCTCTGGGCGCTCACCGAATAGGTTTTTTATAAAAGCCAAACGATCATTCAATCCGATCTTGAGGCCTTTACCTAAAACGTCGTTTAGGTTTTTCTGAGTTTGTTCAATCAATTCTTCTTCGATAACTGGACTCTCTTTTTTCACGAAAACAGGTTCACTAATCGCAGTAGCAAATAAATCTTCAAGAGTTTCTCTTACTGCTTGGGGAGGTTCCTCCGAAATCTTTGACGTTTCTATTTGTTTTTCAGGAACTGTTTCAACAACCACTATTGGTTCTTTTACTATAATATCTGATTCCATGACAACGGCAATTGGTTCTTCGACAACTTCCTGCTTAGACATGCGTTGTTCATGTTCCAAAATAGTGAGCTGCTTCTGAAGTTCGCGAACTTTTTGTTCCAGTTCTCCAAAATTAACAGTATTTCCTTGGTCTAAAATAGAGAACGCAATTGCTCTTAATTCTTTGTGAAGTGTATTAATCATTAAATTTGATTCTTTTCAACAATTAGTTTTAATACTTTTGTTGGAGTAGACAGCAAAAGTGCTGCTGAAAATTACAAAAATGTTTTTAGAAAACACCGTAAATCAAAATGAACAATTTGGCTGGATCGAAGTAATCTGTGGTTCTATGTTCTCTGGAAAAACAGAAGAATTGATCCGACGTCTCAAACGTGCTCAGTTTGCGAAACAACGCATCGAGATTTTTAAACCAGAAGTTGACAACCGCTACGACGATGAACTTGTTACTTCACACGATCAGAATCAAATTCGATCTACTCCAGTTCCTGCGGCAGCAAATATTCCAATTTTAGCCTCCGACTTTGATGTTGTCGGAGTTGACGAAGCTCAGTTTTTTGATTCCGAAATTGTACAGGTTTGTAACGATCTAGCTAATCGTGGAATTCGCGTTATTGTAGCTGGTTTAGATATGGACTTCAAAGGCAATCCTTTTGGGCCTATGCCTGCCCTTATGGCAACTGCAGAATATGTTACTAAAGTCCATGCTGTTTGTACCAAGACCGGAAACTTAGCTCAATACAGTCATCGTATCACAAAAGAAGATAGCTTAATTGTTTTGGGGGAAAAAGAAGTCTACGAACCCTTGAGTCGAGCTGCTTTTTACAAGTCGCTTAACGAAGAAGCACTTCAGGCAAAAGAGCGAAACCCTAAGACGAAAAGGAATTAATGATCCAAGAAGCACAACTGACTATTGACCTGAATTCTTTAGCGCATAATTATAACTGCTTGCGATCCAAACTAAAAGAGGATACAGCACTTATTGCAGTTGTAAAAGCCAATGCCTATGGCACCAATGGTGCACGAATAGCACAAGAACTTATTAAACTCGGAACAAAACATTTTGCTGTGGCCTATACTGCCGAAGCGGTAGTGCTTCGGGAGGCAAATATCAAAGAGGATATCATGGTTTTTTACCCTCAGATAGGACAGTTGGATCGTATCATTGAGCATCAGTTGGAACCTGTTTTATATACACTAGGGATTATCAAGGCTTTTATTGAATTGTTAAAGCAAAAGAACTTAAAAGACTATCCTGTTCATATTAAATGTAATACTGGACTCAATAGAATTGGTCTATCACAAGAAGATCTTGTTTTTTTCTTAACAGAAATTGATGCTTCTTCTATGAATATTAAAAGTGTCTATTCTCATTTAGGTGCCTCCGAAAATCCAAAACCTTGCCCTTTTACGCAACAACAGATCAATACTTTTGAAGTTGTAAAAAAAACATTAAAAAAATTCTGCTCAACACTTCCCAAATTTCACCTGCTGAACAGTTCTGGAATCTTCAATTATCCAGAACATCAACTCGATGCCATTCGTGTTGGAATTGCGTTATACGGTTTTGCCAACCAAACGGAATGGGATTTAGAACTCCAACCCATTGCAAAACTGAGTGCTCCAATTTGTCAAATTCACACGATTAAAAAAGGAGAAAATGTGGGTTACAATCAAGGATGGGAAGCAACCAAAGACAGTCGAATTGGGATAATCCCCATTGGCCATGCAGATGGCATCGGAAGGCAATACGGAAATGGCGTTGGGAAAGTGCAGATCTTAGGACAAACCGTCCCCATCATTGGAAACGTATGTATGGATATGCTTATGATTGACCTTGGGTCTATTGATTGTGAGGTTGGAACAGAGGTTATTCTCTTTGATAAAAACACTACTGCCGCAGACTTTGCTGCAACCGGTAATACCATTTCTTATGAAGTGTTAACCGGACTAAATTCCCGTATTCAGCGAGTGTATCAATAGGCTTTGTTTTATATATAACATTTTGTTTTATATTTGATATAATTGAAAGGGTCATTTGGACCAAACGATTTTATAAGTACTTTTACATTTAATAATTTAAAAAAATCAAATGAAAGTTGCCGTTGTTGGAGCTACTGGAATGGTAGGTCAAATCATGTTAAAAGTACTTGCAGAAAGAAATTTTCCGGTTACGGAACTAGTTCCTGTTGCCTCAGAACGTTCCGTTGGAAAAACAATCGACTATATGGGAACATCCTATACGGTTGTTGGTATGGCTTCGGCATTAGCAATGAAAGCTGATGTTGCTTTGTTTTCAGCAGGGGGAGAAACTTCGCTTGAATGGGCGCAAAAATTTGCCGATGCGGGGACAACGGTGATTGACAATTCTTCGGCATGGAGAATGGATCCAACCAAAAAACTTGTAGTTCCAGAAATCAATGCTAGCGAGCTTACGCCTGAAGATAAAATTATAGCTAATCCAAACTGTTCTACCATACAAATGCTTGTTGCTCTTGCACCCTTACAACGAAACTATGGAATTCAACGTTTAGTAATTTCTACTTACCAATCCATCACGGGGACGGGTGTTCAGGCAGTTCAACAATTGGAGAACGAATATAAAGGGGAGAAAGGCACAATGGCTTATCCTTATCCAATACACCGAAATGCGATTCCACATTGTGATGTATTTCAGGATAATGGATACACCAAAGAAGAAATGAAGTTGATTCAAGAAACACATAAA